>OJPS01001959.1_pt1 | contig 12566 bp, 4 predicted proteins | sample 1598551 | NCBI WGS metagenome assembly OJPS01 (sample SAMN03922488, study PRJEB24848) | human gut metagenome | isolation source: stool sample | host: Homo sapiens | place: Germany | collected 2011-05 | reverse complement strand
ATGGCCGAAAGGGGCGGCGCGTTTTCCAGCGCCAGAACGTAGGAGCGCTGCTGATACAGCTTTAAAAAATAGTTGCCGTGCTTGTTGATAAAGGGAAAATGGGTCGCCGCAACATACTGCCGCGCCCGGATGGTACGCCCGTTCGCCGTGCGGGCGGCGCCGTCCCGAATCTCGGTAATAAAGGTGTCCTCAAAAATGGGCAGCCGCCCGGCCAGAGCGGCCAGAAAAGCCAGCGGATTGAACTGCGCCTGTGCCGGGAAGCGCACCGCCCCGGCCGTGGGAAAGGGAAGCTCATCGGCGACCGAAAACTCCGCCGGGTAGCCGAGCCGCCTTAAAGCCTCCAGCTCGGCATGAATTTTCTCCGGCCGGTCGAGGGTGTAGACGCAGCTGTCCCGCAGCTCAAAATCGCAGTCGATCCTTTGGCAGAGGGTTTGATAAGCCTTCAGTGCCTTCAGATTTGCCCGAAGATAAAGGCCGGCCTGCTCCGCACCGAACCGGCGCAGCAGCTTATCGTAAAGCAGGCCGTGCTGGGCGGTGATCTTGGCGGTTGTGTTCCCGGTCACGCCGCCGCAGATGCGCCCGCCCTCGACCAGAAGGACTCTTGCGCCGGCCTGCTGCAGCCTGTAGGCAGAGAGCAGGCCGGCAATGCCTCCCCCGATCACCAGCACGTCGGCCGTGCGATCCCGCTCCAGCCGGGGAAAGCGGGGCAGGACGGTTTGGGCGTGCCATACAGATTCGGTCATGAGGCCATCTCCTTTTTTGCAAAGCAATTTTGGTACAAAGCGGAGGGCTGCATCCGGACATCCGGATAAATTCCGGAGTCTTTTTAAACTCCGCCAAAATGGAGAAAGAGCAGACCTCCGCCCTTAGTATGCGCTGAAAACCGTCAAAATCATCCGACCCGCCTCCACAAAAAGGAAAGAGGCGGGATAGAAAACAAAAAAGAGCGCCCCTGCCGTGATGGTGGGAGCGCCCTTTATAAAGAGGAAGCATGCAGGAATTATGCGAATTATTCCGAAATCACAATGACCTTGTCCACAGAGCTCAGGACAATATAGGTGTGTCCTTCGTATGTGTACTCCAGATAGAACATGGCGCATCTGGTCCGGTCGGCAGCCACATTTTTCAGGCGGAAGCCGTAGCGGGTGCAGACGGTCAGATCCTCCCCCTCGTCAAAGACCACGTCGCGGAACTTATCGGCGTTGGCGGCGTCCATATAACCCGCCAGGTCCTCCTCCGACGCGGCGTAGCAGGCGCCGTACCGGGTGATCTTCAATCCGGAGGCGTTAATCGCATCCAGAGAGGTGTCGTCGCCGACCGTAATCTGCGCGTTCCAGGTGATGCTGTACTTGCCGTTGTCCTGCGGCACGACCATACCGGCCGAGATGGCAATCCGCATCTCGATGCTTACGGGGGCAAGCGCGGCAATCGCCGCCTGTATATCCGCGGCCAGCGCGTCAATCTCCGACTGATCCGCGGCCGTCATCGCATCGCGGTCGAGCGCCTTCGCGCTGTCCACCAGAGACTGCAGCACGCGCCAGGAGGCGGAGGTGTAGTCGGCCTCGGCCAATTTGCCATAGGCCTCCAGCGCCGCGTCAAGAGCGGTGAAATCGGCCGCCTCATCCATTTCCACGCGGAGGATGTAGTTCTGCACGCAGTAGGGGTTTCCGGCCGTTACGGTCAGCTTGGCCACCGGCTGGAAAACGGTCGGCTGGGTGATCTCCACACGGGCGACGCCGGTGGTGGTCTCCGCCGTGATGACCGGCATGGCAGCGCCTTTTTCAAGTCGGATCGTATACTCGGTCTTTGCGGGATCGAAGTCGTCCAGCGCCACACCGTCTACCGAGATGCTCCGGAGGGTGCTGTCCTGCAGCGGGACGAAAACCTGCTCCCTGAACTGCTTCGCCATCAGTCTGTAGCCGTTCTCATTCGGATGCAGTCCATCCGGGAAGAGGGTCTTCTTATCCTCCTCCGGCAGATTATACTCCCAGGTGTACATATCGGCAAGCTGCGTGTTCAGCTCGTTCGCAGTGCGCTCGATGATCGCATTGACCTCCGGCACCGCGTGATGTGCGATGCTGACGCCGCTGACCTTGGTCAGATAGACAATCGGCTGAGAGGCCAGATTCTTATACACATTCACAAAGTCCTTGTAATCGCTTTCAAAGCGATCCTTGACATTGCTCCACTGGCCGTCCCAGGCGTCGTTTACGCCGATCATGATGATGACCACGTCGGGCTGATACTCCTGGCTGGCGGTAAACTCGCTGAGGTTCCAGTAGGGGTAGCTCGAACCGCGGGTAAGCGAGGCGCCGCATTTTCCGAAGTTTTTCACCTCATACCGGTCGCCGAGCAGCTCCTGCAGCTGGGTCGGGTAGGTGGTGGAGGCATTGACGCCCGCGCCGCCGAGATCGCCCTCGGTTATGCTGTCGCCAATGCAGGCGACCTTGATTTTTCCTTTGTTCAGCACGGCCAGACGGTCGAGCGCGGCCTTCAAAACCGCCACGTTGCTGACAAGATACTTCTGCGCCGGGGTCAAAACCTCATAGAGTGCCTCGGCCGCCTGTACCTGCGCCGCATCGGCAAGCGTAATCTCCTCCGGCAGAGCGGCGATGGCGTCAATCACGGCCTGTGCCGCCTGCTGATCGGCCTCGCTTCCGGCGCCGTCGACGATGACCGTCACGACGTATTCCTTGGTGCTGCCCAGCTCAGAGGTTACCGTATAGGTTACCGGGTTGGTAAAGTCCATCGGTCCCGCCGCCGGCGTTACCGTGGAACACGGATGAATCTCAAAAGAAGCGACCAGGTTGGTGACGTCGGTGCCGGCCGGGACAACCACATTGATGCCCGAGCCCAGCCCGGAGACAACCGTTCCGCCGACGATCGCAAAGTTTTCGAACGAGGTATCGTTGGAGGTCTGCACAACCTCGCCGGTTGTGCGGTTCACCGCCAGCGTCAGCTTTTCAAAATCCTGGCAGATGTTGTCGCCGACCTCATACATCTCGCCCGTCGGCGCGCCGGAAACCGCAAAGCGCTCGGCGTCGGATTCCGCCAGCGTCATGAAGGCCTCGGCAATTTTTCCGGTAATGGTGTAAGCGCCCTCCGGCCGGCTCGGCGTATCGGCCGCGGCCGCGATGGCGGCCTCCGCTCCGGCGATGTAGGCGACGCCGTCCGGCCCCTCAAACAGCTGATAAACCACGCCGTCGTTCAGAACGGCCGAAGCGCTCGGAATGCCAAGCACCTTGCCGTCCGCCTTGCCCTGCTGATTGTATCTGGCATAAGCATAGCGGAAGGTGTTGTTGGCGTCGCTGGTGACGCCGGAGCCGGGATAAATGTAGCTGTAGGTCAGCTCGTCGGAGGTCAGTTTCTTTCCGCGCACCTCCGCGATCGAGCTGTCATAGGATTTTACCGCAGACCAGGTCATGGAATAGTACCGTCCGTTATAAAGGAAGGTGTCCGAAAGGAAAGGCACCCAGCCGCCGCTTACAAAATCCTGCGGCATATACCGGATCTGAGAAAACGCCATCCCGGCGAAGGGGGAAGAAATCAGGGTACCGATCTGCCCGAAGCCCCAGACCTGATCGTGGATTTTACCGATGTTGTCGCTGTCGCTGGAACCCATGTTGACAAGGATTCCGGCAGCCGACCAGGTCGGCGCCCAGGCTTCGACCGGGACAACGCCGTTGGTCGTACCAGCCTTGTAGCCCTCTTCTACATAGAGGCGGCGGATCTCATCCGCGATCGCCTGCTTGGTGCGCATCTGCTCCTCGGTGCTCAGGTCGGCCATCCAGCCGGTCACGCAGGAGCTCTGGAGTGCGCTGGGCCAGCCGGTAACACTGACCGAAAACGCGTCGTGCATAGCCTGAACCTCTTTCCAACCCTCGGTCATCTTATCTCTGTTGAAAACCATCTCCTGCTGCTCGGCAGTGAGGTTTTCATACGCGGCCATGGCTTTTTTCAGCGGGACCACGCTTCTGTGGGTGATCGGGCAGGCCTCTTCAATCCAGTTGATGACCGCAATCACCTCCGCCGGGGTCGAGGCGACGAGGTGGTCAAACTCCGCTCTGGCCGCCGCCAACAGGTCGGCGTTGGTTACAAGGGTCTTGTCGTCCACATTGGCATAGGCGGCCTCCGCGGCGAGGATTTTCGCCTCGCTCGTGCGGGAGACATCTACCGTGCCGATGGCGTCAATGAGGGCGATTGCCTTTGCGGCGCGGCTCTCATCGTTGCTTTTGATAAATCTCGCCATGGCGAAGTCCGCATGGTCGTTTGCATTATGCTCATACACACCGACGACCAGGGTTACAATCTTTGCGTCGGAGATATCCACCTCCGCCAGCTTGTAAGCGTCCGAGCCGCGCATCAGGCCGCTGTTATATTTCTCGACCCCGTCAACCAGGACAGAGAATGTCACCGTGCCGGCATCCCCGACATTGCGGTCAACGCCGATATAGGAGATGAAATACTGCAGCCCGGCGCCTTCGACATTATAGATAAACTCTGCCGGAGAGTGCGCACCGAGGCCCTTTTCAAAAATTTGCTCCGTACCGTCGGCGTTCAGCAGTCTGAGAGAGCCGTCGACAATCGACTTGTCGTACCGGACAACGTCATGCCCGTTTGTCATCGACTGCTCGTAAGCCCTGCCGGCCTCATCGGACAGATAGATGGTGTTTGTCTCCGCCTGTGCCAGCAGCGCTTCATAAGTCTCTCGCGCCGAGAGCAACAGGTCATAGTTGGTGATCTTGCTCTTGTCGCTTACGACAGAACATGCCCGCTCTGCGGCCAGAATTTTGGCCTCGCAAGAGCTGAGGATGTTCACCGCACCGATTTGCTCAATCGCCGCAATGGCATTGGCAATCCGCTCGGTTTCGTCCAGCTTGACAAATCTCGCCATGGCGAAGTCCGCGTGGTCGTAGGCGTTGTGCTCGTACATGTCGACAAGCAGGGTCATGGTCTTTGCCCCCACGATATCGACGTCGATGGTCTTATACGAATCGCTGCCCTGCATCAGGCCGCTGTTATAGACCTCGACATCGTCGGCCAGCACAGAGAATACAACCGTGCCGGCGTCGCCGACATTGCGGTCCACACCGACATAGGAAATGAACCGGTCAAACCCCTGCCCCTCGATATTATAAACAAACTTTGCAGGGGCGTGGGCGCCAAGCCCTTTTTCAAAAATCTGCTCCGCGCCGGAGGCATCCAGCAGCCGGATGTCCCCGTTGATGATCGACTTGTCATAGACGACCGTCTGATACCCGTTCTCCATCGACTGCTCCAGCGCTCTGCCCTCCGCGTCGGAGAGGTAGATGACGCTGCTTTCGGCTGAAGCCGGAATCGCCACACAGGATAACGTGGCCATGACCAGCGCCAGCGCAACAAGACATGACAAAACTTTTTTAAACACGCAAGAATTCTCCCTTCAAATAAAATTGATTTAAACCGCACCGTTCGCGGATAAAAACACTGTGGATTTTGTCCGCGAACGATAAAACTATTCGGTTAAGAGCAAACGGGAGGATTTCAGCCGCTTACAATCAGGCTCCTCAGCTGCACAACGTCCGAAACCGTAAGTCCTTCATTTTCATCCAGGTCGCCGGCAATCCACTCCGGATCGGAGGCGGCCGCTTTTCCGCCGGCCGTGATCAGAGATCGAAGCAGCACAACGTCGCTGACCGTCACCGCACCGTCTCCGTTGACGTCGCCCCTTATGGGAACCCGGACCGTGATCCGGTAGGTTTTGGCCGTACCGTCCTGCGCCGTGACCTTTACTAAAATCTGGTTATCACCGGAATGCAGCGTCTGCTGCCCTGTCCCTTCTACAAGGGCGCTCGCATCCTCCGCCGTGGCCGATACCGTCAGCGTCTCGGTATCGCAGAGGGCGGTCGCGGTATAGTCGGTAACATCCTTATCGAACACCGGGGTCAGCGGCCGCCCGATATCCAGCGTCTGCAAATTGGCGTTTTGGCTGAGGCTTCCGCTCTCCTGCGCCTCATCAATCAGGAAGTAGGAGTGCACGCCCTCCACCGTGAAGTTCAGCACGGTTTTTCCGCCGCCGGAGGTATAGGACTCCGGCGCTTTTTTCGTGCCCGTGTGCGGATCCCAGAGCATGGGCTTCTTCATCGCCTGGCGGACGGTCACCTCGGCCGAAACGGCATTGTCGCTGCTGTTGGCGAAGTAATACAGGTCATGGTTCTCCTTCACCTTGTGGATATAGGTGAAATCGCCGCCGCTGGTCTTTACGGGTGCGATGTCCACGTCATAGGTTTCCACCATTTCGTCCAGCGTCTTTTCCAGCGTGGACGCATAGCCGTTTCCGAGGAAGACGGCGCGGCCGCCGTTCTGGTTGCTGCTTTCAGAGTGGCTGCCCGGCTCCATCACAAGATTTGCGCTGTCGTCGCAGTAGACCTCAAATTCCTGTATAGAGGCACTGTCCGAACGGATCCGGTCGATGTAGAGGCGCAGCTTGCTGGTGTTGATCTTATCAAAGGTGTTGGTCGTGCTCTCGCCGATTTCGGTTCCGGTATAGCAGGTCGCCCAATCGCTGCCGTTCCAGTACTGGATGCGATAGGCCAAAACCCGATAGGGGCTGTTCTCCTTCAGGACGACCTTGTTGATATCGACCGGCTCGTCAAACTCGACCTGAAGCCACTCGTCTCCGCCGCTCATGTCGCCGGCGTTCCAGCGGCTGTCGTTCGACGCAATGCCGTCAAAGGCCTTGTCCGCGGCATAGGTGGGATTATCCTGGAAAACCGAGGAGGCCGAGAAGGTCCGGGTCTTTTTGCCGATCAGGCTGTCCTTCGTCACACCGAACATCTCGGTAATGGTGTCGATCACGTCCTGATCGTGGCCTTTTTCGGCCGATTTGTAGGGGAGCTGCGTCGTGGCGATGACCTTGCCTCCGGCGTCGTAAAACGCCTTGATCTGCTGCAGCGCCGCCCAACTGATGGTCTTGGCCCCGGGGAGGATGATAACCTTGTAGCTCTCCCAGTTCACCTTGTTGTTCAGGCGGAGGGTGTCACCGACCACCGTCGTATTTTCGGCCACCGACTCCGGATGCAGGTAGGTAAAGTCCTTCCGGATGGTGCTGGAGAGCAGGTCTCCAACCTCCATGTAATCGGCCTCATCCGGCGTAATGCCGCCCCGATAGGGGTCGCCCTGATCGAAGGTATAGGCGCTTTGCAGGGTATTGATCGGGTAGAGGACACCGATGTCCGCAACGTGCCGCCCCTCCCGCAAAAGGAGGCTGGCTCTGGCGGTGAAGTTGTTATAGTTGGCAAGCTCAGGGCCGTACTGCCCGTTGCGATAGGACAGCTCCGGCGGATACACAACATTCTGGGTGCTGTTGTACCAGACCGCGTGGGGCACGACATAGTTGATACCCTTGGCAAACTGGTTCATAATATCCTTGTACAGGGTCGGGACGCCGATATTCTCTCCCATGCCGCCATAGGTCTCGGTCATGACGAGACCCTTGTCCCAGTTATAGGCGGAGGAGCTGACAATCTTGAAAGCCTTTCTGGCGCGGTCGTAGCTGAACACCTCATCCACGCCGGGGATGGACTGATTCTGGAAGATTTTCAGCAGGTCGCCGGAGGAGGAAACCGGATTCACATTCTCCTCCGCGTCCATGTGCCCGGTCAGGGTGAGACCCTTCGCGGCGCACCAGTCGTTCATGGTTTTTATGTAGTTTTGAGAATACAGCTCGGTGCGGAAGCCGAAGAGGGTATTTTTAGCCCATTCGGTATCCTCGCCGATGTCATACCAGAGCGCGGGATAGAGGGTGATCGGATTAAAGCCGTACTCCTCCTCAAACAGGGTGTTGTAATCCCCTGTCCAGGTGCGGCCGTCCGCCCGGTAAAGCGGCGGCTCGTCATAAAATGCGCCGTCGATCACGTTTCCGAAATACTCCGCAAAATGCTTGTAGTACACCTCGTGCGTGACCTCGATGAATTTGTTCACGTCGTCCTTGCTGAGGTAGTTGACCAGGTCGGTGCCGTCCTTCACGGTCGCAAAGACCATGACCTTATATTTTCCGGCCGGCAGGTCATATTTCACCCGGTCGACCCGCTCGGGATCCTCTTTCGGAATGGCGAGCTTCTGATTCTGATAGAACAGCTCAAGCTCATAGATAGAAGGCAGCTCGCCCGCCTGCTTGGTTTCGTACATCATCAGGCGGAATCTCTTGGCCGTAACCGGCGAAGCGAAGGAAATCTCCTTCATGGCGCCGATGGTGCTGCCGGTCGTAATATCCTGCCAATCGCTGCCGTCATAATACTGAACGGCGTAGCTGCCGATGCGATCCAGCGCCTCACGCACGACCATGCGGTCGACCGTCGTTTCGCTGTCATAGGAAACCTCAATCCACTGGTTGGTGGCAGCCCCCTGCCCCGCGTTCCAACGGGTAGAATAGTTCCCGTCGAACGCCCGATCCACCGTGAAGGTCTCCTCCCCGATGGCGGGATGGCTGGAGGAGGCGTAAACACCGGGACCCTGCTCCTCCTCATACACCACCTGGTCGGAGATGTCGGTGATCTCGTTGGTCTCCAGATTCATGGCCACCGCGCCGAGGTAGGTGCGGTACTGCCCGTCCGGCAGCGGCACCGAGCCCTTGGCCGGGCCGGTAACGTCGGCCTCCTCCTTATCCAGGCGCTTGATCGTCGCCTCCGGATAGGTCTTGTTCAAAAGGCCGCCGGCCGTGCCGCTCGGAAAGCCGTTTTCGTCATAGAGGCACATTTTCATTCCGAGTTCCTTCGCAACCTCCAGCGCGTAGCGGTAAAGCTCCAGATACTCGTCGCTCATATAATTGTTGATCCAGCTTGGCACTATTCCAAAGCCAAAGTATCCGCTTTCGCTTTGTGAATTCACCATGATCTCACGGATCTGCTCCTTGGTCATGTTTTCCAATCTGTCGTTCCAGAACCACAGCGGCCGGGATTTATATTCCGCCGCCGGCGTCTGAAACTGTTCCCACAATGTGTCGGCGTTTTCCGCCATACCATAGCTTGCCGAACCTACTGTGTTCAATATCATCACCACCGTTAACAAAAATATTGCAATTCTTTTTTTCATTGGCGATCATCCTTTCTCAGAATATGTTCTTGACGGATATTGCATCCTTGCGATATAATCATAATGCTATAAATATCCCATGTCATCGGATTATATTGCGGCAAAATATACAAATATTGTTTTATTGAGGTGAAGGTCTTGCTGGTCAGAACCAATATTTCCCTGGACGCACGCTCCTACTCCTTCAACTACACACCGACCGCCAGCGCGCTGCGGCTGCCCTTTCACCTTACGGCGGCCGGCCATTTTTTCGCCCGGCCGGATTATTACACCGAACGGTGGGAGCTGAACGAGTACATTCTGTTTTACTCCATAAGCGGCACCGGGAGGATGACCGTCTGCGGCGAGACGTTCCAGATCGCCAGAGATCAGCTGTTTTTCCTGAACTGCATGGATCATCATTTCTATCAGACCGAGGGGGACGAAATCTGGGAGTTCTGCTACATCCAGTTTTCCGGCCCCTGCGTGCGGGAATACTACGACCTCTTCCACGAGAGCGGCGTAAAGCCCCTTGAAGCTGTGCACAAGGAATACATGATGCAGAAGTTTCAGGACATCTTAAAAATTCCGGGTATGAACACGCGCATGCCGAACCTCAAAATTTCCAACCTGATTTCGGATATTCTGACCAGCATGATTCTGGAAAAAGGCTACATCCCCGACCAGAAGCAGTACGACCGGTACAAGCAGGATATGACCTATGCCATTTCCTATATTGAAAACCATTTTGACCAAAATGTAAAGCTGGAGGAAATTGCCGACTTTTTGCACATCAGCAAATATTATTTCATCAAAATATTCAAGAACTATACCGGCACGACCCCCTACGAATATCTGATCAATTTCCGCATCAACACGTCGAAGGAGCTTTTGAAATCCACCCAGCTCTCCATGGATGAGATTGCCAACCGGGTCGGATACCCCGACGCGAGCAGCTTTATCCGCTCCTTTAAAAAGACGGTCGGCCTGACGCCGTCCAAATACCGGCGGCTGTAAACAGCGACAAAAAAAGGCCCGGGATACAAGGCATCTTGTATCCCGGGCCTTTTTTGCTGTCCTTGTTTATCGCAGTGCATTTTGCAAAGCGCGAGAGGCTTTGCCGCGCCCCGGTCAGAGCCATTAAAGCTTGCGGGTCGCAACCTCCACCAGTGCGTCGGCCAGGAACTGATCGACGCTGCGTGCACCGAGATCCTCTCCGCTGCGCGCCCGGACCGAGACGGTGTCGCTCTCGACCTCCTTATCCCCGACAATCAGCATGTAGGGGATCTTCTCCATCTGGGCTTCCCGAATCTTGTACCCGATCTTCTCGTTGCGATAGTCGCCCGTCACGCGGAGGCCGGCGGCGTCCAGTTTCTCCACGATCCGGCGCACCGCGTCAGCCTGCTTTTCCGAGATCGGGAGCACCCGTATCTGCTCGGGTGCCAGCCACATCGGCATGGCGCCGGCATACTTCTCCAGCAGCAGGGCGAGGGTGCGCTCGTAGCAGCCCATGGAGGTACGGTGGATGATGTAGGGGCGGCGCATCTTGCCGTCGACGTCGACATACTCCATGCCGAAAAGCTCGGCCAGCATCTGGTCGATCTGGATGGTGATGAGGGTATCCTCCTTCCCGTGGACATTTTTGATCTGAATGTCCAGCTTGGGACCGTAGAAGGCCGCCTCATCAATGCCGATTTCATATTTTACGCCGAGGTGATCGAGAATCTTCTGCATGGCGCCCTGCGCCTCATCCCACTGCTCGGGCGTGCCGATATATTTCTCGGTATTGTTCGGATCCCACTGGGAGAAGCGGTAGGTGACATCCTCCTCGAGGCCGATCGACTTCAGCATGAAAATCGCCAGCTCAAGGCAGCCCTTGAACTCCTCCTCCAGCTGCTCGGGACGGAGGATGAGGTGTCCCTCCGAAATGGTGAACTGCCGCACCCGGATCAGGCCGTGCATCTCTCCCGAATCCTCGTTGCGGAAGAGGGTCGAAGTCTCTCCCAGCCGCATGGGCAGGTCGCGGTAGGAGCGGCGGCGGTTGAGGAAGACCTGATACTGGAAGGGGCAGGTCATCGGCCGCAGGGCGTAAACCTCCTCGTCCTTTTCCTCATCCCCCAGGATAAACATGCCCTCTTTATAATGATCCCAGTGGCCGGAAATTTTGTAGAGGTCGCTCTTGGCCATATAGGGCGTTTTGGTGAGCAGATAGCCGCGGCGGCGCTCCTCATCCTCCACAAAGCGCTGGAGGAGCTGTACCACCCGCGCCCCCTTCGGCAGGAGAATCGGCAGACCCTGGCCGATTACATCGACCGTGGTGAAATATTCCAGATCGCGGCCGATCTTGTTATGATCGCGTTTTTTGGCCTCCTCCAGCTGGGCAAGGTGCGCCTCCAGAAGGGAGGCTTTGGGAAAGGCGGTGCCGTACACCCGGCAGAGTCTGGCGCCCTTTGCGTCGCCGCGCCAGTAAGCGCCGGTGCTCTGGGTCAGCTTGACCGCCTTGACCACGCCGGTTTTCATCAAATGCGGGCCGGCGCAGAGGTCGCAGAACTCTCCCTGCCGGTAGAGGGTGATCGTGTCGCCCTTTTCGGCGTGCTCGCGGCAAAGCTCAACCTTGTAAATCTCGCCCGCGTCGGCCATCTGCTGTTCGGCCTCGGCCGCCGAAACCTCCAGCCGCTCAAGAGGAAGATCCTCCTTGGCGATTTTCTTGATCTCGGCCTCCAGCTTGGTCAGATCCTCGGGAGTGAAGGGCTTCTCCACATCGAAGTCATAGTAGAATCCGCCGTCGATGGCCGGGCCGATGGCCAGCTTCGCCTCCGGATAGAGGCGCTTGACAGCCTGCGCCAGCATGTGGGAGGCGGTGTGGTTGAAGGCATGCGCGCCATCCTTATCCTCGAAGGTGAGGATGGCAACCTCACAGTCGTGGTCGACCGGGGTGCGCAGGTCGCAGACCTGCCCGTCGATTTTGGCGGCGCAGGCGGCTTTATAGAGGCCGGGGCCAAGCTCCCCGGCAATCTCCGCCACGGTGACGGGAGCGGCGTACTCCTTGACCGTGCCGCCTTTCAAAGTTACCTTGATGGACATGATAAACGCTCCTTTACAATTCATTTCCGCAAAGCTTGCGGGAGGTTTTTAAATCACAGCGGGAGGATTTTTAGAAAGCAATAAAAAAAACGCTTCATCCCAGACACTCTGGGATGAAGCGCAAAGCTCCACGGTTCCACCCGGATTACGCCGAAAATTCCGGCGTCACTTAAAAAAGCCTTAACGCGGCAGAGACGGCCCGGCTTGCTGCTGCCGGGCGCTCATGGGTGGTGTTCGCCAAACGGGAGGTTACGGCGCTTGCAGCCGATGACGCCGACTCTCTGAAAAACCTCGCTCGAAAGGGTACTGTCCCAATCAACGCTTTGCAGATATGATAGCACCGCCGCCGCAAAATGTCAAGGGGTCACGGGCCGGCTTTTTTAAATCGGTTTGCAAAGGGCAAAAAAAGCGTCCCGCAAAAAAATCTGCGG
>OJPS01001943.1_pt1 | contig 12632 bp, 10 predicted proteins | sample 1598551 | NCBI WGS metagenome assembly OJPS01 (sample SAMN03922488, study PRJEB24848) | human gut metagenome | isolation source: stool sample | host: Homo sapiens | place: Germany | collected 2011-05 | reverse complement strand
CGCAATGCTGCACACGCTGCCGGGACTCGAGCACGCGGAGATGACCCGCTGCGCCTACGCGATCGAATATGACTGCGTAGACCCGACGGAGCTGCTGCCGACGCTCGAGGCCAAGAAAGTGCCCGGCCTCTACGGCGCGGGGCAGTTCAACGGTTCGTCCGGCTACGAGGAGGCGGCCGTGCAGGGCTTCGTCGCGGGCGTGAACGCGGCGCTGAAGCTGCTGGAGCGTGAGCCGATGATCCTCCGCCGCTCGGACGGGTACATCGGCACGCTCGTGGACGACCTCGTGACCAAGGGCACGAACGAACCGTACCGCATCATGACCTCCCGCTCGGAGTACCGCCTGCTGCACCGGCAGGACAACGCCGACGAGCGCCTGAGCGCCATCGGCCACCGGATCGGGCTGGTATCGGACGAGCGCTTTGCCGCCGTGCAGCAAAAATACCGGCTGGTGGACGCCGAGTGCACCCGGCTGGAGAAAACGCACCTCGCCCCGTCGGACGCCCTCGCCGCGATGCTCACCGCGCGCGGCACCGCGCCGACGAGCTCGGGCGTGAGTCTGGCCGACCTCCTGCGCCGGCCGCAGATCACATATGCCGACCTCGCGCCGTTCGACCCCGCGCGGCCGGAGCTGCCGCGCGTCGTGACCGAGCAGGCGGAGATCCGGCTCAAGTACGCGGGCTACATCCAGCGCCAGCTGCGGCAGGTGGCGGAGTTCACCCGGCTCGAAGAGCGGCTGCTGCCGCCGGATCTCGACTATCGGCAGGTGTCCTGTCTGCGGCTCGAGGCGCGGCAGAAGCTCAGCGACATCCGCCCCGCGAGCCTCGGCCAGGCCAGCCGCATCTCCGGCGTCTCCCCCGCCGACATTGCGACGCTGATGGTCTATCTCGAAAGCCGCGAGGGGCAGAAATAAATAGAGCAGTTCCCGGACGGCGCAACGCCGTCCGGGAACTTTTTATGCCGAAATCCATCTTACCCCTTGACAGATGCGCCGACGCATGGTACCTTAACTGTACCAACACGGTTAATACAGTTAATACGCTACAGAAAGTTGGTGTTGCACTACGATCTCGATCAATTACCGCGATTCCCGGCCGATCTACGAACAGGTGCGCGACGGGCTGCGCCGGCTGATCGTGTCCGGCACGCTGCCGCTGGGCGAAAAGCTGCCCTCGGTGCGCGAGCTGTCCACGCAGCTGACCATCAACCCGAACACGATCCAGCGCGCCTACCACGAGCTGGAGACGGAGGGCTACATCTGCTCCGTCGCCGGACGCGGCAGCTACGTCTGCGCCCAGATCCCGGACGATCCCGCGCGGCAGGTCGCCCTGCTGCAGCAGTTCGACGCGGCCGTGCAGGAGCTGCTGTACCTCGGCATGCGCAGTGAGGAGCTGCGCCGCCGCATTCCCGAAGGAGGAACGAACCATGATTGAAGTCAAAGATGTCGTCAAAACGTTTGACGGCTTCCGCGCGCTCGACGGCGTGACCATGACCGTGCCGCGCGGCGCGGTGTACGGCCTCGTCGGGCCGAACGGCGCGGGCAAGTCCACGCTCATCCGCCACCTGACGGGCATCTACCGCCCGGACAGCGGCGCGATCGACATCGACGGCCAGCCCGTGTACGAAAACCCGGCCGTCAAGGCGCGCATCGCCTACATCCCGGACGACGTGTTCTATTTCCCGCAGGCGACGATCCCGGACATGATGCGCTACTACCGCGGCATCTACCCGAAGTTTGACGCCGAGCGCTATCAGAAGCTCGGCGAGGTGTTTCAGCTCGACCCGAAGCGGCAGATCCGCCGCCTGTCCAAGGGCATGCAGAAGCAGGCCGCGTTCTGGCTGGCGATGAGCCTGCGGCCGGACGTGCTCATCCTCGACGAGCCGGTCGACGGGCTCGACCCCGTCATGCGCCGCCAGGTCTGGAACCTCGTGCTGGCCGACGTGGCCGAAAACGGCACGACCGTGCTCATCTCGTCGCACAACCTGCGCGAGCTCGAGGACGTGTGCGACCACGTGGGCATCATGAACGACGGCAAGGTCCTGCTCGAGCACCCGCTCGCGGAGCTGCAGGCCAACATCGTCAAGGTGCTCGTCGCCCTGCCGGACGAGGCGAAGCTGCCCGAGGGGCTCGACATCCTGCACCAGAGCAGTCAGGGCCACCTGCACACGCTGATCGTGCACGGCGACGCCGCCGAGGTCACGAACCGCCTGTCCACCGCGCAGCCGCAGTACCTCGACGTGGTGCCGCTGACGCTTGAAGAGATCTTTATTTATGAACTGGGAGGTGCGGACTATGCCGTCAAAGACATCCTTCTGTAACGGAACGGAGTTTCGCAAGTGCCTGTCGCGCTGGTGGCCGCTGTGGGTCATATACGGCGTGATTCTGTTTATCATGCTGCCGGGTGTGCTGCTCAACGCGCGCTCGACGATACCGTATGTGTCGGCCGAGCAGAGCAGCTATCTCTCGAACGTCATTCTCTCCGAGACGCAGATGCTGCTGCCGCTGACAGCGTTTTGCGCGGGTCTGCTCGCAGCCGCCGCCATGTTCGGCTATCTGTACACGCCGCGCGGCGCGGGACTGGCCGCCTCCCTGCCGATCCGGCGCGGATGCATGTTCCGCACGCATCTGCTGGCGGGCCTTTTAATGCTGCTTTCGGCTGAGGCCGTGATCTTCGGCCTCGCCGTGCTCATCGAGGCGACGCGTTTCGAACTCGTCATCGAGCCGCTGCTCATCTGGCTGGGCATACTCGCGCTTGAGACGGTCGTATTCTACGGCATCGCCGTGCTGTGCGCCATGTTCACCGGCCACGTGGTCATGCTGCCGTTCCTGTACCTGCTCGTGAACTTCATCGCCGTGGGCTTCCAGCTGCTCGTCGAGACCGTGCTCTACATGTTCGTGTACGGCATGTCGGGCATGGTGGATCTGCCGGTCGACTGGCTCTCCCCGCTGGTGCTGTTCATGCGGCGCACAAGTGTCGGTCACGCCGATCTGGTGCGTCCGATCAGCGGCACGGGGGCGGAGGTCGCCATTGCCAACTTCTCCGGCTGGACCTATCCGCTCGTCTGGGCGGCGTTCGCGCTGCTGCTGCTCGTATGCGCGGGTCAGCTCTACCGCCGCCGCCGCATGGAGAGCGCGGGCGACACCGTCGCCATCCCGGTGCTCAAGCCGGTGCTGAAGTACATCGTGGCGCTCTTCGCCGGGCTGGCAATGCCGGTCGGCGTGTACGGCATGCTGCTCAACGTGCCGGCCTACCGGGCACATCTGGCGCCGTTCCTGCTGCTGACCGTTCTTGGCGCGGCGCTCGGCTTTGTCATCAGCGAGATGGTCATCCGCAAGTCCCTGCGCGTGCCGCGCACGGTCTGGCGCGGCTGCGTGATCACGGCGGTCGTGTGCTGCCTCGTCGTGGTCGGCGCAAAGTGCGACCTCTCGGGCTACGCCCGCCGCATCCCGGATACCGCGCAGGTCAAAAGCGTGCGCATCATCTGCAACGGTTACAACTCCACGCTCACCGAGGCGGAGAACATTCAGGCCGTGGAGGACATCCACCGCGCCGTCGTGGCGGAGCGCGAAAAGATCACGGACGACACCAGCATCACCAGTCTGCAGCTGACCTACAAGCTCTCGAACGGCAAGGTGCTGATGCGCGAATACGTGCTCCCCAACACGAGCACGCGTCTGGCGCAGATCGAGCAGGTGCTCAACTGCGACGAAGCGCGCACCACGCGCAACACGCCGGAGCTGGCCGTGACGCTCGAGCACCTCACCTACACAAACATCGGCTATGAGACCGAAAGCGGCGACTACCTCTACATGGAGCTCACGGCCGAGCAGGCGCTCGACCTGTACGAAAACGCCATCGTGCCCGACTGCGCGGACGGCACCATGGGCCGCGCCTGGCTGACCGACAGCGGCACGCGGCAGAGCACGGCCTACGCCGTGACCATCAGTTATCAGCTCAGCCAGTACGACCCGGCAACAGGCGAAACGACCTACGCCGACGTCGACTACACCCCGCTGACCGATTCCACGCGCACGCTCGCGTGGCTGCGCGCGCACGGCATCGAGCCGCTGCTCGAGGGTGACTCGATCAAGTACGGCGGCGATGCCGACACGCAGCCGGCCATCAACACCTATGAAACGACCGACAGCAGCTTCGGCCGGTAACACCCGCAAAGCCCTACCGTCCGCACATCCGACGATGTGCGGACGGTTTTTTGCCGCGCGTTCACAAATCGGACGCAGTGTTCACAAATGCTTTTGGGAATATTCGAAAAATCTTCGCCCTTTGTTCATGCCTCTGTTACAAATATCGGCTACGATATAGACACTTCAAAAAACCAATCAGCCGGGAGGCAGATAACATGAACGACGCTTCCAATTTCCCCGAAAACGAACAGCCGGAAGCTGAAAACACTTCCGCGCAGGCGGATGCCGAGAACACCACCGCACCGGGCCGCGTGTGCCCGCAGTGCGGCGCGGCGCTCGAGCCGGGCGCGAGCTTCTGCACGAGCTGCGGCGCAAAGATCGACGACAGCGAGGACATGACGTACCACATCGTCCGCCCCGAGGCCGAGCACAGCTACGAGGACGCGAACTTCCACCCCAGCGACGACGCGGGCAGCACCCCGCCGCGCTACTACACGCCGAACGACGACGCCTGGGCCGAGAAGCCCAAGCACAAGCACCACCCGAGAAAGCCCAAGACCGTGCGCACGCCGGAGCAAAAGCGGCTCATCACGCGCATCGCGTGCCTGTGTCTCGTGTGCGCGCTGCTCGGCGGCCTTGGCGGCGGCGCGATCGCGGGGCTCATCACCCGCTCCGCCAGGACCGGCGGCAGCACCGCCTCGAGCTCCAACGGCACGCTCGTGACGCAGCCGGTCAGCTCCGACCCGAGCTCCGCCTCGTCGATCTATGATCTGGCATGCAAGCAGGTCGTCGCCATCACGACGGAAGTGACCTACACCAACTACTTCGGCCAGACGAGCTCCCAGGCGAGCTGCGGCAGCGGCTTTTTCATCACGGATGACGGCTATGTGCTCACAAACTACCACGTCATCTCCACCGCGCACCAGTACGGCTACAGCGTGTCCGTGCTCACCTACGACGGCACGACCTATCAGGCGACCATCGTCGGCGTGGACGAGGACAACGACATTGCCCTGCTCAAGATCGACGCCAGCGGCGTGACGCCCGTCACCTTCGGCGACAGCGACAGCATGGCCGTCGGCGACACGGTGTATGCTGTAGGCAACCCGCTCGGCGAGCTGGAGTTCACCATGACGAGCGGCATGATCAGCGCGCTCGACCGCACCATTACCACCTCCGACGGCACCGACAGCGGCATCAACATGTTCCAGATCGACGCTGCCGTCAACGCCGGCAACTCCGGCGGCCCGGTGTACAACACCTCCGGTCAGGTCATCGGCATCGTGACCGCGAAATACAGCTCCTCCGGCGTGGAGGGTCTGGGCTTCGCCATCCCGGTCAATGACGCCGTGGCCATCGCAAACGACCTGATGAAAAACGGCACCGTGACTGACCGCGCTCAGCTTGGCATCACGCTGCAGGCCATCCCGTCGAGCGCCGCGCAGTACTACAACATGCCGGACGGCGCGTATGTCAATTCCGTCAACAGCGGCAGCTGCGCCGAGAAGGCCGGCCTGAAGGCGGGCGATATCATCACCGCCATAGACGACACGGCCGTCTCCTCCGGCGACGCGCTGCGCAGTGCCCTGCGCGGCTACTCCGCCGGCGAGAGCGCCACGCTGACCGTCTCGCGCAACGGCGAGACGCTGACGCTGACCGTCACATTCGACCGCGCCAGCGACAGCACGAAGTAAGTGCATCCCCTCTCTATCGTCCATCGGCGGCGGGTAACCGCCCCGCCGCCGCAAACTTACCAATCCTCTTTTTTCTTTCTCCCATCTTCATTTTCCCCAGCGGAAGAGCGCCGCGCAGAGCCATCTGCACGGCGCTTTTTCCGTTCTTCCGCTGCGGCGGTCAGAACAAACGGCCGGAAGCGGCGGTTCCTCTTCCCCGCCCGGAGAAACAACGTAGCCATCCCTGCCACACGGCGGACAGCGCAACAAAAACCGGCAGCCAAAAAGGCTGCCGGTTGCGGTTGTTTTGTTTCGTTGTACGAAAGGTTTCCGCTGCTGCGATCAGTTGAACCAGCCCAGACCGAAGAACGTGCTGATCTGCACAAGCAGGATGAAGAACATGATCACGGGGCAGAGATACTTGATGCAGAAGGTGTAGTAGCCGTGGATGTGGCCGTTGTAGCCGCTGTCGATCTCGCCGTACAGGGATTTCGGCTTGATCTCCCAGCCGACCATGATGGACATGAGCAGGGCGCCGAGCGGCATGGCAATGCCTTCAGAGAGCATATCCATGAAGTCGAGCCAGTCAGCGCACCAGTCAGCCTTGGAGTTGATGTGGAACAGATCCTTCGGAGCGATGCCGTTGGAGCCGAGACCGTCAACCGCGACGAGGCAGGCCAGCAGGGTGATGGCGAGGCAGACGACGGCGAGCACCTTGTTGCGGTCACGCTCGTGACCCTTGGCGCTGGCGTGGTCGATGAAGGTGACGGAGACCGCCTCGATCAGGGAGATGGCGGAGGAGATGGCCGCGATCAGAACGAGGGCGTAGAAGATCAGGCCGAAAATACCGCCGATGGTGCCCATGTCATGGAACACGTCCTGCAGAGTCGCGAACAGGAGGTTCGGGCCGCCGAGCTTGATATCGGAGACGGCCATGCCCTTGGCGATGCCGTTGGCGACAGCCGCCGGGATAACGGCGAGACCGGCCATGATGGCAACGAGGGTATCGGAGATAACGATGATGACGGAGTTTTTCGGGAGGTTCTCATTCTTGCCGAGGTAGGAGCCGTAGGTGATCATGGCGCCCATGGCAAGAGACAGGGAGAAGAACATCTGGCCGCCGGCCGTTGCGAGAACTTCCATAAAGCTGGGCGCCTTGTCAAAGAAGCCCGCCTTCAGAGCGTAGCCGGGGACGAACATATACTTGAGGCCGACGTCCGCATTCGGAAGCGTCCAGGCACGGATGATGACGATGACGAGCATGACGAACAGTGCGGGCATGCCGATCGTGTTGAACTTCTCAATGCCGCCGCCGACACCGCCGCGGTTGATGAGATAGCAGATGAGCATGAACAGAATCATGCAGCCGATGCTGGCCCACGGGTTGGTGAGGAGAGCCCCGAAGGAGCTGCTGTCCGGCATGCCGCTGAACATGCCGACGACGTTGATGACCATGTAATAGATGCAGTAGCCGCCGAGGACCGAGTAGAAGGTCATGATCAGGAACGGGGCGATGATGGCCAGCCAGCCGATCCACTTGAACTTCTTCGAGATCTTCTTATAGGCGTTGACCGGGCCGAAGCCGGTGCCGCGGCCGATCGCCAGCTCAGAGAGCATGATGGCAAAGCCGACAAATGCCGCCAGAGCCAGGTAAACGATCAGGAAGGTAAAGCCGCCGCATCTGCCCATCTTGTACGGGAAGCCCCAGATGTTGCCGAGGCCGACGGCAGAACCGATGGCAGAGAGCAGAAAGCCGATTGTGCTGCCAAATGAACCACGTTTGTTTTCGTCCATTGTTTTTCCTCCAATTTCAAATTCGCTTTTCCCGGAACTCCCCCCCAAATGACGCCGGACGATAACCGCTTCGTCCGCTGTCCATAACCGCAAGCGGGAAATTCACGATCAAGTTATTGCTAATTTACACTAAAATCGCAAAATTCGCAACTGTTTTTCGTCGATTTTGTTCACAAACTGTTCAATTTTAGCCAATGCAATGGATAAGGGCACAAAAAGGGAACCGCTTTTTAGATAATCTGACGGCGTTAGCAAAATGGCAACTCCCATTATTTTGCTATTTTGTTTCCGAATGGATGCTATTACTGAAACGTATGCGAAATACTCCCGCCGATATGACACGAGCGCCCCGGTATTTTCTACCGCCGGAAGCCTTGCATTTTTCCGGCAATCATGTATAATACTTTTGTTACTCTGTTTATTTTACTTAGGAGGAATTTCAAATGACATATGAGATGGATATCGCCGGGCTAAAGCGCGATCTGCCCCTGTGCAAGGTCACGGACGACCTGTACATCGGCGCGTTCGTCATGTTCGGCGACGTGGAGCTGACCGTGCACTGCGCAGCCGAGCTTCTCAAGCTGACGCCCGAATATGACTACCTGATCGCACCCGAAGCGAAAGCCATCCCGCTGGTGTACGAAATGGCCCGCCAGAGCGGCGCGGACAAATATTTCGTCGCCCGCAAAAAGGCCAAAGCCTACATGAGCAGCGTGTTCCAGGTACACGTCAAGTCCATCACGACGCAGGGCGTGCAGACGCTCGTGCTCGACCAGACGGACGCGGAGCTGATCCACGGCAAGCGCATCGTCATCGTCGATGATGTGATCTCGACCGGCGAGTCGCTGCGCGCGATGGAGGAGCTCGTCAACGAGGCCGGCGGCATCATCGTCGGCAAGATGGCCGTGCTCGCCGAAGGCGACGCCAATGACCGCCCCGACATCACCGTGCTCGGCAAGCTGCCGCTGTTCAACCCCGACGGCACGCCGAAAGCGTAATCCGGACGCACAGGACACGCGGGCGCTGCCAACGCAGCGCCCGCGTGCCGTTTTTCATCTAGGAGGGATCATCATGAACCTGCTCTTTGCGATCAATGGGGGCTACATCCCCACGTTTCTGGGCTGCATGCGCAGCGTGCTGCTGCACGGCGGCGCGAGCCACTACGAGGTGTTCATCCTGCACTCCGACCTCACGGACGGCGACGAGGCAGACATCCGCACAGCGCTGCCGGACGTGGATTTCCACTTTGTGTTCGTCGACCCCGCGATGTTCGATGGCTTTCCGGAATCGAAGCGCTACCCGCGCCAGATCTATTACCGCATCGCGGCGCCCCTGCTGCTGCCGGACACGCTCGAGCGCATCCTCTATCTCGACGCGGACACGGTCATCATCAACCCGCTGACGACGCTGTATGCCACGCCGTTCGGCGATGCGTACTTCATGGCCTGCACGCACACACGCAAGCTGCTCGAAAAGCTCAACGCCGCGCGTCTGGGCATGGACGAGGCTGCGCCGTACATCAACACCGGCGTGCTGCTGTATAACCTCCCCGCCCTGCGGGCCGATCTGGACATGGAGCGTGTGCGCGCCTTCGCCGACGAGAAGCAGGATGTGTTCCTGCTGCCGGATCAGGACATACTCACCGCGCTCTACGGCGACCGAGTGCACCTGCTCGACAGCATGGTCTATAATCTCAGCGACCGCATCCTCGCGCTGCACAACGCGGAGCTGCGAAACGCCCCGGTCGACCTCGACTGGGTGCGCGCGCACACGGTCATCATCCACTACTGCGGCCGGCTCAAGCCGTGGAAACCGCACTATGTCGGCGTACTCGACGTGTTTTACCACGAGCTGATGGAAGAGATTCAGAAATAAAAAATATGCGTCCCGATCATTCGGGACGCTCTTTTTATGTTTCGCGCAGGCCGCTGAAGAACGCGCGCAGGACATCCGCGCAGTCATCTGCCAGCACGCCGCCGTAGATGGCGGGATGGTGACCGTAGCGCTCCTCAAAGAGGTTGAGCACGCTGCCGCACGAGCCGAAGTTTGGCTCCCTCGCGCCGTAGACGACGACCGGCACGCGGGCGTTGATGATCGCCCCGGCGCACATGGGGCACGGCTCGAGCGTGACATAGAGCGTGCATGCGTCAAGCCGCCACGTGCCGCGCGCGCGGCATGCCTCGGCGATGGCCTCCATCTCGGCGTGGGCGTCGGCCCGGTGCGTTCGCTCGCGGCGGTTGCGGCCGCGGCCGATGATGCGGCCCGCGTCGTCGGCGATCACGCAGCCGACCGGCACTTCGCCGTCGGCCGCCGCCTCGTGCGCGAGCGCGAGCGCTGCGCGCATATAGTCCTCGCGCTCCACAGGCGCTCTCCCCTTTCAAAAAACCGGCGCTGTTATCTTAACAGCGCCGGAATAGATTTTGGACGAAAAACCGATCAGGCCAGAGCCGCCGTGATGATGGACATCTGGTAGACTTCCTCGGCGTCGCAGCCGCGGGACAGGTCGTTGATCGGGGCGTTCAGGCCCTGCAGGATCGGGCCGTAGGCCGCGAAGCCGCCGAGGCGCTGCGCGATCTTATAGCCAATATTGCCGGCTTCGATGCACGGGAAGATGAAGGTGTTGGCGTGGCCCGCGACCGGAGAGCCGGGGAACTTCAGCTGGCCGACGACCGGGGAAACGGCCGCGTCGAACTGCATCTCGCCGTCGAGCTTCAGCTCGGGCGCGAGCTCCTTGGCGATGACGGTGGCGTCGTGGCTGAGCGCGACCGTGCCGCCCTTGCCGGAGCCCTTGGTGGAGAAGCTCAGCATGGCGACCTTCGGGTCGATGCCGAAGGTCTCGGCGGTCTTGGCGGTCTCGATGGCGACCTCGGCCAGCTTCTGCGCGGCAGAGAACGTGACCTCGCCGGTGGCCTTGTCGACGGTGTCCTGATAGTCGATGTTGATGGCGCAGTCGCCCATGGCGAGCATCTCGTCGCCGCGGACCATGATGAAGCAGGAGCTCACGAGGTGGGCGCCCTTCTTGGTCTTGATGAGCTGCAGAGCTGGACGGACGGTGTCCGCGGTGGAGTAGGTCGCACCGCCGAGCAGCGCGTCGGCCACGCCCATCTTCACGAGCATCGTGCCGAAGTAGTTGCCCTTCTGCAGGTTGGCGCGGACTTCTTCCATGGTCATCTTGCCCTTGCGCAGGTCAAACATGCACTGGGCCATCTCGTCCATCTTGTCGTAGTTGGCGGGGTCGATGATCTCGAGACCCTCGATGTCGAAGCTGCCGGCCTTGGCCGCAGCCTTCACGTCATCGACGTTGCCGACGAGGATCGGCGTCAGGAAGCCGCCCTGCTTCAGTCGGGCAGCGGACTCGAGGATGCGGGCGTCGGTGCCCTCGGTGTAGACGATCTTGCGCGGATTGGCTTTGAGAACTTCAACCAGATTTTCAAACATGGTGCTTTCCTCCAATATGTTCATCTATTTTCTGCTTGCTGTGAACATGGTTTTACAAGTAAATAGTGTAACACCCCATTCGACGTTTTTCAAGTCTTGCGCGCGATTTTATCAAGAGGTTGTTGCCGTTTGGGCGCGGGCGTGGTAAAATACAGTCCGTTATCATGAATGTTACAGGAGGTGCGGCATGGAACGCAATTTTGCTGCCGTCATGTCGGAGCTGCGCCACGCGCGCGGGCTGTCCCAGCGCAAGGTCGCGGCCGATCTGAAGATCAGCCAGGCGCTGCTGTCCCACTATGAAAACGGCGCGCGAGAGCCGGGGCTGGCGTTCGTGTGCCGGGCGTGCGATTACTACGGCGTGAGCGCGGACTTTCTGCTCGGCCGCGCGCCGAGCCCGACGTGCACGCCCGAGCAGCTCGAGGCGCTGCGCGTGCTCGTGCAGGACGTGCGCACCGCCGCCGACCGCGCCGAGGCCGCACTGGAGGAGATTGCCCTATGATCCCACAAGAAGACATCCGCAATTTTTCGATCATCGCACACATCGACCACGGCAAGTCCACGTTGTCCGACCGGCTCATCGAGCTGTGCGGCGCCGTGGATCAGCGCGAGATGGAGCCGCAGCTGCTCGACAACATGGACCTCGAGCGCGAGCGCGGCATCACGATCAAGGCGCGCGCCGTCGGCCTGACGTATCACCGCGGCGGCAAGACCTACACGCTCAACCTCATCGACACGCCGGGCCACGTGGACTTCAACTACGAGGTCAGCCGCTCGCTCGCCGCGTGCGAGGGCGCCGTGCTGATCGTGGACGCCTCGCAGGGCGTGGAGGCGCAGACGCTCGCCAACACCTACCTGGCGCTCGAGCACGATCTCGAGATCCTGCCGGTCATCAACAAGATCGACCTGCCGGCCGCCGACCCCCAGCGCACCAAGACCGAGATCGAGGACATCATCGGCATCCCGGCCATGGACGCGCCGGAGATCTCGGCCAAGCAGGGCATCAACATCCAGGCCGTGCTCGACGACATCGTTGACCACGTCCCCGCCCCGAAGGGCGACCCGAACGCCCCGCTGCAGGCGCTCGTATTCGACAGCCAGTATGACAGCTACCGCGGCGTCATCGTGCTCATGCGCATCGTGGCCGGCACGCTCCGGCGCGGCATGGAGGTGACGATGATGTCCACCGGCGCGTCGTACAAGGTGCTGGAGGTCGGCCACCTGCGGCCCATCGGTCTCGACCCGTGCGACGAGCTCGGCTGCGGCGACGTGGGCTACTTCACGGCGAGCATCAAGAACGTGGAGGACACGCGCGTGGGCGACACCGTGACCGAAACGGCCCGCCCCGCCGCTGAGCCGCTGCCCGGCTACCGCCCGGCGCGGTCGATGGTCTACTGCGGCATTTACACCGAGGACGGCTCGAAGTACCCCGATCTGCGCGACGCGCTCGAAAAGCTCAAGCTCAACGACGCCTCGCTCTCGTTCGAGCCGGAGTCGTCGGTCGCGCTCGGCTTCGGCTTCCGGTGCGGCTTTCTCGGTATGCTGCACATGGAGATCATTCAGGAGCGGCTCGAGCGCGAGTT
>OJPS01001933.1_pt1 | contig 12681 bp, 9 predicted proteins | sample 1598551 | NCBI WGS metagenome assembly OJPS01 (sample SAMN03922488, study PRJEB24848) | human gut metagenome | isolation source: stool sample | host: Homo sapiens | place: Germany | collected 2011-05 | reverse complement strand
GAAGAGCGCTTTCTCATATTATCAAATCTTTACCTGCTTTGTCAACTACTTTTTTTAAAATTTCGATCAAAAATTTGATTTTTTCTTCATAATGCCCTTTTCCCCTTTTTTCCTGCGCAGTTTTTCCTGTATTTGACAAATTTCTTCCTGCATGCAATAATACATTATAAACTAATATTTACCGCTGGGGGCGCCTTCGGGCTGAGAATGTACCCTTCGAACCTGATATTGGTAATGCACTCGTAGGGAAGCGGAACCGAAAAAAAGCATGGCTATGCCCCGCAGTCTTTTCTGCGGGGCATTTTTTTCGGAAAATCCTCGGAACGCACGCTCCAGGCAAAGGAGGAAACTATGGAAAAAAAGAAAACTGTTGGCGAGCTGAACACATGGCTTTTGCTGGCCGGCATCGCGCTTATTCTCATCGCGGCCGGTCTCATCGCATTCTTTATTAGCAATGGCTTTGGCGGTGTGGAAGAGGAAGTTACTTTCCAGACTTTCTTTAAGAACATCATCGAAAACATTTGGTGGGTTCTGGGCAGCCTGGCTGTCATGGCAGCTGGAATCGCAATTCTTTTCTACTATAATAATAAAAAGAAAAGCGATGCTCTCTCCCGTTCTGAATGGACTATCAAGGAGATTGCCGTAGCAGCGCTCTGCATTGCGCTGGCCTTTGTTCTCTCCTATATTCGGCTGTGGAAAATGCCCAACGGCGGCTCCGTCACCGCCGCAAGCATGCTGCCCATTTTGGTCTTTTCCTATATTTATGGCATGCGCAAGGGCCTGCTTGCCGCCTTTGCCTTTGGCCTACTGCAGTTTATCCAGGAGCCTGTCTTTCTAAACTGGGTTCAATTTGTGTTGGATTATCTGCTGGGCTTTGGCGTTTTGGCCATTGCCGGGGCTTCTAAAAAGAGCATCTTTCCGGGCATGGTGGGCGCATGCCTGGCGCGTTTTCTCTGCTCTTTTGTTTCCGGCGCCGTTTTCTTCGGAGAATATGCGGCGCCTGGGCAATCCGCATGGGTTTACTCCCTGGGCTATAACGCCAGCTACATGCTGCCCGAAACACTCATCTGCGTTGCCATTGCCCTGATTCCCGCAATGCGCAGCAATATCCAGTCGCTTAAACTGCAGGCCCAGAGCAGAGCTTCAGCCAAATAACAAAAAGAGCCGGTAAACCGGCTCTTTTTTTTATACATTTTTAGCGAATCGAAAGCTTCGTCATCTGCTCTCGCGCCTTGCGAACCTGCTCCAACACGGAATCCCCTGTGGGACCTCCATAGGAAGTTCGCCCGGCCAGGCAGTTTTCCAGGGAAATAGCGGAATAGACATCTTCTCCAAACATCGGGGAAAAGGCCTGGTACTGCTCCAGCGGAAGCGCCTCCAGTGTTTTGTTCTGGCCAATGCAGTGGGCGACAATCTGCCCCGTCAGGCGATAGGCATCCCGGAAGGGCATGCCCTTGCGCGCCAGGTAATCGGCACAGTCTGTGGCGTTGATAAAACCCTTGGCCGCCGCTGCCCGCATATTCTCGGGAAGCACTTTCATCGTGCGAATCATGGGCGCCATGGTGGATAGGCAGAGCACAACCGTATCCAGCGCATCGAAAATGGCCTCCTTATCCTCCTGCATATCCTTATCATATGCCATGGGAAGCCCTTTCATCATGGTGAGCAGGCAGGTCAAATCCCCATAGACGCGGCCGGTTTTTCCGCGGATCAGCTCGGCGACATCCGGGTTTTTCTTCTGAGGCATGATGCTGGAGCCAGTGGTATAGGCATCGTCCAGCTCGATAAAGCGAAATTCCCAGCTGCACCAGAGGATGATTTCCTCCGAAAGGCGAGAGAGGTGCATCATCACGATGCTGAGATCTGCCGCCAGCTCAATACAGAAATCCCGATCCGAAACGCCATCCATACTGTTGGCGCAGGGTTCGCGCATTCCAAGCAGCCGGGCCGTCATGGCGCGGTCGATGGGATAGGTTGTCCCGGCCAGAGCGCCGCTGCCAAGCGGGGAAATCCTCATCCTCTCGCGGCATTCCCCCAGCCGCTCAAGATCCCGCAGCAGCATGGCGGCATATGCCATAAGATGATGCCCAAAGCTCACCGGCTGCGCCCGCTGCATATGGGTATACCCGGGCATAATTGCAAAAGCGCTCTTTTCCGCCTGCGCGCACAGTTCTTCCAGCAGTTGACAGATTAGGCCATGCACGGCCACAATCTGTTCTTCCAGATAGAGGCGCAGATCCAGCGCGACCTGATCGTTGCGGCTGCGGGCTGTATGCAGGCGCTTGCCCGCATCGCCTATCCGCGCTGTCAGCTCTGCTTCTATGAAGGTATGAATATCCTCCGCCGCAGGGTCTATTTCCAGCTTTCCCGCCTCCAGCTCTTCCAAAATCCCCTCAAGACCGCAAAGAATCGCCTCGGCATCCTCCGCCGAGACGATTCCGCACGCCGCGAGCATCCTCGCATGCGCCATGCTGCCCTTAATATCCTGCCTCGCCATGCGGGCATCGAAGGAGATGGAAGAATTGAAGTCGTTCACCGTTTCATCGACTTCCTTGGAAAATCTTCCAGCCCAAAGCTTCATCTCTTACTTTCCTTCCCTCTTGGCATCCAGCTGCGCCTTTACCTTGATGGGCAGGCCAAACAGGTTGATAAACCCTGCGGCATCTGCCTGGTTATAGCCGTTATCCTCTCCAAAGGAGGCCGTTGTTTCATCGTAGAGCGTATAAGGGCTTTGCACGCCGGCATTGATGATATTGCCCTTATAGAGCTTGAGTTTCACTTCTCCGCTCACCGTCTGCTGCGTATGGTCTACAAACGCATGAATGGAGGATGTAAGCGGGCAGAACCACTGGCCATTATACACAAGCTCCGCCAGCTTCTGAGCGACGATAGCCTTAAAGTGTGCCGTCTCCTTATCCAGGCAGATGCTCTCCAGCACTTCATGGGCGTGGTACAAAATGGTGCCGCCAGGGGTTTCATATACGCCGCGGCTCTTCATGCCGACCAGACGGTTTTCCACAATATCGAGAATGCCGATGCCGTTTTTGCCGCCCAGTTCGTTGAGCTTCTTTATCAGCGAAACGCCATCCATCTTCTGGCCGTTCAGCGCAACGGGAATGCCCTTTTCAAAGGATATGGAAATATATTCAGGCACATCCGGCGCCTTCTCCGGAGAAACGCCCATCTCCAAAATCTTATCGTAATTGGGCTCGTTTGCAGGGTTTTCCAAGTCCAGCCCCTCGTGGGAGAGGTGCCAGAGGTTTTTATCCTTGCTATAATTTGTCTCCCTGGTGATTTTCAGGGGGATGTTGTGCGCCTCGGCATAATCGATGGCATCTTCTCTCGATTTGATATCCCAAATCCGCCAGGGGGCGATTACATCCATCTCGGGCGCAAAGGCTTTGATGGCAAGTTCAAAGCGAACCTGGTCGTTGCCCTTTCCAGTGCAGCCATGGCAGATGGCATCCGCTCCTTCGGCTTTTGCGATTTCCACAATCCTCTTTGCGATAATGGGCCGCGCAAAGGAAGTTCCAAGAAGATAGGTGCCTTCGTACTTGGCGCCCGCCTTCAGGCAGGGCCAGATATAGTCCTCCACAAATTCCTTCTGCAAATCCTCGATATAGATTTTGCTTGCGCCCGTCTTGAGGGCCTTTTCCTCCAGGCCTTCCAGCTCATCTGCCTGGCCGACATTTCCCGATACTGCGATGACCTCACAGCCGTATGTCTCGATCAGCCAGTTCATGATGACCGAAGTATCCAGCCCGCCCGAATATGCCAGCACGACTTTTTTATACTGCTTTGCCATTTTCCTGTTCTCCTTTTTTGTATCAAAAGCTGTTCCGCTAAGATTCTTGGTTCATTATAAATCAGCCAACTCGGTTTGTCAATAAAAATACGGTAAAAATGTATTATTATTCATAAATATTCAAATATGCGGCTCTTTATACACCTCGGTCCGCTTTGCCTGCCATTTCCGGCGGCAAACAAAAAAAGCTGCCCGCAGGCAGCTTTTTTCCCCTATTCTCCAAAAAACTCGTTGAGCTTTGCCACAAGGACATCTGCATCAATCCCGTGCACACCGCAGGCCTCCTCGATGGATTCCCCCGAAGCAGCAGGGCAGCCGATGCAGTGCATTCCCGAATCCAGGAAAATTTCCGCACTATTGATATCTTTTTCCAGCACTTGCCGGATGGTCATCTCTTTTGTAATCATAGCCATACTCTCCTTATTACAGTTTCTTTTTTCATTATATCCATTTTTTCTGGAAAATCAAATAGATCAGGTCTTTTTTTGAAATTTCTCGCCGCATTTGGGGCATGTGATGAGCACTTTGCCCTTGCCCTTTGGAACGCGCACCTCCTGCCTGCACTTGGGGCACTTAAAGTGTTTATGCGTCTTGGCATCTGCCCTTGGCTTAAAGCGCAGGAAAAACCCCTTTACCCGATACCAGATGCGCAGATAAGCTGCATTTTCTTTCTGCCGCGCATAGATATTGCGGGAAAGCATGCGCCAAATGGCAACTGCAAATATGGCAAGCGCCAGAATAGAGAGAATATAGTGCCGCACCGGGATGAGGTTTATCACAATCCCAACACACAGCAAAAACAGCGTCAGCGCATCGCTTCCATAGCGCCCCTGCATAAAACGGCGAATTGCGTTCATCATTTCCTCCAGTTTTCCCTTATTGGCCAAAAGCCCACAGACCTTTTGGCACCTTTATCTATCATACAGCAAATATATGAACAAAGCAAAAACTCAACATGAAATTTCCAGCATATCCCCGCTGAATTTGGGCGCCCAGACGCGCGTTTTTCCGCCCTGCATCTTTTTTTCGAAGCGTTTTGGGGCATCCAGCTCATCCCCAAAATGCATGGGAACCAGCAGGCCCACGGAGATCTCGTGCAGGAATTCCTGCACACCATCATCCATCAGCGTTCCCAGCCTCGGGTCCACCGGAAAAAACGCCACATCCGCCCGGGGCATTTGGGGTTTTATCTGCAAAAGGGCTTGTGTAAAAGCCTCCCTCGCTTCCCTTTCCTCCTCGGGCGTATTCTCCCCAGCCCAGTGCCAGCAGTTGAGATCTCCGGCATGAAAAATCGTCTTCCCGTAAAGTTCCACCTGAAAGGAAACGCCAAGATCCGTCGAAGGGTGGGCCACAACGCGCATATCGCCCTCATAGAGGGATTCGCCGCTGGAAAGCTTTTTTGCGCATATGCCTGGCGGCGCCGGAACCGCCCGGTCGAGCACATACACCACGCGCTCATCTGCCCATTCAAAGATCCGCCTGTTAAAATGATCCCCGTGGATATGGCTCACAAAGATATACACCCGCTCATACCCTTCCAGATCTTTTTTGCAAAGATATCCCCGGCCGCCCTCCTGCTGCCCCGCCTGGGGGAATTTCCAGCAGTCGAACACCAGCAAAACATTTCCCATCTCCAGCGCAAAGCCACTTTGGTGCAAATACCTGATTTTCACCGCTATCCTCCTTTTTTTGCCTAGCCAAACATTCTAAGGGCCGTGCGCGCCCGCAGCAGATACAGGTAGCTCTCCGCCACAGGCTGCCCGGTGATGCGCTCCAGAGCCTTCTTGTAGAGAGAGATCTGCGTCTGATAGGCGCTGGCCAGCGCAATGAGCCGGTTCTCATCTGCCATATTGGATTTATAATCCACCAAAATCCACTGTCCTTCCTCTTCAAAGGCCAAATCGATAATCCCCTGCACCATCACCTTCTCCTGGCTTCTGGCAATACCCACCTCCTGTGCCGTCACAAAAAGGCTGAAGGGCACTTCCTTTAGCACCCGGCCAGATGCGCGAATGCGGTATGCCAAATCGCTCTTCATAAAATCCAGAATCTGTGGGAAAAAGCCGCGCAGCACAGCCACTTCCTCTTCCGTGAGCAGAAGGCTGCGCACCATGCGCGCCGCCTCCTCTTCCAGGGCCTGCATGCTCTTGCTGGAAAAATCCAGGTGCTGCAAGAACAGGTGAACGAGCGTTCCCAGCCGGGCGCCGCCCGCTGCCTCTGGCCGGCTGTCCGCCGCGTGAAAGGCGGGCAGAACCTCCCCTTCGGCATCGTCCATAGCTCGAAGCGTGCTCACGCCGATTTTGACCGGGATGCGCTCTGTCTGATATTTCAAAAACGGGCGGTAAGGCGCTCTTCCGGCTTCCAGCAGGCAGGCGCGCAAATCAAAGGCCCTGCCCTCCCTCTGCTCCGCCTCCGGGCTCACGATGCGATGGAAAATGGGGATATCCTCCAGGCATTTTTCGCTGCCCTGATACCAATCCGCCATACAGGGCAGGGGCAGCAGCGCTGCCAGCACCCATTCCAAAGGGTTCTTTTTGGCGATGAGGTCATACCAGGCATAGGGCTGGCTCAATTCCCGCAGCTGTTCTTCCTGCTTTCTTATCACGCCCGAGAGAATGAGCCGCTCCCGCGCCCTGGTCATGGCCACATACAGCACGCGCAGCTCCTCGCTCTTCATCTCCTTGCTCATGACATAGGCAAAAAGCGAGCGGGTAAGCGTAGGGCGAATGGTTCTCTGTTTTTCGTTGATGATATCCGAAGCAAGGCCCAGGGAGGAATGCAACAGCACGCTCTGCTGAAGATCCTGGTTGGAAAAGCGGCTGTCCATGCGCGCCAGAATGACAACCGGGAATTCCAGTCCTTTGCTCTTGTGCACGCTCATAATGCGTATACAGCCGCTGCGGTCGCCCGCCTGGCGAAATTCGGAATAGGCCCCCTTGTTTTTATTGATTTCCTCAAGCAGCCCCACCAGCCCAAAGAGCGTGCGCTGCCTTCCGGCATAACCAAGGCAGCGCTCAAAAAACTGAGAAAAAGCCTCCTTTTTGCGCCTTCCGCCGGGCAGGGCAGCCAGGTGGGCCAGGTAGTCCGTTTCGTTTTTTAAAAGCGTGAGAAACGAAGCCAGCGAAAGGCCGCGGGAAAGCAGGCGCCACCTGCGTATTTTTCCCAAGAACGCGCGGCATTTTTCTCCCAGCGCATCCTCATACTGCGCATAGCGCGCAAAGGCATCATAGAAGCTGTGCTCCCGGTCGGCCTGGCGGATCAAGGCCATTTCCGCTTCATCGAACCCGCCGATATGGCTTTTCATCACGGAAAGCAGGGCCAAATCCGAGCCGAAGCTATCCACAAGCTTCAGCAGATTTACAAACACCTCCACCCCGATAAACTGGGTAAAGCGCCCATCGGGCGTTTCGCTATCCAGCCCATATCCGGCAAAAACCTCTGCAAAAACCTGGGTGTTTTCCTTTGTCTTTCGCAAAAGCACACAGATATCCGAAGGCGCATAGACCGGCTTTCCTTCTGGCGTTTTTTCCTCCAGCAGTTCCAGAATGCGCTTGGCCACGCTGTGCGCCTCCTTCTCCGCGGCGCTCAGCGCCTGCTCCTCGTCCTCCTGCGCATCAAACTGCGTCAGCAGAAGTTCCACTTGCCCGCCGCCTTCCCGCTTTGGGATAAGCTGCTCCAGCCCGGAGTATTCCATCTCCCCAAGCCCGCGGCTCATCAGGCGGCTCATGATAAAATTGACTGGGCGAATCACGCCGGGGGCGCTTCTGAAGTTTTCGTTCATGCGGATTAGCTGCTGGCCGGCAGCGCCCTCTTCAAATTCCCGCGTCTTTTTCAGGAAGATCAGCGGGTCGGCCAGGCGGAAACGGTAGATGCTCTGCTTGATATCGCCCACCATAAAGCGGTTATCCCCCCGGCTGATACAGGAAATAAGCGCCTCCTGAACGGGGTTGGTATCCTGATATTCATCCACAAAGATGTAATCGTAGCGCCCGCAATAGCGCTCTGCAGTCTCTTTATCCTGAAGAAGGCGATAGGCATGGGAGATCATATCGTCGTAGTCCAGCATGTGCGCTTCGCGCTTCATCTGGGCATACCGTTTCTCAAACCGGATAAGCACGCGGTGCAGGGAGCCGGCCAGGCTGCGCATATAAGCGCTTTCCTGGCGCAGCAGGGGCAGCGCCTTAGAGGGAAGCACTTCCTTTAGCTCTTTTAATATTTCCCGTTCCTTTGCCTTGAGCGCGCGCAACAGTTCTTTGCCCTCCCCTGCCGGGCTCTTGCGCTCCAGCGCGGAAATCTGAAAAGCAGATACCGCCGCGCCAAAGGCATCAAAATTCTGGTGGAGCAGGCGGGTCAGCTCCTGGGCCTGCTCCAGCTCGCGCTGGTTATTTTGCTCCTGCTTCTCGCAAAATTCATAGGTGAGCTCCAAATCCTGGCCGCGCTGCAACAGAGCGCAGAGGCGCTTCATCCCAATTTCACACCGCTCCCGCAGAATATCCAGCATCCCCTGTTCATCGAAGTTCTCTGCAGCCCCTTCCAGCCAGCCCAGCCGCTCGGCCCGGCTTGTGCAGAATTCATAGATGCGCAGCAGCATCTGCTTTAACTTATCATCCGTCCGGCCGGAATAGCGGTCCCGCAGCGAAAGAAAATCCGCATCCTCCTCTTCGTAAAACTGGGAAAAAACCTGTTCCAGCGCCTGATCTTTTAGTACATCGCCCTCCTCTTGCCCTCCCACGCGCAGGTTCTGGGGAAGGCCCAGGGCGAGAAAGTTTTCCCGTATTACGCGCGCCGCAAAGCTGTGGATGGTGCAAATATCCGCTACCTGCACATATTCCGCCTGGGCTTCCAGCCAGTACCGGCCGGACTCCTGCGCCCGCCGGGAAAGCTCTTTTCGGATGCGCTCCCGCATCTCCGCCGCCGCAAGGCTGGTATATGTCACAACCAGCATGCGCCGAATATCCGCTCCCTCTTCCACCAAAGAGACAATGCGCTTTGCAAGCACGCTGGTCTTTCCGCTGCCCGCCGCGGCGGAAACCAGCAGATTTCCCCCTCTTTGGTAAACTGCCTGGCTTTGCCGCTCAGTCAGCCTCATTTCCGCCATCGTCTCCTCCTATTTCCAGAAAAAACCGTTCTTTTTCTATCCGCTCCTTTGGGCGCACTTCATTGCCCCTATACTGCCTGTCAAACCCGCAAATGGCATGGTAATCGCAGTGGCGGCAGGGAATGTCCTCCCCCTCCCCAATCGGGTTTAGGGAAAGCTCCCCCTCGCTCATCTGTGCGGCAGCCCAGAGGATCATCTTTTTTGCATAGCCAAACAGCGCCGCCATCTGGCCAGGGCTGAAGGCATTCTCTCCCTGGGGGGTGAGCCCGTCCTTTGGCACCTTGATGCTCATGCTCTTGTTTTCCCCCTGAAAGCGCGCCGCCGCTTCGCCCTCGGCCAGAATAAAGCCGCTCATCTGAAATTTGGAAAGGCGGCTCTTTTCCTCTGCATCTTCGCCGATATAGGGCAGCTTGATTTCAAAATAGAACCCTCCTGCCGGCTGCACCTGCTTTCCCCGCGCCCTGTAATAGCTTTCCACCGCCATCAGATAGACGATGAGCTGCAAGCTCAAGCCATAGTAGACATCCGTCAGGCTGAATTTTTTAGTGCCGGTTTTATAATCCACCACGCGCACATAGGTCTTCCCATCGGAGGCGGCTTCATCTACCCGGTCGATGCGGCCGCGCAGCGTCAATCTTCCATATGGCGTGGGCAGAGAAAAAATATCCCCGCCAAAGCCCGCTTCGCTGGCTGCCACGCGCACATCCGTCCCTTCCAGCTGGCTGCGCACCGCCCGCGCCGCCATGGCCGCTTCTTCCCGCAGCCGCTTTTCGCTAAATAAAAAGCGCTTTTCGTCAAAAATCCCCCTGTTGTGCTGCTTGCGATATTTCTGCGCCGCGCCTTCCACCGCCTCTTGAAGCTGTTCATCGCTGGCCTGCGCCCAGGAGAGCTTTTGCCGGGAAAGCTGCTCGGCGATTCCATCCATCAGATCGTGCACATAGGTTCCCGCGCTGCCGGCATCCTCTTCGAATTCCCGCACTTTCTCAGGCCGGATTCCATATTCCATAAAGTGCCGATAGGAGCACTGGAAATATTGCTCTATGCGCGAAACATTGGCCGAAGGCGGGCCATACAGCCCGCGCGCCACCACCTTTCCCAGCTGGGCGGGCGCATTGTCGTACTCTATGCAGGGCAGCAAGGCAGCTAGCTTCTGCTGTTCCTGGCCAATATAGGCGGAAAGCAGCTCGCTGTGATCCTGCTCGCCATCCGCAAGCGCCCGCAGCTCTGAAGCCAGGTTATCATAGGAAGCATTTGCCGAACGCAGCGGGTTTTGCTCTGCCGCCGCTTCCTCCAGTGCCGGAAACAGGCGGTGCAGCCTGTCCACCAGGTGCGAAGCAGGGCCGTCTTTGCGGTTATATGTCACGATCAGCCGCTCCCCAGAGGCAAATGCCCGGCGCAGATAGGCCTTTTGGTCATCAAAGGCCATCTTATCTGGAAAAGCGGGCTGTGCCTTGCGCAGCTCTGCAATTTCATAATCGTTGATGATGCCGGTTCCATCCGGCGTCGCGGGCAGCGCGCCCTCGTTTGCCCCAAGCACCACTACCAGGCACTTGCGCTCAAAGATGCTGTGGGTGATATCCCCAAGCGTCACTTCATCCGTAGCCGGCGGAATGACGGAAATTTTCGCCGCTTCAAAGCCCGCTGCCAGAATCTGCCGCAGCTCTCCCGGCTCCATTTCCCCTTCCAGTGCCTGCGCCTGGGAAATGAGGCGCACCACCGCATCATAGACCTGGCGCACATACCGTGCCTCTGCCAGAAAACCCAGAGCATCCAGCTCGTCCGCCTGTTTTTCCAGCTTTTCCTGCACGCCCACTTTCTGCAAATATTCCAGCAGCAAAGCCGCAAGGTTCTGCTCTCCCATCTCCTTTTCCAGGGCGATGAGCGGCGCAAACACCCGCTGGCGCAGCGCTTCTAGCTGTTCTTCTCCCTTTAAAAATCCCTTTTTAAAGGCATGGCCCCTAAGGCCATATTCCTTCGCATGGCGCACAAGCGCCGTTTCCTCCTGCTCCTGGCACAAGAACCCGCATTTTAGATGCCCAAGCACATCCGCCAGCCGCCATCTCGCACCAGAGAGGATATCCAGCGCAGTAAGCACAAACTCCGCGGCGCTGCTCTCCATTAAAGCGCGCTTGCTCTCGAGGAAAAACGGAATCTCCGCCCGGGAAAATACATCCTGCACCAACATCGCATAATCTGAAATTCTGCCCGCCAGGACCGCAACATCCCGCATGCGCCCGCCCTGTTCGCAGGTATATTCCAAAATGCGCTGTGCAGCATATTCCACTTCCTTCCGTTTATCCGCCGCCGCCGCAATTTCCACAAACGCCGGGCGGGCGGCATGCTGCGCAGGGGGATAATGATATAAATTCCGCTGCAAAAAGCCGATTTCTCCTGCCTCATCGGCCGAAAATTCCCCAAGTTGCGGGCGCAGCCCCTCCTTTTTCGCCTGTATTTCCAGCTTTTTAACAGATTGCCACTGTTTTTGCAGAACGGCATCGTCTTTCGCTTCCATGAGCAGGCGAAAGGAGGCGGCATGCTTGGCCAGCTCTACCATCGTCTGCACCCGCAGCCTGGGCAGGATATCGAATCCAAACACGACAACATCCCTCTCCCTGATATATGCGGCCTCCCCAAGGCGCTGCTGCGCCAGTTTTTCCTGATCCCTTCCATCCAGCAGGCTTCCGCCGCAAAGCTCCAGCATTTGCTCATAAATATCCGCCAAATCCATCAGCTTTTCCGCTGTGACAGGATGCTGCTCTCTGGCCAGTTCCCGCAGCTCAGGAGCGAAAATCTGCTCACCTTTGAGCGCCGAAATCAGCTCTCCCACGCGCTCATGCAGCTGCTCATCCTCCACGCGCAGAGCGCGCAGCTGCCCAGCCTGCTTCATGGCCCGCTTTGCCAGCATGGCAACCCCTGCGCTATCCAGCGCAGGCAAAACGCGCCCGCCGCAAAGCTCCAGGATTTTGGTCGTCAGCTTTTCAAAGCTCATCACTTCCAGCTCCAAAAAGCCAGCCACCCCGCATTCGCGCAGAATCCCCGTTTCCACAAGAAAACTGGCCTGTGCAGGCACAAGAATGAGCATGGGTTTCTTTCTTTCAAGCGCCTGCCCCGCCAGGCGGTAAAGCTCAGCCTGCAGAGCATAATAGTTGTCTGAATAAATGATCTCCATCGCTTCCTCCGGTAGTCTCATTATACAATAAATCCCTCTGAAAGGCACGCCCCGTTTTGAGCTCCGCTCTCTCAAGCTGCCCGGCAAACTGCATGGAAAAGAAAAAAACACCCATCCGGCGCACGCGCCCCCAAGGTGCTTTTTCTATATCTCAATCATGTATCTTCTGTTTTTAGTTGGCTGCCTTTGCAGCCATCCGGAATTTAGCCCTTGATGAGATAATCAAGAAGCATGCTCATATCTTCCGGCTCGGAAACAACCAGCTCGACTTCGTCGATGGATGCATCCTTGAACATCTGCGTCAGCGCAATATACTGGCAAAGCTTGCTCTTCAGGTTCAGCCTATCGCCTTCAGAGGTGACCAGCTCTACGCTGCCCTTGCATTTGTTCAGAACCTCGAAAAATTTCTGCGGCTCACTGATGTTTTTAATTTTCATAGCGTTCTTACCTCCCTCTTATATTAGGCATTCTCCTGCCCACATTAGATAATTCGCCCTCTCAGGGAAAAATCCTGCTGTATTTTTCTGATTTTTTATAAAAAATTGCGAATCTGCCCGCAAAAATTCTCCTCTCGCAGTCTTTTTTCAAACCCGGCAAACGCTCCACCTC
>OJPS01001932.1_pt1 | contig 12682 bp, 12 predicted proteins | sample 1598551 | NCBI WGS metagenome assembly OJPS01 (sample SAMN03922488, study PRJEB24848) | human gut metagenome | isolation source: stool sample | host: Homo sapiens | place: Germany | collected 2011-05 | reverse complement strand
TCGCAATGATACCGTTCGGCTGGGCCTTTCGGCACTGCTGGAGCAGCAGCCGGAGAAGCTCCTCCAGCTTGTTGCGGGATATTTCCTCCCGCTCCCGGTTCAGGCCGGAGCGATTGTAGCAGGTGCGGCAGTTGAGGTTGCACTGGTTGGTGATTTCTACATAAGCCGTTTTGATCCTCATAAGGTCGTCACAACCCCTTTGGATACGGCTTCCTGTAAAAAATCCTCCACGTCCGCGCGGATATCCTCCGGCGAAATGCCCTCCTCCACCATCAGCACCAGCGCGTGGTAGCACAAATCGGCCAGCTCATAAATGGTCTCCTCGCGGCTGCCCTTCATCGCGCCGATGATCACTTCGGTGCATTCCTCGCCCACCTTTTTCAATATTTTATCAAGCCCCTGCTCAAAAAGATAAGCCGTGTAAGAACCCTCGGCTTTTTCTTCTTTTCTTTCCAGTATCACATCATATTCGTTTTTAATTAAATCCATTACATTCACCCGTTTTCTTAAAAATCTTTTATTTTATTAAAAAAGCAGCTGTGGCTGCCCGTGTGGCATGCCGCGCCGGTTTGAATCACTTGCAAAAGCAAAGTATCGTCGTCGCAATCGCCGCTGATAGAAACCACTTTTTGAAGATGACCGCTTGTGCCGCCCTTATTCCAAAGTTCCTTTCGGCTGCGTGACCAAAACCAGGTGTAGCCCGTTTCAAGCGTTTTTTTTAGCGATTCTTTATTCATATAGGCAAGCATAAGCACCTCGCCCGTGGATTTTTCCTGAACGATTGCGGGAATAAGCTCGCCCTTAACAAAATATTTATCAAGATTAAAATTATCTGTCATTTGCATTCCTCCACAGCCTGCGAAAGCGAAAGGCTTTTACTGTAAATGCTTTTACCGCAGATAGCGCCGTAAAGGCCCTCTGCCTTAAGCGCGCGGATATCGTCGATATTTGTGATTCCGCCGGAAGCGATAATATTGCAGGAAACGGCACTGTTTATTTCTTTTAGCTGCGAAATATTCGGGCCGCTCAAGGTGCCGTCCTTTGAAATATCGGTGTAAATAATTGTTTTAACGCCGATTTGCTCCATGTTTTTTGCTAAATCGGTGAAATAGATATCGGATTTTTCCGTCCATCCCTCTGCGGCGGCATAACCGCCCTTTGCATCAATGCCGACTGCGATTTTATCGCCGTATTCGGCAACAGCCTCTTTAACAAGCTCGGGCGATTTCAGCGCAACGGAGCCGAGGATAACGCGCTCTATTCCGTTTCCGAGATAAAATTCGATATCCTGCATTGTGCGAATCCCGCCGCCGACTTCAACCTTAAGCGATGTGTTTGCGGCAACGGAAAGGAATATATCGCTGTTTACTCTTTCTTTTTTCAAAGAGCCATCCAAATCCACCATATGTATCCACTTTGCGCCGTCCTCAACAAAGCTTTTTGCAGTTTCGAGCGCATCTGCGGCAACCTGCGAAGCGGTGGAAAATTCGCCCTTATAAAGGCGAACGGGCTTGCCGCTCATAATATCGACAGCGGGTAAAATTATCATAAAATATGCCTTTCGAGTTTTATTGTTTTATCGGGAGCAAACCCGTTTTTGTTTTGATATTGCCTATCAAAGCGCAAATCACAAAACGCCTTTGGTGGAGAGAACTCCGCCGCTGGAGGGCGCAACGGCAATTTTCATTGCGTGTGCAAACGCCTTAAACAATGCTTCGATTTCGTGGTGGGAATTGCTGCCGTAAAGCACATTAAGGTGCAGGGTTATGCCCGCATTAACGGCAAAGGCACGGAAAAATTCCTCAGTGCAGCAGGTTTCGTATTCGCCGCAGCGTTCCTCTTTAAACTCCGCGTTAAACACAAGAAAAGGCCTGTTTGAAATATCAAGAGCACAAAGTGCAAGGCTTTCGTCCATAGGAATATAGAAAGAGCCATAGCGATTTATGCCGCCCATATCGCCGAGTGCTTTTTTGAATGCCGCACCGAGCGCAATGCCCGTATCCTCAACAGTGTGATGAGTGTCCACATCCAAATCGCCCTCAACAAAAACCTCAAGGCCAAAGCCGCCGTGAACGGCAAAGGCAGTGAGCATATGGTCAAAAAAGCCGATACCCGTTCTTATATTAACATTGCCGCCGTCCAAATCCAGGGCAACTGAAATATCGGTTTCATTTGTTTTTCTTTTAATTTCGGCAGTTCTCATAAAATCACCATAACCCTTCGGTTTATATTCACCGATTTATTTTATGCAAGCGAAAATCGGCACACGCGAAATATTCTAACCCGATCAAGCAGCTTAATCGCCGCTGATTTCGGTTTTTCTTTTATTAAAAAGATTTTGAAGCTTTTGTGCCGATTGCTCTTTTTTTATTTCTTCGGCTGCATTATTTTCTATTATATCATACACGGCACCCTCGTGCAAATTTTCAAAAAGCTCGGCGGGCGCATCTATCGTTTTTCCGCCGATTTCGCAAACGGCGATATTATTTTCAATTCTGTTTATAATAACTCTCATAAAAAATCACCTTTCTTTTTCACAGGTGTAAGAAATGTTGCTGCCGTCGCTTGTAAAGGTTATGCTGCCGTTTAAATCCGTTCGCAAAACCTCGGCACCGGCATTTTGCCACCTTTCAATCACACCGGCATTCGGATGACCGTAGGAATTATCCTTGCCCACCTCAATAACCGCATATTCGGGTGAAACGGCACTGACGAACGCTTGGCTTGATGAGGTTTTTGAGCCGTGGTGACCGACCTTAACAACATTTGCAGACACATCAGCCGTGATTTCCTTTTCGGACTGAGATTGCGCATCGCCCGTGAAAAGAAACGAGGTTTCACCGTAAACAAGCTTTAAAACGGCGGAATAGTTGTTTAGATTTTTATAATCCGTGCCGCACGGCGCAACGAAATAAGCGGAGAGACTTTCCGTTTGAATAACGGAAACATCGTTTTTCGCCTCATAAACATTGCAGCCCTCGGCGTCGAGCTTATCAAGAAATTCGGCGTATATATCCGAAGAAGACGAAGCATTCGGCAAATAGGCGTTTGCCACATCAAACGCATCCAGCACTGCGGGCATACCGCCGATGTGATCCGAATGAGGATGAGTTGCCACAAGATAAGTGATTTTATTGCAACCGAGTGCGGAAATATCATTCACCACGGTTTCGCCCTTATCGGTTTCACCCGCGTCAATAAGCATGGTTTCACCGTTCGGAAGCTCGATAAATTCGCTGTCGCCTTGGCCGACATCAAGATAATGCACAACTAAATTTTCGCTTTGAGTTTGAGTTTCGCCTTGACCGGAGGCTTGCGGCATATCAACGGGCAGCTTGCCGGACAAGCCGCAAGCGCTGAGGCACACGGCACACAGCGCTGCAATAACAACAAGCGAAAAACGCTTTATTTTTTTCATTTAAATCTAACCTTAATACTGTTTGCGTGAGCGGTGAGACCCTCCGTGTCGGCAAGGGTGATAATTTTATCCTTTGCCTTTTCAAGCTCCTGCTCGGTATAATAAATAAAGGAGGATTTTTTAACGAAGCTGTCCACAGAAAGCGGGCTGAAAAATCTTGCAGTGCCGCTTGTCGGAAGCACATGGTTGGGGCCTGCAAAATAATCGCCGAGAGGCTCGGGCGACCAATTTCCCAGGAAAACCGAGCCGGCATTATCTACTTTGCCGATATATGTGAGCGGCTCTTCAACGCAAAGCTCAAGATGCTCCGGCGCAAGCTCGTTTGCAAATTCGATTGCCTGATCAAGATTTTCGCAAACGATGATTTCGCCGTAATCATTAAGCGAGGCTTCAATGATTTCCTGCCTTTCAAGATATTTGATTTGCTTTTCGATTTCCTTGGCTGTTGCCCTTGCAACGGAATCCGAGGTGGTGAGCAAAATTGCGGAAGCGCGCTTATCGTGCTCTGCCTGGCTCATAAGATCGGCGGCAAGAAAGGCTGGCTTTGCAGAGCCGTCTGCCACAATTAGGATTTCGGACGGGCCTGCAATCATATCAATATCAACAACGCCGTAAAGCAATTTTTTGGCCGTGGCAACAAAGATATTGCCGGGGCCGACGATTTTATCAACCTTTGGGATTTTTTCCGTGCCGAAAGCAAGCGCGGCAACAGCCTGCGCACCGCCGCAAAGAAACACCTTATCAACACCGGCAATAGAAGCCGCCGCCATAATATAAGGATTGGGATCACCGTCCGGACCGGGAGGAGTTACCATAATAATTTCCTGAACGCCCGCAATTTTTGCAGGCACGGCATTCATAAGCACCGAGCTTGGATAAGCCGCGGTGCCGCCGGGAACATAAATTCCCACTCTTTTTAGCCCTCTGATGCGCTGGCCCATAATAACGCCGTTTTCCTTTGTGGTGAGCCAGCTTTGCTGCGCCTGGCGCTTATGGAAATCAAATATATTCTTTTGCGCATCAATCACGGCGTTTTTAAAATCATCGTCCACCATATCCGCATAAGCGGCAAGTTCTTCCTTGGTGATAACGGTTTTTTTCGGAACGGAGCCGTCAAACCTGGCTGTGTATTCGCGAACGGCTTCATCGCCGCCCTCTTTAACGCCCTCGATAATGCTGCTTACTATATCAACTATTTTTTGATCGGTTTCGCCGCTGCGCTTTTTAAGATTTTCAATAAGCGCATATTCGGATTTACCGTTTGCTTTCGTTATTTTCATTTTATTTTACCTTTCCGCTTACGCCTTGCTTGCTTGCTCCAATTCAGAAAGAAATTGCTCTATTTCTTTTTTGCGAAGCTTCATTGAAGCCATATTTACGATTACCCTTGCAGAAATCGGGAAAATTTCACGAACAACCTCAAGCCCGTTTTCTTTTAGTGTTGAGCCTGTTTCGACTATATCCACAATTCCGTCTGCAAGACCGAGGAGCGGAGCAAGCTCCACGCTGCCCTCTATTTTGATTATATCGACATCCATACCCATGGAGCGCAAATATTCGCCTGCCACCTTTGGATATTTGGTTGCAACCGTTTTTCTTTTGTGACCCGAGAAGAAATCAGAGCCATTCGGGCACGCAAGCGCAAATTTGCATTTGCCGATATTCAAATCAAGCACCTCGTAAAACGCACTTCCGTGCTCAACGATAGTGTCTTTGCCGACAATACCGATATCGCAAACGCCATGCTCAACATAAGTGATAACATCGGGGGCTTTTGAAAGCACGGCTTCATAATCACCCACGGGCAATATAAGCCGCCTGCCTTTATTTTCAAGTTCGTTTGTATCAAGCCCCATTTTTTGGAACAGTGCCACCGAGGATTTTTCAAGTCTGCCTTTGGTGAGAGCTATTCTTATCGGTCTTTCAACATTTATAACCTCGTTCATAACATCACACAGGGCATTAACATCAACGGCAAAACCGATTGCGGGAGCGGGAAGTCCGAACTCACCGAGCAGATTATCATATCTGCCGCCCGAAAGCACCGTTACGCCCGAGCCCTCTGCATAGCCTCTGAACACAACGCCCGTGTAATAATTTGAGCGGTTTACAAGCCCCAAATCAATAATAAGATTATCGCCGAGGCCGAGAGCGCAAAGCTTATCATAAACGGTTTTAATATATTCAAGCGCTTTATCGGATTCGGGAGTGCTGTAAAGCTTTTTCGCCTCTTCAAGCACCTCTGCAGTTCCGAAAAGGCGCGGAAGCCTGCGAAGCACGCGGGTTTCTGCGGTGTCCTCAAGGGTATTGAGCAAATCGCCGAGCGCAGCGTAGTTTTTACCTTCTGTTAAGCGGCAAATCTCCGAACGCTGTGCAGATGTTATATTCATTTTTGAAAGCACGGCTTTAAAGAAGCCCGCGTGGCCGATTTCAAATGAAAAGGAATTAAGCTGAGATCTTTTAAGCGCCTCGGCAGCCATTGTGAGCACTTCAATATCCGCATCAAAAGAGCCGTCGCCGATAAGCTCAATGCCGCTTTGCGGAATTTCATCCGTTCTGCCGGCAAGGGCTTTGTTGCGCACAAACACATTCTGATTATAATAAAGGCGCACGGGAAAATCATCTGCCGAAAGGCGCGTTGCCACAAGGCGGGCAATCGGCATTGTGTTATCCGGGCGAAGCACAGTTGTGCGCCCTGCGGAATCGGAAAGCTTATACATGATATCCGAATCCATGCCGGAATCGCCGTCATCAAACACATCCATATATTCGACGGTGGGCGTTATAACCTTTCGATATGATTTTTCCTTATACAGGGCAGAAAGCACGGATTCGGCTTTTTTTCTGTCGTCGCACTCCTCAAAGAGGAAATCCCTGCTGCCCTGCGGCGTTAATTTAGCATATTTTTTCATTTATCTTATCTCTCCGTATATCTTGCACTTTAGCGCAGTGATGTGCTACTATGCTAACACAATAAAGTGGCATTGTCAACCCAAATATCACAAAATAGGTTTAAAAGCCGAAAAGAGAAATCTGATTGCTTGCCGGCAGATCGCCGAGAGCGCCGCATTCGCGCAACAGATCAACAATGCTTTGCCCGATGTGAGCCCTTGCCATTAAATCATCGCATGATATGAAATCGCCGTTTCCGTCATTAACTGCGGCGGCAATTTGCTTTGCGGCATTTTCGCCGATACCGTCAACGGCGGAGAAAGGAAGCCTGATTTTACCGTCCTCAATTTTATAAATACGCCAATCCGATTTATAAAGATCAACCGGCAAAAATTCTATTCCTCTGCAAAGCATTTCAATAACAATTTGAAGCACTATGTAAGTTTCGCCCTCTTTGGCAGTTATGGTGCCCTGCTCTTTATGGCTTTGAATTTCTTTCATTCTGGCTTTAACGGCGTTTTTGCCGGCAACGGCCGCAACAGCATCAATGGCGCCGCCTCGAACGGTGAAATAAGCCGAATAAAAATGAATGGGTTTGTGTATTTTATACCATGCAAGGCGAAGTGCGGCAATAACATAAGCCGCGGCATGCGCCTTGGGGAACATGTATTTGATTTTATAACAGGAATCTATATACCATTGCTCAACGCCCACGGTTTTCATTGCCTCCTCATAAGGCGGCAGCTCCTTTGGGGCTTTACCCTTACGGGTATATTCCATGATTTTAAAGCAATCTTTTTTCTTCAGCGGAGATTCATTACCGGTTCTTTTTTCATAGCTTTCAGCCTTGTGAAGAAGATAAGTCATAATATCATCGCGGCAGCCGATTACCTCTGAAATTGTGCATGTGCCGTTTTGAATAAGCTCCTGCGCATTGCCGAGCCAAACATCCGTGCCGTGGGAAAGGCCGGAAATCTGAAGCAAATCGGCAAAGGTTTTGGGCTTTGCCTCGGTGAGCATGCCGATAACGAACGGCGTGCCCATTTCCGGAATTGCAAGAGTGCCCGTGGGGCAATCGATATCATCGGGCGAAACGCCGATAGGCTCCGTTGAAGTTATAAGCTGATAAAGAAGCGGGTCGGAAAGATCCACATTCATAACCGGAATTCCCGTGGAATCCTCAAGATATTTATAAAGCGTGGGGTTATCGTGACCGAGCTCGTCAAGCTTAAGCAAGGTATCGTGCAATGAATTTTTAAAGTCGAAATGAGTGGTATAAGTTCCTTTTTTCTCATCATTTGAAGGATATTGAATCGGAGTAAAATCCTCAACAGTGTATTTATCCGGCACAACAACCATGCCGCCGGGATGCTGGCCCGTGGTGCGCTTAATGCCGGTGCAGCCTACGGTTAAGCGGTCTATCTCGGCACGGGGCGTGCTGTTTTGAAGCCCACGCTCATCAAGATATTTCATTACATAGCCATATGCCGTTTTATCTGCAACGGTTGCCATTGTGCCTGCCTTAAACACATATTCCTTGCCGAAAAGCTCTTCGGTATATCTGTGCGAGCGTGACTGATATTCACCCGAAAAATTAAGGTCTATATCAGGCTCTTTATCGCCGTCAAATCCAAGGAAGGTTTCAAACGGAATTTCATGCCCGTCCCTTTTCATGGGAATATGGCAATTGGGGCAATCCTTTGCGGGCAAATCAAATCCGGAGCCGACAGAGCCGTCCAAAATAAACTCGCTGTGCTTACACTTTGTGCAATAATAGTGGGGTGCAAGCGGATTAACTTCTGAAATACCGCCCATATGCGCTGCAAATGATGAGCCTACCGAGCCTCTTGAGCCTACAAGGTAGCCGTTTCTTTCGCTTTCCTCAACAAGCCTTTTTGCGATAACATAAAGCACACCGAAGCCGTGACCGATAATTGAATCAAGCTCACGCTGAAGGCGGCTTGCCACATATTCGGGCACGGGGTCGCCGTAAAGCTCTTTTGCCCTGCTCCAGCATTTTTCCGTGAGTTCTTCGTTTGCACCGTCAATATGCGGCTGGAAGGTTCCCGGCGGAATCGGCGGAATAACATCCATAATGCTGTCTGCAATCTTTTTTGGGTTATAGATAACAAATTCCTTGGCTCTGTCACCAGCCCAGGCAAAATCATCGAGCATTTCGCGAGTGGTTTTGAAATAGAGCGGCGGCTGCAAATCGGCATCGTCAAAGCCCTTAGACGCCATAATAACAGCGCGGAATTTTGCATCGTGCTCGGAAAGAAAATGCACGTCGCCGGTGGCAACGGTGAGCTTGCCGAGCTTATCTGCAAGGGCAATGATTTTTTTATTTATATTTATTAAATCCTCTTCGGAATTAACGCGCCAATAAACGTTTTTCTTTTCTTCTCCGCGCTTATTTACAACATATTCCTTATCGCTTGTGCGAAGCATAAAGGCGTTGTTTCCGTTTGGCTGAATTTCAAGATAATCGTAAAACGAGGCGATTTTTTCAAGTTCCTCGCCCTCTATACCCTCAAGTATGGACTGATAAAGCTCGCCTCTTTCGCAGGCGGAGCCGATGATTATGCCCTCTCGCTTTTTTGCAAGCAGGCTTTTCGGAATAAGCGGGCGGCTTTTAAAGTATTTAACATTTGAGGCGGAAATAAGCTCATAAAGATTTTTTCTGCCATATTTTCTTTGCTCCTTTGGGATAGATTCATCCATCGATGTATCTTCCTTAACAAGCAAAATAATATGATAGCGCGGGAATTGGCTTAGCTTCATATTCATGAAATCGGGATATTTTTCGTCGTCTACCAAATACCCCTCCATGCCGAGAATGAGCTTAATTTTGGGCACATATTTAAAGGTGCCGTTTTGGTCTTTAAAATTACCGTCCTCGCAATATTTTTTATCGTAAGCGGTGTTAAAAGCCTCCGGAAGAGCCTGCACAACACCGTGATCCGTGATGGCAACTGCTGAGTGTCCCCATTTGATAGCCTGCTTAACAAGCGATTTCGGGGTTGAAATAGCATCCATTTCGGAAAGCGCGGTATGCATGTGAAGCTCTATTCTTTTTTCAGGCTCGTTATCCTCTTTTTCCTGCTTAAGGACCGTTGCAATGCTGTGCGGGCGGAGCACATAGCCGTTTGAATACTGGTCAAACTGATAAGCACCGTTTATAATAACCGTGCCTCCAGATGAAATTTTGGCAACAATCGGATCTATCACATCGTTTGCGTCAAACATTTTAACGGTTACGGATGAGGTGTAATCCGTGATATCAAAGGAAAAGATTTTATTACCGCCGCGCTTTGTTTCGCGCTCCTCATGTTTAAGCACATCGCCCCAAACGGTGATAATGCCGTCATCCGTTTTAACATCGGCAATATTTTTAGGCGTTTCCTTAATATTTTTGCCGTAAATAACCTTTTTCGTGTCTATGTAAATCGGGAAGCCGTCAAGCAAAGTGTGCTCAACATTTTTTTGCTGCTCGGCCTTTTGCTCCGCCCTTTTGGCATTGCTTTCGGCATAGGCTTTTTTTACTTCCTTTTCGATATCATAGTTTTCCGTTTCGGCAAATTCCACCTTGGCGGAAATTCCGAAAAGCTCGGAAATCACATTTTCGATATCGGCGTTTACCTTTTGAGCAAGCAAAATTTCGGCGCCGCCTTTTTTTAGGGACACCGATAATTTATCGCCGGCAAACGACACCTCCGAGCCTTCAAAGAAGCCGTTTGCCGCAGGATTATTCTTTTTAACAAATCCGATTATGCTTTGGAAATAGGCAGGCTCAAAAAGATCGCTCAAATAACGGGGCTTAATCGTTACTTTATTAAGCCCCATTTTGCTTTTTATGCTTTCCTCGGCACTTTTGAACACAGAATAATCCACAAGCTCATCAAGGCTGAGGCACATTACCAGCTCACGCGCGTCTCTTTTGATTACGAAGCGCTCTATTCTGCCGTTTCCGAGGGATGAGCACTGAAACGGCTCCACATAATCCGAAAAATACTCCTGAAATAAGTTCATTATAATTTATCTATCTCTTTCATCAATTCATCTAAAAGTTCGTTTTCGGGCACCTTGCGAAGAATTTGCCCTTTTTTGAAGATAAGGCCGCAGCCGTCGCCGCCGGCTATGCCGATATCGGCCTCCTTGGCTTCTCCGGGACCGTTTACTATGCAGCCCATAACAGCAACCTTAATCGGCTTTTTGCAATCGCGAAGCCTTTCTTCAACCTGCTTTGCAAGGCCTATCAAATCAATTCTGGTGCGCCCGCAGGTTGGGCAGGAAATAAGATAGGGGCAGTCCTTTTTAAGGCCGAGCGCCTTTAATATATCAAACGCGGCAAAAACCTCTTTAACCGGAGAATCGGAAAGGCTTACTCGGATTGTGTCGCCTATTCCGCGGTTGAGAAGTGAGCCGATGCCGATTGCCGATTTGATAATGCCCATGCGCTCCGTGCCCGCCTCCGTAACGCCGAGGTGAAGCGGATAATCGCATCTTTGAGCGGCAAGCTCATAAGCGGCAATCATTGTGTTTACATCCGATGATTTTATTGAAATAACGATGTTATCAAAATCAAATTTTTCAAGCAGCGAAGCGTGATAAAGAGCCGATTCAACCATCGCATCTGGCGTTGGAGAGCCGTATTTGGCAAGAATATGCTTTTCGAGGCTGCCGCTGTTTACGCCTATGCGAATCGGAATTTCCTTTTGCCTGCATATATCCGCCACCGCTTTAACGCGGGATTCATCACCTATATTACCGGGGTTTATTCTGATTTTGTCAATGCCTCTTTCGGCTGCTCCGAGCGCAAGGCGATAATCGAAATGGATATCCGCAACGAGCGGCACATCAACCGCATTTTTAATAGGCTCAATCAAATCAAGCGCCGCTTCATCGGGAATTGCAAAGCGTATTACCTGGCAGCCCGCCGCGGCAAGCTCTTTTGCCTGCTCAACCGAGCCTTCGATATTCGTTGACGGCACATTAAGCATGGACTGCACAAGCACGGGTGCGTCGCCGCCGATAAAAGTGTTTTTAAGCTTTATTTTTTTAGATATTCTTCTTTCAGCCATAACAACCTCACAGCCTTTCGTGCCGCAATTGTTTATGTATTTATCCGCCGGTGCGGCCGCAAGGCGGATAACCTTTTAACTTCAAGCCCGGCAAAAGCAGGCTTTTTAAATAATATTTATATTTTTAATTCTCATCGGTTTGCCTTCGCCGCAAAAATCGACGCTTTGCAAAATCAAAACAGCTTTGTAACATCCGAAAAGGTTACCAACACCATAACGCCGAGCAGAACGGCAAGCCCTGCGGCATTTATGGCATATTCCCATTTTGCGGGAAGCTTTTTTCTGAAAACACCCTCGCCGAGCAGCAAGAAGAATCGCCAACCGTCAAGCGCGGGAATGGGAAACAGGTTAAAAAGCCCGATATTTATGGTTAATATCGCAGAAATGCGAAGCAGTGAATTAAGGCTTGTTTTAGCCGCGTTTGAAACCACTGAAACGGTACCGACAGGGCCGCTTAAATCTGAAAGCCCGTATCTGCCGACAAGCAGATCATGAACCGACAGGAAAACCATTCGTGTGTAAGAAACAAAGGTGGCAGCACTGTTTTTTAGTACGGAGCCGACCGTTTTTTCTTTGCCGAGGAGCCAAAAATCCATACCCACATATTTACGACCCTCATATTCCTCCATTTGGAATTTAACTTCAAGGGTTTGGATTTTGCCGTTTCTTTCAACGGTGATTGAAAGAGTGTCATCCGGAGATCTTGTTAATCCGGTTTCAACATCCGTGGCGGTAAAAACGCGCATGCCGTCTATACTTTTAATAGTGTCACCCACCATGAGCCCACTCGACGCGCTGACGGCATTATCGTCAAATTTTGCAACGGTGGTTGTGCCCACCAAGTTTTGATTTGAAATTATGCACACGATAATCAAAAAACCGAGCAACAAATTCATTAGCGCGCCTGCAACAACAACGAGCATTCTGGCGGGAACGCTTTTTGAAGAAAACGAACCTGCTTCGGAAGAAGCTTCATCCTCGCCCTCCATGGCACGCCGAAAAGAATCCAGCGCAGCGAATATTTTGTTTTGCCCTTTGTGAATGAAAAAATTTTCGGACCCATGCCGATTGAAAATTCATTTACCTTAATTTTCATCAGCCGAGCCGCCGCAAAATGACCGCCCTCGTGCACAATTATTATCAATTCAAAAAACAGGATTGCAATTATTATGGGATAAACGGTGTTCCAAACCGAACTGAATGACACTTAATCGCCTCTCGATATAATTTATTTATAGTTTTTAATAACGAATTCTCTTGCGGCTCTGTCTGCCTCAAGCACATCGGCAAG
>OJPS01001929.1_pt1 | contig 12691 bp, 10 predicted proteins | sample 1598551 | NCBI WGS metagenome assembly OJPS01 (sample SAMN03922488, study PRJEB24848) | human gut metagenome | isolation source: stool sample | host: Homo sapiens | place: Germany | collected 2011-05 | reverse complement strand
TAGATCGCTCGTCGGCAGCGTCAGATGTGTATAAGAGACAGCATACGGTTGTTTACAACACCCTTGCCTGCTATTGTGCCCTTTTTCTTGCCGTTAAAAGCAGTGGCATCATCTTTGTAGTCAACGATAACCACATCCGGATCTTCCGTTGCCCAAACCTTTTTAGCCTTGCCTTCATAAAGCTGCTCTTTCTTTTCCATTTTTTTATCCTCCGATATTCAAAATATTTTTTAAACAAATTTAAGGCTCAACGCCAAAAAAATCATTTGCAAATTATTTGCCGTAAACAGTTTTGATTCTGTCAACGGCTTCAATTGTTTTTTCGTAATTACCAAAGCCTGTGAGGCGAAGATAGCCCTCGCCGCATTTGCCGAAGCCCGAACCGGGAGTTCCCACTACCTGGCACTTTTCAAGCAGATCATCAAAGAATTCCCAAGAGGTCATTCCCTGAGGAACGGAAAGCCAAACATACGGTGAATTTACCGCACCGTAGCAAGTGAAGCCGGCTTCGGTGAGCCCGTCATAAATTGTTTTTGCGTTTCTTTGATAGTAAGCAAGAATTTCTTTAATTTCCTTTTGGCCCTGCTCGCTGTAAACTGCCTCGGCGCCTCTTTGCGTAATATAGCTTACGCCGTTAAACTTTGTTGCCTGCCTGCGTGCCCAAAGAGCGTTAAGGCTTGTGCCGCCGAATTCAAGATCCTTAGGAACAACGGTGTAGCCGCAGCGAACGCCGGTGAAGCCTGCTGTTTTTGAAAACGAACGAAATTCGATTGCGCATTTTTTTGCGCCTTCAACCTCATAAATCGACCTAACGGAGCCGTCCGTAACAAAAGCCTCATAAGCAGAATCATAAAGAATAACCGCGCCGTGCTCAATGGCATAATCAACCCAAACCTTAAGCTGCTGCTTGCTTGCGGCAACGCCGATGGGATTATTTGGGAAGCAAAGATAAATAATATCCGGCACCTCGCTCGGAAGCTGAGGCATAAAGCCGTTTTCGGCAGTGCAGGGCATATAGATAATATCCGTTCTGCCGCTCATGATGTTTGAATCAAGATAAACGGGATAAACGGGATCGCAAATTGCAACCTTGTTATCAAGGCTGAAAATATCACCGATGTTTCCGCAATCGGATTTAGCACCGTCCGAAACGAAAATCTCGTCCTCAGAAATATCAAGGCCACGAGCCTCATAATCATTTTTATGAATGGCTTCAACAAGGAAATCATATCCGTGCTCGGGCGGATAACCTCTGAAGGTTGCCTCGTTTGCCATTTCGTCAACAGCCTTATGCATAGCCTCAATAACAGCGGGGGCAAGCGGCTTAGTTACATCGCCGATTGAAAGGCGGATAACCTCCTTATCGGGATGAGCCTCCTGATACTCACGCTGCTTTCTGGCAACCGTTGAAAACAAATAAGAGCCTTCAAGCTTTAAGAAATTGTCGTTAATCTTCATATTTTAAACCTCCGTTTTTAATTATAATCAATCTCGCCGGTAAAGGCATACTCGGCAGGGCCGGTCATAAACACACTGTCTGCCTCGTTTCCGCTCCAGCTTATTTTTAAATCACCGCCGAGAAGATGAACCGTTAAATCATTATCGGCCAAACCGTTAAGTATTGCGGCAACCGCCGTGGCGCATGTGCCGGTGCCGCAGGCGAGAGTTTCGCCGGTGCCCCTTTCCCAAACGCGCATTTCAATTTCAGTTCTGCCGATAACATAAGCAAATTCGGCGTTTACCCGATCGGGAAACATACTGTTTTTTTCAAACAGCGGGCCGTATTTTTCAACGGCAAAATCACGCGGGCTTTTATCTATGAAAGCCACAGCATGAGGATTGCCCATTGAAACACAGGTTATATCAAAATCAGCACCGCCGATTTGCACTTTTTTATTTATTACAGGACTTTCTTCACTCAGAACAGGAATCTCTGCGGCCGAAAGAATCGGCGCGCCCATATCGACTTTAATAAGCGAAACGGCACCGCTTTCATCAAGGGTGAGCGTAATATATTTCACCTTGCCCATGGATTCGATTGTGAATGCGGTTTTATCCGTATATCCCTTATCGTAAACATATCTTGCAACGCAGCGAATACCGTTTCCGCACATTGCGCCGCGAGAGCCGTCCGCATTATACATAACCATTTCAAAATCGGCCTTTGTGCCCTTTTGAATATAAATAACACCGTCGCCGCCGACTCCGAAATGCCTGTCGGAAAGTTTTATTGCGGCATCCGATTGATTTTTTACTTTTTCCGTAAACAAATCAACATATATATAGTCATTGCCGCAGCCGTGCATTTTGGTAAACTTCATAAGCCCTGTCCTTTCCGGCCTGCCTCGGCACAAAGCTTTTGAATTTTGCTTTGCCGTTGCATGAGCAGACTGTAATATTACCCATCCGCTACGCAAGCCTGTCTAATATATCCATCGCAACGGCGGATATTTTTTTGCCGCTGCGCATGCTTTCTTTTTGCAAAAATTTGTGAGCCTGCATTTCACTCATGCCCTTAATGCTCATAAGTGCCTGCTTGGCTTTTGATATGTAATCGCCGTCTGCCTCCGCTCTGCGGGTGAAGCTTGATTTGCTGTTTACAAGCATGGCTACGGTGTTTATAAATTCCATTCTGTCCATCGGCAGAGGCAGCGTTATAAGATTGCCCATATATTGCTCCACACCGTTTTTTGAAAGCGCGATAACATCAAATCCGTTTGGCAGCTGCTCGGCAAGTTCCGCAGCAGACATATCCCTCATTAAGAAAGGGCACACCATAACCCCCTGTGTTGTGTGCTGCGCCGCATCAAGCGCCGATGTGCCGAGCGCGCAAACGCAGGAAACATGAAAGCCGTTTTTTTCGATAAGAGCGCGAAGCGAGAGAGCTGTTTCCTTAACGGGAAAAACAACTATAACATCCTTCAACTCCATCACCTCAAGAAAAAACGCGCCTTGTGCCGCAAAGGCAAGCCGCCCCGCGACATTCATATTTATAAGCGCACCTTTTATAAGCACACCTATTGAATGGTAATTATTATAACATATTTATACATATTCAATCAATAGAAAAATAAATTAAAATCCACACACGTTTTTCCGCGAAACTGTAATTTGTGCACAAGTAAAACGCAACAGCTTTTCAACTGCACCTGCCGCTTATTTTCATTTATCGATTTTTGCAAAAAGCTGTTTAATAAATTCGCAAATCGTCGCATATTTTTACCATTTCAACAAAATGTCTTATCAAAACCAAATCTTTTATTTCGTTTTAACCAAAAAACCGAGCATTTTTATTACATTTTGCACAATTATTCCTGATTTGCAAAAATATCTTGTAACAAAGTAACCAAAAAACACTTGAATATTGGATTACGAGGTGCTACAATGAAAACGATAGTTAATATCATGGGCATAAAATATATAATTTTGCCCATTCTGATAATTGTCAAAATTGAACAGTGCTTATGCACGGGGAGATGAGACCTATGGAGAAACTGAAAAAAGAATACGAATTTCCTGTTTACCTTTTTAATAAAGGTGAAAATTACAGAGCATATGAATTCTTCGGCGCTCATAAAATTAAAGAGAAGCAATTTGCATTTCGCGTTTGGGCACCCGATGCCGTTCAAATTTCCGTTGTGGGCGACTTCAACGATTGGGACGAACATATCGACCGCATGCACCAAATTTCGCCCGGCATATGGGAGGCCGAGGTTGACGGAGTAAAAAAATACGATTGCTATAAATATGCCATCACCGCGAAAGACGGACGCGTGCTTTACAAAGCCGATCCCTATGGCTTTCACAGCGAAACAAGGCCGGGAACGGCATCAAAAATTTATGAGCTGGGCGGCTATAAATGGCACGACAAGCCTTGGAAAAAATCTCAGGCAAAGGGCAGTATACTTGAAAAGCCCGTAAATATTTATGAAATTCATTTCGGTTCTTGGAAACGCAAAGAAAACGGTGATTTTCTTTCATACAGAGAAATGGCGGCGGAGCTTATTCCCTATGTTAAAGATATGGGCTATACCCATATTGAGATGATGCCGCTTATGGAATATCCGTTTGACGGCTCATGGGGCTATCAGGTAACGGGATATTTTGCCCCCACATCGCGCTACGGCACACCGGATGATTTAATGTTTTTCGTTGATGAATGCCATAAAGCCGATATAGGAGTTATTCTTGATTGGGTGCCTGCTCATTTTCCTAAAGACGCACACGGCCTTTACGAATTTGACGGCGAGCCGCTTTACGAATACAGCGATATGCGCAAGGGCGAGCACAAGGAATGGGGCACAAGAGTTTTTGATTACGGCAGAAACGAAGTTAAAAGCTTTTTGATTTCCTCTGCAATGTATTGGGCAGATGTGTTTCACTTTGACGGACTTAGGGTTGACGCGGTAGCCTCCATGCTTTACCTTGATTACGGCAGAGAGGCCGGAGAATGGGTGCCGAACAAAAACGGCGGAAACGAAAACCTTGAAGCGGTTGATTTCTTAAAGCAGCTTAATTCGGCAATGTTTAAGGAGCATCCTTCCATAATGATGATTGCCGAGGAATCAACGGCCTGGCCCATGATAACAATGCCGCCCGATATAGGCGGGCTCGGCTTCAACTTCAAATGGAACATGGGCTGGATGAACGATATGCTTCGCTACACCTCCATGGACCCGCTTTTCAGAAAAGGCAATCACAGCTGCATCACATTCAGCTTTTTCTATGCTTTTTCGGAAAACTTTATTTTGCCGATAAGTCACGATGAAGTGGTGCACGGCAAATGCAGCCTGCTCAACAAAATGCCGGGCGATTACGATATGAAATTCGACGGCATGCGCCTGTTTTTAACATATATGGCGGCGCACCCCGGCAAAAAGCTTTTATTTATGGGGCAGGAATTCGGGCAGTTTAAAGAATGGGCCTTTGAAGAGGGGCTTGATTGGATGCTGCTTGATTACGAAAAGCACAAAAAGCTGCTTGAATTTTCAAAAGAGCTTAACCATTTCTATAAAGACCATCCTCAGCTTTGGGAAATAGACTACGGCTGGGACGGCTTCAGTTGGATTTCAAGCGATGACAGCGCAAATTCCACAATAGCATTCCGCAGAATGAGCAAAAGCGGCAAAGAGTTGATAGGCATTTTCAACTTCACGCCGAACGAGCACGCGGAATACAGAATCGGCGTTCCCGAAAACGCAACATACAGAGTTGTGTTTGATTCATCGCTTAAAAAATACGGCGGCAGCAAGCAAAGACTTGCAGGCACCTACAAGGCAAGCACGAAAAAGCCGATGCACGGATTTGACCAAAGCATCGGAGTTAAGCTCGGCGGCCTTAATGCGATATTTATAGAAAAAGTATAAATTCAGGAGGAATATATTTATGGCGCATAAAACAAATGTTGTTGCAATGCTTCTTGCGGGCGGCCAGGGCAGCAGGCTCGGAGTACTCACAAAAAACATTGCCAAGCCCGCAGTTCCCTACGGCGGCAATTATCGAATCATAGATTTTCCGCTTTCGAACTGCGTAAACAGCGGTATTTACACCGTCGGCGTGCTCACCCAATATCAGCCGCTTGAGCTTAACGATTATATCGGCAACGGCCAGCCTTGGGATCTTGACAGGCAAAACGGCGGCGTGCATGTGCTTTCGCCTTATGAAGCAATGGGCAGCAAGGAATGGTATAAGGGCACGGCAAATGCAATTTACCAAAACATTAACTTTATAGAAAAATACAACCCCGAATATGTTGTTGTGCTTTCCGGCGATCATATCTATAAGATGAATTATGCGAATATGATTGATTTCCACGAGAAAAACAATGCCGACTGCACAATCGCGGTGCTTGAAGTGCCGTGGGAGGAGGCCTCCAGATTCGGCATTCTTGCAACGGACGAAAACAATAAGATTTACGAGTTTGCCGAAAAGCCCGCAGAGCCCAAATCAAACAAGGCTTCGATGGGCGTTTATGTGTTCAGCTGGGACAAGTTGAGAAAATACCTGATTGAAGATGAAAGCAATCCCGATTCGGCAAACGATTTCGGCAAAAACATTATTCCGATGATGCTTGAGGCGGGCGAGCGCATGTTTGCATTCCCGTTCGCCGGCTATTGGAAGGATGTCGGCACAATCGATTCGCTTTGGGAGGCAAACCTTGATATCATCAATCCGAATGTTGACCTTGATTTGAGCGACCCGAGCTGGAAGATTTACAGCAAAACCCCGGCAAGCCCGCCGCACTACATAGGCAAAAACGCCAAGGTTGAAAACTCCTCCGTTTCCGAGGGATGCGAGATTGACGGCGAAGTTGATTACAGCGTTGTTTCCAGCAATGTAACGATTGAAGCGGATGCCGATGTGCGCTACAGCGTTATCATGCCCGGCGCAGTCATCAAAAAAGGCGCAAAGGTTTATTATTCAATAATTGCCGAAAACGCCGTTATCGAAGAAAATGCGAAAATCGGCGAAATTCCCGAGCTTCTCAATAAACCGGAGGATTGGGGCATTGCCGTTATCGGCGCGGGCGCCACAATCAAAAGCGGCACTCACATAGAGCCGGGCAGAATGATAAATTCAAACGAGGAGGTATCCGAATGAACGGCAAAAAGGTTTTGGGCATAATATTTGCCAATATTCACGAGGGCACGCTCGACAGCTTAACGGCTTCCCGCACGATGGGCTCCGTTCCGTTTTGCTCAAGATACAGACTTATCGATTTCCCGCTTTCAAACATGGTTGAGGGCGGAGTAACAAAAATCGGCGTTATCACGAACGCAAACTTTCAATCCCTTATGGACCATGTCGGCACGGGCAAGCCGTGGGATTTAAACCGCAAAAACGACGGCCTTTTCATTTTGCCTCCCTTTAATGTGGGCACAGCCACCATGTGGGGCAACAGAATAGACGCCATTTTCGGCAACATGGGCTTTTTGGAGCAAAGCAACCAATCCTATGTTGTGATGTGCGATTGCAACAATGTGCTTTCTCTCGATTACGAAAAGCTGTTTGACACGCATGAAAAATCCGGCGCTGACATCACCGTTGTGGGCGTTAAAGCTCCTATGCCGGATAAAATCGGCTCGATTCTTTGCTTTGATAAGGTTGACGAAAACGGCAGAATCACCGAAATGAGCCTCGACAGAACCGATGATGGCGATGTTTACCACAGCGTAAATATTGTTATAATGAAAAAATATCTGCTTGAAAATCTTATCACACAGGCTCATTCCAAAAACAGAATTTCATTCCAAAAAAATGTGCTTATGGCAAATGTGAACGATCTTGATATCAGGGCATATGACGCCACCGATTCCTTTATCGGCACGGTTTCTTCCGTTCAGGCATATTACGATGTTTCAATGAAGCTGCTTGAATACGAAAGCAGGCACAAGCTTTTCAGCAAGCAGTTTCCCGTTTACACCAAAGAGCGCGACGATATGCCAACTCTTTACGGCCCGGAATCCACCTCTAAAAATTCCCTTGTGGCAGACGGTTGCATTATTGACGGCACCGTTGAAAACTGCATCATATTTAAAGGCACCAAAATAGCAAAAGGCGCCGTTGTTAAAAATTCCATTCTTATGCAGGACACCGTTATCGGCGAAAACTCAAACTTGAATTATGTGATTTCCGATAAGAATGTAAACATCAAAAACGGCGTTGAGCTTTCGGGCGCGCCCACCTTCCCCGTCACCTTAACAAAAGGCACGAGGATATAACGCTTTTGGAGGTAAATGATTTATGAAAGTTTTATTTGCTGCATCCGAGGCAAATCCTTGGATGGCATCGGGCGGACTCGGCGATGTTGCCGGCTCACTGCCGATTGCGCTTCGCAAAAGGCTTATAGGATGCCGCGTTGTTATGCCGCTCTATGAATCCGTGAAGCAAAAATTCGGCGATCAGCTCACCTTTATCACATCAATTTCCGTTCCCGTAAGCTGGCGCCGCCAATACTGCGGAATTTTTGAGGCAAAGCTGAACGGCGTTGTTTTCTACTTCCTTGATAACCAATATTATTTTAAGCGCGACGGTATTTATGGCCATTATGACGATGCCGAAAGATTTGCATTTTTTGCAAGAGCGGTACTTGAAATAATCCCGGCAATTGATTGGAAGCCCGATATCATTCACTGCAACGATTGGCAAACGGCGCTCACCCCGCTTTATTATAGCTGCTATTACGCAAACAGAATGGGCTTTGAAAACATCAAAACCGTTTTCACAATCCATAATATTCAATATCAGGGTAAATACGGCAACGAGCTGCTTGAGGATGTGCTCGGCATAGGCCCCGAGCATTACGATCTTATTCAATATGACGGCCTTGTTAATTTCCTTAAAGCCGGCATTGAATGCGCAAATAAGGTAACCACCGTTTCACCCACATATGCAAAAGAAATTCTTGATCCGTGGTATTCCTACGGCCTTGATCCGATTCTCAATCAGCGTTCGTGGAAGCTTTGCGGAATTTTAAACGGAATAGACACCGTAAGCTACGATCCCGAAACCGATAAATCGCTTTGGAAAAATTATAACGCAGACGATTTTTCCGCAAAAGCGGTTAATAAAGAGGAGCTTCAAAAGATGATGGGGCTTGCCGTTAGGCCTGATACTCCGCTTGTCGGCATAGTAACAAGGCTTGTTGGCCACAAGGGTGTTGATCTTATGCGCGAAGTGCTTGAAAAGAGCCTTTGGGAAAAGGATATTCAATATGTTGTGCTCGGCTCCGGCGAATGGCAGTATGAAAGCTATTTCAGGGAACTGCACGATAAATATCCCGATAAAGTGGGCCTGCGCCTTGGCTTTGTGCCCGATTTGGCAAGAAAGATTTATGCCGGCGCGGATCTGTTCCTGATGCCGAGCAAGAGCGAACCGTGCGGCCTTTCGCAGATGGTGGCTTTGCGCTACGGCACGCTGCCGATCGTTCGTGAAACAGGCGGTCTTAAAGACTCCGTTACCGACAGCGGCGACGGCGAAGGAAACGGATTCACCTTTAAAACATACGATGCTTATGATATGCTCGGCGCAATTTACAGAGCGGTTGACGCATATAATAACAAAGAATATTGGCCCACCCTCGTTGAGCGCGCACTCCGCTGCGATATGAGCTGGGGCAAATCGGCAAATGAATATATTAAAATGTATAAATCCTTGCTGAAATAAGCATATAACAAAATGCAAGGCGCCTCCAAACGGAAGTGCCTTGTGTTTATATTACAGTATTTCAATCAAACCGATAAAATAAGCATATGGAAACAATAAAAAAAGAAGATTATACTTTCGCGGCAGATATAGAAAAAACAAGAGAATATTATAAAACAAATTCATTGTGTGGCTGCTCTTGCTGCCGCAATTACTATGCGCAAATCAAAAACAAATTCCCGAAATTGAGCGATTTTTTAAGCGATTTCGGAATTGATATTTCAAAGCCCGATGAAATAATCAGTATTGAAACGGATAGCGAAATAAACTATATGAATATTGATTACACAGTCTGCGGGAGCATAGAAAAGGCAGGGCAAAACGAAATTGAAATTTATGATAATTTGCCTTTGAAAATAATTGTAACCGACGGCTTTGTCAGCCCCAACGGTCAGCACGGTGAATATTTTACAATTTCCGTTGAAGGCATTGAACTACCGTGGTTTTTAAACGAGCCTTTTCCGAAACCGATTACGAAAAGCCCTAAATTTAAACATAAAAATTTATTGCGCAAAATATTTAAGAACAGAACAAACTGAAAACCGCAGATTAGGCGTTGGCGAAATCTGCGGTTTTATTTTATGCGTTATTTTCTTTTGGCTTTCTCATAGTGAGCGAAATGCGCTTTTTTGCAACATCAACCCCAAGCACCCAAACGGTGACTATATCGCCCACCTTGAGCACATCGGAGGGATGCTTTATATAGCGATTTGTTATTTGCGAAATGTGCACAAGCCCATCCTGATGGACTCCCACATCAACAAATGCGCCGAAATCGATAACATTGCGTACCGTGCCCTTAAGCTCCATGCCCTCTTTCAAATCCTCAATACCCATAACATCCGTTCTGAGCATGGGCTGAGGCAATTCCTCGCGCGGGTCTCTGCCCGGCTTGCCGAGTTCGGATATAATATCCTTCAGCGTAGGCTCGCCGATATCGAGCCGGGCGGCAAGAGCGCTTGTGCCCTGCGTTTCAACCGCTGATTCGATTGCCGAAATATTACCTCCGCGAACATCGCTTTCCGAAACACCGCATATTTTAAGCAACTGCTTTGCAGCAGGATAAGATTCCGGGTGGACTGCCGTGTTATCAAGCACTTCTTTGGATTCTGATATCCTTAAAAAGCCCGCGCACTGCTCAAATGCTTTAGGGCCGAGCTTCGGCACCTTTTTCAGCTGTGTGCGCGATGTGAAGCTGCCGTTTTCCTCTCTGTAAGCCGTTATATTCTTTGCGATTGCGGATGAAACGCCCGAAACACGCAGCAAAAGCGACGGTGACGCTGTGTTTAAATCAACGCCGACGGAATTTACGCAATCTTCAACAACACCGTCCAACGCAGCCGAAAGCTCTTTTTGCGGCATATCGTGCTGATATTGACCAACGCCGATTGCCTTTGGGTCTATTTTAACAAGCTCGGCAAGCGGATCCTGCAAGCGCCTTGCTATTGAAACCGCCGAGCGCAAAGAAACATCATATTCCGGAAACTCCTCTGCCGCAAGCTTTGAAGCCGAATAAACGGAAGCGCCGGCTTCGCTTACCACCATATAAACAATGCCGCAATCAAGTTCCCTGATAACCTCGGCGGCAAAAGCCTCTGTTTCATGTGATGCCGTGCCGTTTCCGATTGCAAACATTTTAACATCGTATTTTTTAACAAAGCCTTTGATTGTTTTCTTTGCTTCCTCGATTTTATTGTGAGGCGGCGCGCAATATATAACGCCTGTGTCAAGCACCTTGCCGTTTTCATCCACAACGGCAACCTTGCAGCCCGTGCGATAACCGGGATCAAGCCCGATTGTTACCTTGCCTTTAACAGGCGGCTGCATAAGAAGCTGAGCCGTATTTTTAGAGAAAACCTTTATGGAATCCTCGCATGCGCGGTCGGTTAATTCATTTCTGATTTCCCTTTCTATGCTTGGGAAAACAAGGCGTGTGTAAGCATCGTCGGCGGCATCGCGCACCAAATCCGCGCACGCCGAATCGTTTTTAACATAAAGCCCCGTAAGCACGCCGAGCCCGCTTGATTTATCAACATCAAGCGAAACCTTCAAGAAGCCTTCTTTTTCGCCGCGATTCACGGCAAGGATTCTGTGATTTGCGATTTTTGCAACAGGCTCGCGATAATCGCCGTAAGCCTCATAAACACCCAAATCATCCTTTGCGCCTTTGGAAACGATATCTCCGTGCGCACGGCAAACATAGCGAAGCTGTTTTCTGCCCGTGGGATCATCGGAAATCATTTCCGCAATAATATCCTTTGCGCCGGCAATCGCCGCATCGCAGTCCGGCACTTCATCGTTTATAAAATCCGCGGCGTATTCAAGCGGGTCAAAACCGGGCTTTTGCTCATAAATTTTAAGCGCAAGCGGCTCAAGCCCCTTGGCCTTGGCAACGGATGCCCTTGTTTTGCGCTTTGGCCTGTATGGGCGGTAAATGTCCTCAATTTCCGTGAGCGTTTTGGCGTTTAAAAGCGCGTTGGCTATTTCTTCCGTCATCGCGCCCTGCTCCTCAATCGAAGCACTCACTTTTTCTTTTTGCTCCTGAAGCGAACGCAGATATTGCAGGCGCTCGTAAATTTGCCTGAGCAATTGATCGTCAAGCGAGCCGGTGGCTTCTTTTCTGTATCTTGCAATAAAGGGAATCGTGTTTGCGTCGTCAATAAGCTGCACGGTATTATCAATTTGCCACTGCTTTAATTTAAATTCTGCGGCAAGAATTTCGTTTATGTTCATTTCGTTCCTCCGAACAGGTAAATTATTTACCTATCCACTTTTTCTTTTTAAATATAACGGCAAGCACCGTAACAACCGTTATCGAAAGCAAAATCACGAATAAATAGCCGTATTTCCAATAAAGCTCCGGCATATTGCGAAAGTTCATTCCGTACCAGCCCACTATAACCGTGAGCGGAAAAAATATTGCCGTAACAACCGTGAATATTTGCATCGTGCGATTTGATTTTATGTCTATATAAGATTGGTATGCATCCTGAAGATGCACCACAGATCCGCTCAGCATATCAATATCATCACGCAGGCGGATTGTTTTTTTGGTGAAGTTAGAAATGTAGCGCAAATAATTGTCGTCGAAAATTTCATTTTCGTTGTCCTCAAGCGCGTCGCCTATATCAATCAGCTGCTCATAATAATTTCGCATGGTGAGCAGTTCTTTTTTCATATGCAAAAGCTGCAAATTAAAATCGCTGCTCACTCTGTCGTGAAGCACAAGCTCCTCAAGCTGAGTTATTTCATAGCCCATATCTTCAATTGTGTTTGAATCGCTGCTTGTTAGGCAATCCAAAAAAGCATATATCAGTTTTTCAAGAGTTATGTTAATAGGCGAATATCTGCCGAGGCATTCCATAAATTTGTCACGCGTGGAGCAATCCGTATCCCGCACATCAACAACGATAAGCAGATTTTTCTTTATAAACAGCGCCACGGAATCACGCTCGCCGTTTACATCATCGGGATTTATAACGGAAAT
>OJPS01001919.1_pt1 | contig 12741 bp, 9 predicted proteins | sample 1598551 | NCBI WGS metagenome assembly OJPS01 (sample SAMN03922488, study PRJEB24848) | human gut metagenome | isolation source: stool sample | host: Homo sapiens | place: Germany | collected 2011-05 | reverse complement strand
CAACGCCCATAGTTCTCGCGAGCGAAAAGTGGCATCAGGGGGTTATCGGCATTGCGGCCTCCAAGCTTGCCGAGCAGTATTCAAAGCCGACGATCATGATCTGCCTCGATGGCGACAAGGGCAAGGGCTCGTGCCGCAGCTACGGCGGATTTAACCTCTTTGACGCGTTGTCGGCGTGCTCGGAATATCTCGAGGGCTTCGGCGGACACGCGCTCGCGGCCGGGCTTAACATCAAGCGCGATAAGCTCAGACAGTTCTGCCGTGCGTTCAGCGAGTATTACGAAAACAACAAGCCCACGGAGCTTCCGACGCTGAGCTGCGATATCTGCGTAACAGACCCCGGAGTTCTTGACATGAAGGGCGTGGATGCGCTCTCGCGCCTTGAGCCATACGGAAGCGGAAACCCGAAGCCTACGCTGTGCATCCTCGGCGCAAGGCTCGATAAGGTAACGCCGATCGGCGGCGGAAAGCACCTGCGCATTTCGGTAAGCTACAAGGGCGCGGAGTTTGAGTGCGTTTTCTTCTCACACTCGGAGGCCGATCTCGACCTCAAGGCCGGCGACAAGGTGGATATTGCCTTTACTCCGCAGATAAACGAATTTCGCCTGCGGCGCAGCGTTCAGCTTCAGATAACGGCGATGCGCCTGCATGATCCTAAGCCGCTGTGCGGCATGATACTCGAGGACGAGCTACCCGTGACGGAGGCGTCATCCTATTGCCCGGATCGCAGCGCCTTTGTGAAGGCGTGGCGCAGACTTCAGGCGCTGGGCGGCTCGGTCGCGGCCGACCTTGACGGCGTTATACGCCAATGTCCGCACGGAATAGAGCCGGAGAGGTTCTGCATATGCCTGATGGTGCTGTGCGAGCTGGGACTGCTGAAAACGGTGAAGCCCGGTTCGGTGTTCGGCGCAAAGATGGTGTCGGGCAGCGCAAAGGTCAATCTTGAAAGCTCTGAGCTTATAAAACGCTTGAAAGCGAGACGGTCATAATGGCAGAAACAGAAAACAGAAAACTTGATCCCGACGAGATGTTTGCCGCGCTCAGCAAAAAAATATCCGACAGCGGCATGGATATGGACATGGGCAGAATAGAAGCGGCATACAACATGGCAAAGCTAGCCCATTCCGGGCAGCTTCGCAAGGACGGCTCTCCCTATGTCACCCATTGCGTCGCGGCGGCGGATATAGCGGCCGATATGGGGCTTGACGAGGACTCGATAGTTGCTGCGCTGCTGCACGATGTTATTGAGGATACGGATCTTACCCACAGCGACATTGCAAAGCAGTTCGGCGAGCCGGTGGCCAACATCGTTGAGGGCGTCACGAAGCTCACGCGTGTGCAGTACACCAGCAAGGAAGACGAGCAGATGGAAAATCTGCGCAAGATGCTCATGGCAATGGCCAAGGACATCCGCGTCATTCTCATAAAGATCGCCGACCGGCTGCACAATATGCGAACCATGGCGTATCAGACCGAGGAAAAGCAGCGTCAGAAGTCGCTTGAAACGATGGAGATATACGCCCCCATCGCGCACCGCCTCGGTATGCAGAGAGCCAAGTGGGAGCTTGAGGACCTTGCGCTTATGTACCTCGACCCGGCCGGCTATAAGGAGATAACCGACACGCTCAACTATCGCATGGATACGCTCAAAACCTTCATGTCAAACGTTGAGACGAAGATAAAAAAGCGCCTTGCCGACGAGGGACTTCAGGTCACGGTTTACAGCCGTATAAAGCACATTTACAGTATCTATCGCAAAATGTACGCGCAAAAGCTCGATATCAATGGTATATTTGACCTGTGTGCGTTCCGCGTTATAGTCGATACGATACCCGATTGCTATAATGTGCTGGGCATAATCCACGATATGTTCAAGCCCGTCCCGGGCAGATTCAAGGATTATATCTCGACCCCGAAGCCGAACATGTATCAGAGCGTTCACACTACTGTCATCGGCTCCGAGGGCATACCGTTTGAGGTGCAGATACGCACATGGGAAATGCACCGCACCGCAGAATACGGCATCGCCGCGCATTGGAAGTATAAGATAGGCTCAGCCGCCGAGACTGTTGTCAAGGAAGGCGACGAGGAGAAATTCGCGTGGGTAAGGCGACTGCTGGAAAGTCAGCAGGAATCCGACGCAACGGACTTCTTCCACAATCTGAAGATCGACATGTTCGCCGACGAGGTGTTCGTGTTCTCACCAAAGGGCGACGTTATAAATCTTCCGGCCGGCGCAACGCCTATAGACTTTGCCTACAGCATCCATTCCGCCGTCGGCAACAGCATGATCGGTGCGTCCGTAAACGGCAGGATCGTAAACTTCGACTATGTGCTGCAAAACGGCGATATCGTTGAGGTCAGGACCTCAAAAAACGCAGCCGGGCCGAGCCGCGACTGGCTCAATATCGCAAAAAGCGGTTCTGCACGCACGAAGATAAAGCAGTGGTTCAAAAAAGAGCGCCGCGAGGAGAACATCGAGCGCGGCCACGCAATGTTCGAGTCCGAGCTTAAAAACAAGGGCCTGCGCATGGACGATATCACCGACGAGGAGGTCCTGCCGCAGCTGCTGAAAAAGGTCTCGTACACGAGCCTTGACGAGATGTACGCCGCCATAGGCTACGGCGGCATGGCCGCAACGAGAGCCGTAAACCGCATGAAGGACGAGCTTGCGCGCCTGCACCACGCAAGCGGCAAAAAGACCGTTCTCGAGAAGGTCACCGAGGCCGCCGAGCGCCGCGAGCAGCAGGCGCAGAAAAAGGTCAAGCCCGTACACGGCGTTCTGGTCGAGGGACTGGATAACTGCCTGATAAAATTCTCGCGCTGCTGCACTCCGATACCCGGCGACGATATAGTCGGCTATATAACGCGCGGCCAGGGCGTTTCCATCCACCGCACCGACTGCGCAAACTATGCCCGGCGCGAATTTAAGCCCGAGGATATCGGCCGCTGGATAAACGTCAGCTGGGCCGACGAGATAAAAGAAAGCTACGCAACGGCGATAACCGTCGTCTCGCGCGAGCGCAACGGACTTATCATGGATATCGCCAGCATATTCAATACGCTCAACACCAAGGTGCGCACGATAAACGCACGCGATACGGGCGATAAGTCCATAGTCAATATAACGCTTGAAACCTCCGGCATCGACGAGCTGCGCGCGGTAGTCAACCGCATAAGCGCGCTGCCCGGTGTCGTTGAGGTCAAAAGAAACGGAGGTAAACGATGAGAGCCGTAGTAACGAGGGTGGACAGTGCGTCCGTCGCGATAGGCGGAAAGGTCAAAAGCAGCATCGGCAAGGGCTTTCTTATCATGCTGGGCGTTCACGAGGACGACGAGGAAAAGGAAGCGCTGAAGATCGCCGACAAGATCTGCGGACTTAGAATATTCGAGGACGAGGCAGGGAAGATGAACGTAAATCCCGCCGACGCAGGCGCTCAGCTGCTTATAATCAGCCAGTTCACGCTTTTTGCCGACTGCAAATCGCGCCGCCCCGGCTTTTCCAAGGCCGCGCGCCCCGAAAAAGCCATACCGCTTTATGAAAAGGTCATCGCCGAATGCCGCAGCCGCGGCTTCGAGGTCGGAACAGGCGAGTTCGGCGCGGAAATGAAGGTCGAATCGATAAACGACGGACCTGTCACCATTATTCTTGACACAAGGGAGCTTTGAAAATGAATATTAAAACTCTGCCCGTAGGCCAGCTTGAAACAAACTGCTATGTCGTCATAAACGAGGATACCCTCGAGTGCGTCGTGATAGACCCGGGCGACGAGAGCAACACCATCATGGACTATATAGAGTCGAATAATTTAAAATGTAAGGCGATCATGCTCACTCACGGCCATTTTGACCATGTCGGAGCCGTCAACGCCGTCGCCGAGCAGACAGGCTGCCCGGTGTATATAAATAAGCGCGACGAGGGCTATAAGGTCGGCATGAGCGGCATGATGTTCAAACTCCCCGAGGGCGGCAAATACTATGACGACGGCGACGTTATCACCGAGGCCGGCCTTGAGTTCAAGGTCATCGCAACTCCGGGACACACCCCGGGCGGCGTGAGCCTTATCTGCGAAAACGCGCTTTTCACGGGCGATACGCTGTTCCGCGGAAGCTGCGGCAGAACGGATCTGCCCGGCGGCGATACCGAAACGGAGCTGAGATCGGTCAAAAAGCTCTGCATGCTTCCCGGCGACTACGAGGTGTATCCCGGCCATATGGACAGCTCTACGCTCGAGCGTGAGCGCCGCTTTAATCACTATTGCCGCGAGGCGATGGCAAATTTCTGAGCTTATAACCGGAGAACCTAATGCTTGAAGACATACTCAAAACGCTCGTTACGGCGATGCTGCCTATACTCGAGATCCGCGGCGCGATACCCGTCGGCGTTGCGGCCGGCATGGACCCGTGGACGGCGTTTGCCATAGGCTTTGTGGGCAATATGCTGCCCGTGCCGTTTCTCATCCTGCTTGCCCGAAAAGTGATAGAATGGATGAAAAAGCACCATATTCTCGATAAGCTGACGACCTTTGTCGAGCACAAGGGCAAGGAAAAGGCCAAGACCGTTCAGGCGTACAGCTTCTGGGGACTTTTCATACTCGTTGCGATACCCCTGCCCGGAACCGGTGCGTGGACGGGCGCGCTCGTCGCCTCGCTGCTGGATATGCGCCTTAAAAGGGCGCTGCCTGCCATCGGTATGGGCGTTGCCGTTGCCGGACTTATAGTCCTGGTGCTCACATACGGCGTTATCCACATCGGAACACTGGTGTAATAAGTATTCACTTGCGTGCGTAATAACTGCATAAGAATAATTATTCAAAATCCCTGCAAAATTCGTGAATTTTGCAGGGATTTATGCATATTTGCCGCCGATTGTTCGATTTATACAAGCGAGGGCAGCTGAGGAACGATAATTTGTTCAAAATAACGAGTAAATATTTATTCAAAACTATTGCATAATTGTGAATAAAAATGTATAATAGCCACTGTCAATGAATAAAAAACCTAACAGAAAGGCGACAAGGTGGAAAACATGCATAAGGCAAAGACAAACAACAATTTCACGAAATTCATTTCCATGCTGCTTGTTGTGCTGATGCTCGTGTCGATCGTTCCGATCACGGCCTCGGCAGATCCGGCAAGCGCAAGCTTTGAAAATGTGTCAGGTGAAGGCAAAGATATAATATCTCTTGCGGAAGGACGCGAATACAAAGCAAATATCCCGATCAGCGCAGACGTTGACCCGGCCACGATAACCTGGACGATGGTCAAGGACAGCTCCAAGAGCTATGTCAGCAAGGAGCTCTTCCCGAACCAGACCGAAGGCGGCGCGCTGAGCACCTGGATCTGCGACGACGGCAAGACCCCGTTCTTCAATGAGGTCAAGACCAGCGTTTCGGATTCAAACGGACAGAAGACACTCGTTGCCGAGTTCAGCACCAACGACTTCTTCTACGGCTACGACTGGTATACCGGCGAAAGCTACCCCGACAACAGCGCTCCCCACGATGAGGGCGGCGCTTACCTCGATTCCTGCGGCTACTTCAATCTCACCGCGACCGACGCACAGGGCAACGTTATCGGCTCTGTTCCCGTGAAGATCGCTCCATACGACAGCTTCCACACGATGGACGAGATCTACACCGAGCTTGATGAGATGGTAGCGGCTGCAAAGGACTCCGGTGTCTTTGTGCAGAAGTATTCCATGGGCAAGTCCTCGGGCGATATCTATGACGCGCTCGACATGCCCTACCTCATTGTCGCAAAAGATCAGGCAACCGTGACCAAGTGGCTCGAGTTCACCGAAAAGGCGGAAACTCAGCCCGATCAGGTGCTTGCGGATATAAAGGCCGGCAAGTATGACGATATTAAGGTTCCTGTGATGTTCTCCAACATCCACGCGAACGAAGTCGCGGCGACCGACGGCATCATGGAATTTGCATGGATGCTCGTTAAAGCCGCCGCCGGCGACGGCAAGCTCAGCTACAACAACCTCACCGGCTTCACTGCCGACGGTCAGACCGAATTTAACAGCGAGAAGGCCGCAAGCAAAATGGCCGTTCCCGAGCTTGTTAAGGACAGCGCAACCTACCTCGGCTGGCTGACTGCCGAAAATAACGGACAGTCCGGCGTAGTCGATCTCGATAAGTACTACACTCAGGAGACCGTCAACACCACTATCGACGAGCTGCTCGACGGCGTGTTCTTCATCCTCGTTCCCGAAGAGAACGTCGAAGGCCGCACCTACATCACCCGTGAAGCCTCCAACGGCTACGACCTCAACCGCGATAACTCCTTCCAGACCACTGAGGAAACTCAGAACATGCAGAAGCTTATCGCAACCTTTAACCCCGTATCCCTCACCGAGTTCCACGGCCGCGTTTCCGCGTTCCAGTGCGAGCCCTGCGATCCCCCTCACGAGCCTAACTTTGAGTACGACCTGCTGGCAGATCACCTGATCGCAGGCGGCGAGGCTCTCGGCATAGCGGCCGTTGCAAATAACGATACCTACAACAGCTTTGTTATCCCTCAGCGTGACTATCTCACCGATAACGGCGACGGCACCACCTACTGGGCCGATCCCTGGGACGATATGTCCACATCCTACACTCCGCAGTTTGCAATGCTTCAGGGCACCGTTGCTTACACCGTTGAGCTTCCCGGCTACAACGACGCAGGCGCTCAGCTCGTTCAGTACGGCTGCCTCGGCCAGGCAAACTACATAGCAGGCGAAAAGCTCGGCTACCTCACATCCCAGACCGAGATATTCAGCCGCGGCGTCGGCAACAAAAACTCCGACGCATTCGACCTTGTCGGCCAGTGGCTGTGCGACCAGAACGATGTCGAAGGCGCCGAATCCGATCTGTTCCGTCCCGAGTATGACGGCGAAGGCGAAAACGGTAACTTCTACCCCGAGTGCTACATCATTCCTCTTGACGGCGTAAACCAGACAAATCTCCAGGCGGCCGGCGACATGATGGAGTGGCTCTCCCGCAACGATGTTAAGGTCCTTGTCACCGATAAGGAATTCACCTACGACGGCGTCACCTATCCTGCCGGAACGATGATCGTTTCGATGTATCAGGCAAAGCGCTCCGTTGCAAACGGCGTGCTGTACGACGGCACCCTCATAACGAGCTGGACCGTTCTCTATTCCGAAGGCATCACCACCTTCAACGAGACCCGCGGCTTTGACATGGTAACCGTCACCGAGCCTGCCGCATACAAGACCATCAAGGCAGTCTGCGGCGACTGGATGGATCACGACGCTTGCCTCAGCTACATTGCAAATAAGCTCGGCTCCTACTTCACCGGCAAAGCAGACGAGTACGTCGTCATCTCCAACGCATCCGAGGACTCCACCGCAGCGGTCAACGCACTGCTCAAGGCAGGCAAGCCCGTCGGTATGGTGACCGACAGCGAAAGCGATTTCTACGGCGACTTTGTTTGCAGCTATGCAGATTGGCAGACCGTTTCCGCAAAGTATGTCCTCAGCGGCACAGGCGTTACCGAGGCTGACGTTCCGGCAGCAAAGACCATCACCAAGGCTCCCAAGGTGTACATCACCGGCGAGGTCGGCGCAGACGACGCAGGCTTCAAGTGGACCAGCCGCATCAACTGGAGCCACGGCAACTGGAACTACGACCGCGTAGCTCTCGAGCTTATGGGCTTTGATACCACCAGCGATCCTGCACAGGCAGACCTCATCATGGGCGCAAGCGCACTCAATGACACGGCAAAGGCACAGGTTCTTGCAGGCACTCCCTACATCGGCTACGGCTCTTCCGCAACACGCAAGAACATCTTCGGAGCTGACCTTACCCGCAGCGCAGCTGACGGCATGGACTGCCTCGGCTATGTAACTTACCCGAATACTACGCTCGTCAACGCATCCTACGTCATGGATAACGACGATGTTCTCTACGGCTACGGCGTAGGCTACTTCTCCAAGATCCCCGAGGGCGCTCAGGTGCTCGTCAAGATGGACGGCAGCAAGACTCCGACCGAGGGCTTCGTCAAGATGATCGACGCGGACCAAACCGCAGCGGCAAAGGCCTACCTCGATGGCTCTGTTCAGGCAATTTCCTACCAGGGCAAGCTCACCGCAGACGCACAGAACGAGATAAACGTCGTTTACTTTGCCAACAGCCTCACTCACAAGGTACACCAGCGCGATGAGTACGCATTCATCAGCAACTTCGCATTCTCCAACCTCCTCGGAGATGACTTCATTTCCGCCGGCGACGACGGCAGCAAGCTTCCGTTCAAGGATGTTAAGGCCGGCGCATGGTACGAGGACAGCGTCAAGTACGTTTACGAGAACAAGCTGATGCTCGGCACCACCGACGATACCTTCACTCCCGACGGCACCATGACCCGTGCAATGTTCGCGACCGTTCTCTACCGCATGGCAGGCAGCCCCTCCGTCGAGGGCCTGAGCGTAAGCTTCAAGGACGTTCCGGAAGACTACTGGGCATACGATGCAATAGCATGGGCGCTCAACAAGGGCGTAGTCAACGGCTTCAGCGCCGACGAGTTCAAGCCCAAGCAGGCAATAACCCGTGAGCAGCTTGTTGCAATGCTCTATCGCTACTCCGGCAATCCCGAGGTCAGCGGCGAGCTGAGCTTCAGCGACGTAGCTTCCGTCTGCGACTGGGCGGTCAACCCCATCCTCTGGGCATGCCAGAACAAGATAGTTCAGGGCTATGTTGACGGCAGCTTTGCTCCGGATAAGACGGCAAACCGTGCCGAGATGGCAGCAATAATCCAGCGCTTCTGCGCTATCTGATAAACCTCAAACCTCTCAAAATAATCTCAAAAAGCAAGCGGCAAGGTCAATTGACCTTGCCGTTTGTCGTGCAATAAAATATAAAGTTATTTAAATCTCTGCTTTGCGGAAAATTCGCGGACGACGATTTTTTCAACGCTCGTTGCATTGACCACCGCCTCGGGGCAGCCCATCTTGTCAAAGCCGCAGTGGCGGCACAAAAGCGTCAGCGCCTTTACGGCTTCCTCGCCTGTCACGGTGCTTATTTCGCCGTAGCCTATGAAGCTTTTGTAGTCTGCTGTCTGCGAGCCCTGCTCAAGCTCGACAAAGCCCGAGCACACATCGGCCTCGACGCAAACGCGGCCGCTTTTTTTCGCAAGAGTGTGCCGCCTGCCGGCCTTCGCGCCGTGAACATAGAACGTAAATTCGCCGTTTTCGGCCTCAAATCCGAAGGAGAGCGGCACGATGTAGGCCTCGTCGCCGTCAACAAAGCCGAGGCGTATCGTATCGCAGCTGTCAATAAGCGCCTTTATCTCGTCAAGATCCGTTATCGCGCGGTTTGCTTTTCTCATCAAAACAGATACACCCTCATTTCATACGGCCTTGTTGTAAAGCCGTTTGATATAACAAAATTGTTGTCGTAGTTTCCAAAAACCTGCTTTGTTTCGTCAAGCGTTATGCCCTCGGGCGCGTCAAAGCGCACGCATTTTTCGGAATATGAGCAGATGACAAGCAGCTTTTTGCCGGCAAGGTTGCGCTCGTAGACATACAGCTCCTTGCTTTTGGGCATGTGCTCAACATAGTCGCCGTATATGACAACGGGGTTGTCGCGCCTGAATTGCAGTGCGTTGCGGTAGAAGTTTAATATGCTGCCGGGATCGTCAAGCTGGCTTTCAACGTTTATGTCCTTGTAGTTGGAGTTTACGACGAACCAGGGCTTGCCGTTTGTAAATCCTGCGTTGGGGGCACCTGACCACTGCATGCAGGTTCTTGCGTTATCGCGCGAGGCCTTCTGCGCAAGCCTGAGCACCGTTTCCTTTGAAAGACCGAGCGAGCGCGCTATGCGGGCGTTATTCTTGACCATGATATCCTTGTAATCGTCAAGGCTCGCAAGAGGCGTGTTTATCATGCCGATCTCCTGCCCCTGATATACAAAGGGCGTGCCGCGCTGGAAAAGGTAGCTTGCGGCAATGCTCTTGCCGCTTTCGACGCGGTATTTTTCGCTGCCGTAGCGGCTTATGATGCGCGGATGGTCGTGGTTTTCCATGTAAAGCGCGTTCCAGCCCTTGCCGTACATCTTCGTTTGCCATTTGGTGAAGGCCTTCTTGAGCTTCACAAGGTCAAACGGACGCTGGAGAAAGTCGGTGATGAAGCAGTCAGCCTCCATGTGGGCAAAGTTTATCATCATGTCGAGCACCTTGTCCTTGCCCTCGCGCACATAGCTCAGCGCGACCTCCGGCTCCATGCGCGGCCCTTCGCCGACGGTGAAGCAGTCGTAGAAATCAAGCACGTCGCGCTTGAACTCGGCAAGATAGTCGTGGACCTTCGGCAGATTGGTGTAATACTGCATGCCCGTTGCCGCAGGGAGCTTTACCTTTGCGCTCGGCAGACCGTCGGCCTTGGCGATGTAGGTTATAACGTCCTCGCGGAAGCCGTCCACACCCATGTCGAGCCAGAAGCGCATTATATCCTTGACCTCTTCGCGCACCTTGGGGTTTGACATGTTAAGATCCGGCTGCTTTTTGGAGAATATGTGCATATACCACTCGTCGGTTGCCTTGTCATACTCCCACGCTCTGCCCTCGAACAGACTGTCCCAGTTGTTCGGGGGGCGCTTTTTGCCCTTGCCGGGGCGCCAGTAGTAATAGTCGCGGTAGGGATTATTCTTGCTCTTGCGGCTTTCCTTGAACCACTCGTGCTCATCAGAGGAGTGGTTGACGACAAGATCCATGAAAACGCGCATGCCGCGCTCGTGCGCACCGTCTAACACCTGCTTGAATACCTCAAGGTTGCCGAAATCGGGGTGGATGTTTTTGTAGTCGGATATATCGTAGCCGTAGTCTGCGTTCGGCGAAGGGTACAGGGGCGAAAACCATATGCCGTCAACGTTCAGCGAGGCAATGTAGTCGAGCTTTGACAGGACGCCCCACAGGTCGCCTATGCCGTCGCCGTTGCCGTCGCAGAAGCTGCGGCACCATATCTGATACACCGCCATTTCCTTATACCAGCATTTCTTTTCCATTTCGTTTCTCCAAATCAAAATATATTTGAAATAATTTTATCACATGATATTTGCCGTTGCAATCGAATAATTTTTCGCGCCGTTCGGGAGAGAATAATTGATAGCATATTGACAATGCGGCGCACATATTGTACTATTTACGCGAAATACCGGCGGATAAGACCGGTATAAACTTAAAGCGCCGCACCCGACAGGATCGGGGCGACAGCAGGAGGTATAAAAATGAATAATGGCAAACAAAAGGGCAATACCCGGCGCATGACGGGGCTTGCGATCTTCACCGCGATCATCGTGGTGCTTCAGGTACTGTGTACGTTCGTGCGTTTCGGCCCGTTTTCGATAACGCTGGCACTTGCGCCGATAATCATCGCAACGGCGATCTACGGCAAGGGTGCAGGCGCGTATCTCGGCGGCGTATTCGGCCTTGTTGTTCTCATAACCGGCCTTTTAGGCTGGGACGGCGGCACGGTCATGCTGCTTATGAGCATAAACCCCGTTGCGTGCATACTCATCTGCATCGTCAAGGGCGCAGCGGCAGGCTTCCTCGCAGGTCTGTGCTATGAGGCGATAGCAAAGAAAAACGACAAGACTGCGGTCATCGTGTCCGGCATTGTTTGCCCCGTTGTGAATACCGGACTGTTCATCTTGGGCATGCTGGTATTTTTCTTTGACACGATAAGCGGCTGGGCCGGCGGACAGAATATGCTTTTGTATATAATCGTCGGACTGACGGGCGTTAACTTCCTCGTGGAGCTTGGCGTCAACGTTTTGCTTGCAGCCGGAATCGAGCGCATCATCCGCGCCGGCAAAAAAATGCATTGAGGTATTGATCCATGATATTGACGATAGATGTCGGAAATACAAACGTTGTTCTCGGCTGTGTTGAGGACGGCGTTGTCGTCAGCCGCAGCCGCCTTGCGACCAACACGAGCGACCTGCCCAACGACTATGCGATGAAAATGCGCCAGAGCTTTGCGTTTGACAGCATAGATTACCACGAGTTCGAGGGGGCGATTCTGTCCTCGGTCGTTCCGCAGGTAAACCGGGCGATCCGTTCTGCCGTGCGCAAGCTCACGGGGCTTGAGTGCATCATAGTCGGAGCCGGCATAAAAACCGGCGTCAATGTGAAGATCGACGATCCCGGAACGCTCGCAGGCGATCTCATAACCGGCACCGTCGGCGCATTGTCGATGTATAAGCCCCCGATCATCATCGTCGATATGGGAACGGCAACGACCATCGTTGCCGTGGATAAGGACGGCGCGTATATAGGCGGCGCAATCGTTCCGGGAGTTAACCTCTCGTTTGAGGCACTCTCGCAGGGAACGAGCCTGCTGCCGAACATATCCATCGAAGCGCCGAGAAAATGTATCGCGACAAACACCGTTGACAGCATGAAATCCGGCGCCGTGTTCGGAACGGCCGCCATGATAGACGGCATGATAGACCGCATGGAGGCCGAGCTCGGCGGGAGCGCCGCCGTCGTCGCCACGGGCGGCCTCGCCGAGAGGATAATACCCTACTGCACGCACGACATCGAGCTCGACGACTACATGCTGCTCCGCGGGCTCTCGCTCATCTGGCAGCGCAACCGGCGCGAGAGGCGCCGAGAGGCGAAACAGGCACCCCACGCATAAGATGCAGAAGGGGCGACAGGCTGAAGTTGGCCTGCCGCCCTTTTTGTGCAAGTGGGGGTATTTCTTATGGCAGATTGGTTCCTGGCCCTGCCGCATAC
>OJPS01001916.1_pt1 | contig 12746 bp, 13 predicted proteins | sample 1598551 | NCBI WGS metagenome assembly OJPS01 (sample SAMN03922488, study PRJEB24848) | human gut metagenome | isolation source: stool sample | host: Homo sapiens | place: Germany | collected 2011-05 | reverse complement strand
AAATATTCCAGCTGCGCCTCGAGATCCTGTTTTCCTTTTTTCGTCAAAACAAATTCATTTGCCATAATAGCCATTCCTCCAAAATTATTCTGTGCCCGCCACAGGAGCTTTCTTTATCCCATAATGTAACATTCTACACTTTTTTGGCAAGGAGCGCAAGAAAACACACAACTGCACTTCGGATGCGCTATTCTTCCGAAAACCGCGTATCCTCAAGGTGTCTTTCCAACTTGTTCTTTACGCGCTGAAGCGCATTGTCTATGGATTTTACCCTGCGGTTTAGCAGCCTTGCAATTTCCTGATAGGATTTCCCCTTCAGATAAAGACTGAGCACTTTCCATTCAAAATCCGAAAGCATCTCCCCTATTTTTTCCTCTATTTGAGCCAGATCTTCCTGATCTATCACGATATCTTCCGGATTTGATACTTTAGCCCCCGTGATAACATCGATGAGCATGCGATCGGACTCCTCGTCATATACCGGCTTATTGAGAGAGATATAGCTGTTAAGCGGCTTATGCTTTTGACGGGTGGCCGCCTTGATCGCTGTAATGATCTGCCGCGTCACGCAAAGCTCGGCAAAAGCGACAAAGGATGTCTGCTTATCTGAGCGGTAATCCCGAATCGCCTTATATAGGCCAATCATCCCTTCCTGCACCAGATCTTCCCGATCAGCGCCAATAAGAAAGTAAGAGCGCGCCTTTGCCCTTACAAAGTTCTTATATTTATTCAACAGATAATCCGAAGCAAGCGCGTCATCGTGATTTGCCAGCTCTGCAACTTCCCCATCTGTCATATTCACAAAGCGCTCATAGCCAAAACCCTCCATCTCATCCTGGGGCTCCAGCTCGAGTTCATCATCCTCCGCAACGATCTGGAGGACATCTGCATTTTTTTCATCTGCATGTTCTTCCAAAGTACACCTCTCACATCATATCCTGTCTGGTTTTTTCATACATCAGCACTGCTGCCGCAGCAGCTGCGTTCAGCGAGTCAATTTTTCCTTTTACCGCAATTTTTACGACAAAATCGCTGCGCTCCTTGACAAGCCTGGACACTCCGGTACCTTCTGCGCCGATCACCAGCATAATTGCGCCTTTCAGGTTTGTTTTGGCAGCCTCCTGCCCATCCATATCCGCACATGCGACAAAAACGCCGCGTTTCTTTATTTCCTCTATTGCAGCTGCCAAGTTCCCCACCCGGGCAATGGGCAGATATTCCTGAGCTCCCGAAGCCGTTTTGCAGGCGGCCGCCGTCATTCCGGTACTTCTGCGTTTGGGCAGAATCACCCCATGCGCTCCCAGAACCTCGGCACTGCGCACGATCGCTCCCAAATTAAAGGGATCTTCAATGCCATCCAGCATGATGAGAAAAGGCGCCTCTTTTCGCTGTTCGGCCAAAGCAAACATATCTTCTATGCTCTGATAGATAACCCCGCTTACCCGCGCTGCAATCCCCTGGTGATTTCCAGGCGCGTCACCGTGCCCATAGGGAAGGGAAAGCTCATCCAGTTTTGCCTTTGGCACCTCCTTTACGGTGACGCCGTTTTTTTTGGCCAATGCCAAAATTTCTCGAATACTCCCCTCTGCGCGCGCCGAAACATAGACTGCTTCTATGCTGCGGCCGGAGCGTATTGCTTCTCGAACGGCATTTCTGCCAATCACAATTTCCTTCTCATTCACACGCCCTTTCCCCCATATCCTCTAAAATAGCGCCCATCAGCTGCTCCAAGCGTTCCTGCTGGCCTGTCAGGAACAGATAACCCATCACCGCCTCCAGCCCCGTCGCCTTATGATAATCCGCAACTGCCATATTCTTTGGCACTGAACCAACCCTTGCATTTCGCCCCCGCCGGTATATTTCACTTTCCTGCGCAGTAAACTTTTCCTTTAGCCATTCTACCGCTTCTGCCTGTGCGTGCGCATTGACAATGCGAGCCGCGCACTGGTTCAGGTCCTTTACATGCATCTTCGAATGTTTGACAAGGGCTGTGCGCACAAATAAATCATACACTGTATCGCCAAGATATGCCAGCACCACAGGGTTTTTCAGTTCAGCTTCTCGGCCTTCTACTTTTTCTAAGATTCTTTCACTCAAAATTTCTCTTCCTTTTCCTCCAGCCAGCTCCTGTAAAGATGCGGGCGATAATCCGGTTCCCCCGCAAGACTGTTGTTCTGATAAATCGTTCTCACAGCCAGGCAGAGATCTATCTCCGCCACAGCTATACCCACCTGCCTGTTCTCCAGGCCGCCGGCATAAACTTTGCAGTAAGGGTCTTCCTCCCATCCAGCCGTCCGGGGCACTGGCCCGATGACCAGGCTGCCGCCACCAAAATGCGTCCCCTTCTCCTGCCCGCACAGATTGCTGCTGGCAAGAAAGATTTCATTGCTGAGGGCCGCTGCCTCGATCGTAGAAAAATAGTACTGGCGAAAGCGCTCCGCTGCCTGGGGAGTATCTGCTTGTCCTGCCTGGGCAGTGCAGTTTAAGTACAACCTGCACCCGCGCGCAGCATAATAGCGGATGAGCTCTGGAAATTGATAGGTATCATAGCAGATTCCAATTCCCACCTTACCCCAGGGAGTTTCCCAAATTGCAGGGGCTTGTCCCTTGGCACACCAGAGCAACTCTCTGCCAAAGGGATGTATTTTCCGATATACCGCACCAATCCCGCCGGGCGAAACTGCCAAAACACTGTTATATATTTTTCCAGCTTTCCGCTCGGGCATCCCGACGGCAAGATAGAGCCCCATATCCTTTGCCATCCGAAGGACTGCCCGGCTGGCCTCTCCCGGAATCTCCTGGGCGGCCGCTCTGTGCATGGCCCCCTGCTCTAAAATGCTGTAACCCGTCAGCGCCGTTTCCGGAAATACTACCATCTGGGCGCCTAGATCCTTGGCCTGCCCGCAAAACTTTCGGATACGCTCGAGGTTTTCCGGAATGTTCCCCCAAGCCGCCTGAAAATTGACGACGCCGATACAGAGCTTATCTTTCATATGCCCTGCGCTCCCGTCTCTTCCTGCAAATATGCCGCGATGCCTTCGCGCACAGCTTTTGCGATTTCCTTTTGATATTTTTTATCCTTTAACTTCGCCTCTTCTTCGGGATTGCTCAAAAAGCCGCATTCCACAATTACCGCCGGTGCCGCACCTGATTTGACAATATAATAATTTCCCTCCATCTGCTTCCGGGGTTTCTCAACTTCCAGCGCTTCGTTCATGCTTTCCTGCACGCACCTGGCCAGTTTTTCCCCTTCTACAGAACCGGGCGCATAAAATACCTGGGGGCCGCATACATCCGGATCATCAAACCGGTTCTGATGGATGCTCACCGTCACATCCTGGCCGGATGTTTCAATCAGCTCGCGCCGCTTTTCCATATCTTTCTGTTTTTCATCTGCCACTGCCTCATCCGTCTCCCGCAGCATCAACACCTCGGCGCCTTCCGCTTCCAGCTCTTTTTGCAGCAGCTTGGAAATTTCCAGATTGATTTCGGCCTCTACCGTTCCCGTCACTCCTACGGAACCTCCATCGAACCCGCCATGCCCGGGATCTATCACTACTTTCACTCCTGCCAGAGAATTGCCCGGCTCTGCATTGGCAGATTTAGAGGCCGCCGTAAAGTATACTGCAGCAAACATAACCAGCCCTACCCCCAGCGCAATCGCCACCATGCCTAAAAAGTTTCTCTTTTTTCTCTGTCTGCGATTTCTCCGCCTATCCTGCATCTTCTTGCTGCTCCTCGCCAGTTTTCTATCTATTTCTATGCACTCTCCGCTCAGATTAGCTCTAAAGACGGATCTGCGTTCAGGCTTAACGGCGCAGCCTCACAGCCTCGCATCAGCATATAGTAAGCAGCAGAGGCAATCATCGCTGCATTGTCCGTGCAGTATTCCAGTTTGGGCAGGAAAACTTCATACTCGCTGTGCAGGAGTGCCTGCTCCCTCAGCGCCTGATTGGCACTCACTCCCCCCGCCAGCACGACGCGGGAAACTCCCTCCCTGCGTGCCGCCTCAAAGGTATTATGCACCAGCGCCCCTACGGCCGCTTTTTGAAAGGATGCAGCAATATCTTCCCTGCAAAACGCCTCTCCTCTTTGCTCCATTTTGTGAACCAAGTTAACGACGGCCGTTTTGAGCCCGCTAAACGAGAAATCCAGGTGCATCTCCCCCCGGAAAGCCCGCGGAAACACATAGGCATTCTCGTTGCCTTTCTTTGCGAGCTCCTGCAAATTCGGACCACCCGGATAAGGAAGCCCCAAAACCCGAGCCACTTTATCAAACGCCTCTCCTGCGGCATCATCTCTCGTTGTGCCAAGAAGCTTATACTTTCCATATTCCAAAATATGCACCAGGTTTGTATGCCCACCCGAGGCGATGAGGCAAAGGAAGGGAGGTTCCAAACTTGGATGTGAAATATAGTTTGCCGAGATATGCCCTTCCATATGGTTTACAGCAATCAGCGGCTTCCCAGCTGCATATGCCAATGCCTTCGCATAGGAAACCCCAGTGAGCAGCGCTCCTACCAAGCCCGGTCCCTGCGTGACGGCCACAGCATCAATATCCGCCAGCACCTTTCCTGCCTGTTCCAGTGCCTGCCCTACGATATAGGGAAGCTTTTGCACATGATTTCGCGCAGCGATTTCCGGAACAACCCCGCCATATTTTGCATGAATCTCTATTTGCGAATAAAGCACATTGCTGCGCACTGCGCGCCCATCTTCCACAACCGCAGCCGCCGTTTCATCACAAGAGGTTTCAATGCCCAGAATCACTGCATGTCCACTAGCCCGCAGCCCTGCGAGCACTTTATTTTGCTCTTCTCTATTCATGCTGGATTCCCCGCCTTTTTATATCTTTTTCTCATCCAGTATGCCAAAAACATCAGTACTGCCAGTACCATGGCCGAAACGATCACAATGCGCATCACCAGATCAAAAAAGAACTGTTCGGGCACCATCTGGATCAGAAGATCCTCCCTCGGATCCAGGAGCCATAGATCGTTTGTGAAAAAAACATGATGAAAGTTCGTCCAAAAATTATTAAAATCCAGCGCAGCATAAATGCCCAGCACCGCAATCAGGCCAAATAGAATCCAGTTTCCCGAAATATAGCCGCTTAAAATGCTTTTTTTATCCTGTTGCGAAAACCATGCTGTCAAATAAAACAAGACAGATACCGCCAATGCGCAATTTCCTATGCGCATTGCCCAAAGATAGAGATTTTTCACATCTGCCATATGCGCAATTTCGCGCTCATTAAATATTTGGCGTTCCTGCCCATGTACCACACCCTGAACGAGAAGATCTTGCCTCTCCCCTTTTAGGTAATCCAAAAGTGCTTCTGTCGCCTTTTCCAGATCTTCCTGACTCATGCCCATCCGCTGCGCTGTTGCGAGCTTCTCATATTCTCTTTCATAAAAAGGCCGGTAAAAGCAGAAAAAGTTGACGCAGTTTAAAATAACTCCTATGACAAGAAATATCCCGCTCAGTACAGAAAAGGCATATAAAAGCTTTTGTTTCATTCGTCTGCCACCATAAGCACTGCGCGCACCGGGCATCCATCTGCCTCGATCTTCAAAGGCAGCGCTGAAAGGATGTATTCCCCTTCTGGCGCAGCCGAAAGATCCAGCGCCTCCAAAATCACGCACTCGTTTCCCAACAAATATCTATGCACCTGATCGCTTCCAATCGAGAGTTTCTCTGTTCCGATCAGCCGAACTTTTAAATCTATCAGGCGCTGCGCCTGTGCCAGATCAATGCGCCCGCCGCCCTCTCTGGAGCTTAAGAGCACGCGGGAATGGCCGCCCTCAAAAGCATTGACATTATCCACCACAATACATTTGCCCAGGCACCTTCTTGGGGAAATTTCGGCGATCGTCTTCCCTCCTGGAATAAAATGGCAGGGGGCATCCAGATGCGTCCCCGTATGCGTACCCATGCGCAGTATGCTCAGCATAAAGCCGTCATCCTGAACATTTTTCCAAACCTCACTGGAAAAAGTTGGATCTCCTTCGTAGACGGGCGCATTCTCATCCAGTTTTTGTGAAATATCGATTATCTTCATCATTCATCCCAACTATCAAGCTAAAAATTGCCTAGAATATTATATCCTGCCAGCGCAATCTTTGCAAGCGAGCTTCTCGCACAATGCAAAAATCCGGCTTCCGCCGGATTTTTGCATTGGGTCTTTGCCACTTTTCTCTCGGCCAGCTTTTATTCCTGCTGTGCCGCACTCTCTACACTGCCTTCCTGTTCCGCGCCTTCCGGAGCTTCGCCACTCTCTGCCTGCCCCTCTTGGCTTTGCTCTGCGCCATCAGAAGATGGGGCGGGCTCCAGATCCAGGCTGGGCTCTGCCGGGCCATCTTTATTCTGCACGGAAATGCTATCCAGAATGATTTGCTGAACTTCGGAAACCTCGCTGTCGATATTACTGGTCGTAAAGACATAGGTATAATCCCCGGCCATCATAAAGTACTGGGTCTTATACATCGTATACCCTTCTCCAAAAGGGTAGGAATAGCGCAGCACAAGCGTCTGCCGGGTTTTCCACTCTGTCAGCTCGCTCTCGTAGGAAAGAAGCTGGGTTCCAAGCTCCGCCTCCAGCTCCTGCCGGGTTTGCTCTACCCGGCTTTCGATATTTTTTGCAAAAGTCTTCTCCGAAATGCGAATGCGAGCCACCGAAAATGTACCCGTCTCGTTGGAAACCTCTAAAAGCAGATAGGTGTTGCCCTTTTCATCCTCTTTGATGGGAGATTCCGTCTTCTTTGCCTGCAGAGCTGTGGGATACTTTAAAATAAAGCTGCCATAATCCACCTGAGTCAGCTCCCCCTGCTCGGTATAGACGGGATCCGCAGATTTCTTAATCGGATCTCCCGTGCCACAAGCGGCAAGAAAAAGCAGCAAAAATACTGCAAGCGGCAGCGCGAAGGCTTTTCTCATAAGCAGTTCTCCTTTGAATTACCGCCCAGTGCCATTGCGCAGGATTTGCAGCGTCTTTTTGGGGTCTTCCGCCTTAAAAAGCGCGCTTCCCGCGACGATCACATTAATGCCGGAATCCAAAATGACATCGATATTCTCTTCCGAAACGCCGCCATCTACCTCAATATCCAGCTGGTTATCCCCCATAATCTTGCGCAGCCTCCTGGATTTCTCCAGAGCATATGGGATAAACGGCTGCCCACCAAAGCCGGGATCGCAGCTCATAAGCAACACCATATCGATATCCCCAAGCACCTCTTCCACAGCGTTGATAGGCGTTGCAGGGTTTATCGCCACGCCCACTTTTACACCCTGATTTCTAACTTGCAAAATCGTCCTGTGAAGATGGGTGGTCGCTTCCGCATGCACTGTAATCATATCCGCGCCATTGGCAATAAACTCATCGATATAGCGCTCAGGCGCCTGCACCATCAGGTGTACATCCAAAAACAGATCGGTTTTTTTGCGAAAATCCGCAATCATCTTTTGCCCGAATGTGATGTTTGGCACAAACATGCCATCCATGACATCGCAGTGCACCCATTCTGCACCCCACTGCTTAATGCTTGTAAGCGCTTCTTCCATTCTTGTAAAATCTGCCGCTAAAATGGAAGGCGCAATAATCGTCTTTGGTACTTTGATCTCTTTAGTCATAACGGGTTTCTCTCCTTTCAAATAACTCCATCAAAATTTTTAAATATCCCTCATAGCGCGCAGCAGGAATTTCTCCTTCCTGCACGCTTTTTATCACTTCGCATCCCGGCTCCTTATAATGCAGGCAGCTATCGAACCGGCAGTTTTTGCCATAAAACTCTGGGTAGCAATCCCGCAACTCTTCCGGTTCGAGCTCCAAAGCCTCTAGAATGCTAAAGCCCGGCGTATCTGCCACAACAGCATTGAGCTCGTGCAAATAAAGCAGCTCGCTATGCCGCGTCGTATGCCGGCCGCGAGATGTTTTTCTGCTCATCCCACCCGTTTCCAGGCGAAGCTCCGGGCAAAGTGCATTCAACAGGGAAGATTTTCCCACTGCAGATTGCCCTGCCAGGCAAGTACATTTCCCCTCCAGCAGCTTGTGCACCTGTTCCATTCCGTATCCCGTCTGGGCTGAAAAAACCAATACCTGTGCGCCACTCTTTTCGTAGCGTTTGGCAATCTGCTGGCACTGTTCCTCATCCGCCTGATCTGCCTTATTTATACCAATCGCAGAGGGAAGACCACTATGCAGCGCATAGATCAAAAGCTTGTCCACCAGCGAATAATCTACCGCCGGCTTGGATGCAGAAACCACGATGAACAGCTGATCTGCATTGGCAATTGCCGGCCGAACAAGCACATTTTTACGCGGCAAAATTTCATCTATGCTTCCGCCGCCTGCCGGACCCGCAGGCGTAAATATTACTTTATCTCCAGGCAGAGGCCTTTCCCCGGTTTTACGAAATTTTCCCTTAGCCCGACATTCATAAACGATGCCCTCTTGGGACTGAATATAGTAAAATCCCCCGATTCCCTTTAAAATCTTTCCTTTAATTGAGAATTCCTCCTTAAATATCCTTAGTATATACTACTACACCATTTAAGTAAACATGGAGTGCGCATTTTATCGGTAGAAATGGCAAGCTTCCCCAAAAAGCGCCCTTTACCAGGCACTTTCTGCGATACATATTTTATGCCTGCGGCGCCTGCTGAGCATTTCCTGCTTGTGCGGGCGCATTGTTCTGCTGTGGCCGATTGACTATAATTGTCACACTCTCTCCCTCCAGAACGCGAGTTTCTGCATCTGGCGATTGCCCCACCACGATTCCCGCCTCCTGCTCAGCCAGATCTACATACTGCACTGTGACATTTGCAATTCCCTGCTCATCCAAAATTGAAAGTGCCTCCTCTTCCTTTCTTCCAAGGACTTCCGGCATGGCAAGCACCCTATCCCGCCCAAGGGAAATCAGAACATACACTTCTTCCCCCGGCTTCACAACCGCGCCAATCTCTGGCGTCTGGCTGACGACATAGCCCTGCTCCACCTGCGGATCATATCCATAGGAAAACACGGGCACCAACCCCAGGCCTTCCAGAGTCTGCTTCGCCTCTTCATATGTTTTTTCTGAAAGGCCGGGCATATAGATCTCTTTTGTCTCTTCCGAGCGATTGATCGTTCTAAAAATAGCAAAAAAGGCAAAAATGATTGCAACAAAGGCGACGGAGAGGCAGGTCGCCGCCAAAACCGCGTGCCTTCCAGCTCTTTTCTGGGCCATGCGATCTTCGGGCGCAGAGGGCAATTCTTCTTCTAAAATGCGCACATATTTGCCATCCGGATGCCGCAACGCTCTTTGCAGATCGGCCTGCATCTCCCGAATGCTACGATACCGCCGCTCCTTTTGTTTGGAAAGGGCTTTTAAAACAATCCGATTCAGGCTTTCCGGAATCTTTTCGTTGATCTCTCTTGGCGGGACAGGAGGCTGATGTAAATGCATCAGGGCAACGGACAGGTTATCCTCCCCCTGAAAAGGCAGACGCCCCGTCAACATCTCGTAGAGAAGCACGCCCATAGAGTAAATATCTGTTCGGCTATCGAGTTCCTCGCCCTTTGCCTGTTCGGGAGAAAAGTAGTTGACCGTGCCAAACACCTCGCTATGGCCTGCATCCTTCTCTCCTTCCGCATGCTCCTGCCCCTGCGCAATGCCAAAATCCAGAAGAATCGGGCGATCCTGGGGCAGCAAAAGCACATTGGAAGGTTTCAAATCCTTATGCAAAATTCCTTTACCGTGCAAATAGTTAAGCGCTTCGCACAATTGCAGAGCAATGGAAACACTCTGTTCCAATTCCAGGGTTCCCTCATCGATGCGCCGCTTGAGTGATTCTCCATCTACAAATTCCGTGGCAATATAGCTGCGTCCCCGATGCACACCCTTATGGACAAAATGTATGATATTTTTATGTTGTAACCGGGAAAGCGTCTCCGCTTCCCGCTGAAAATTCTCCACATATTCCTGCTGGGTTGAGAGCTCTTCCCGCAGCATTTTCAGCGCAACCAGCCCTCCCGTTTTCTGATCTTTTGCCTGATAGACGATGCTGGTGCCCCCTTCATCCACAATATTAAGGAGCTCAAAGCGCCCTTCCACCATTCTATCTTCGTTATTGCGCGCAATAATAATGGAAATATTATCTCGCCCTCCGCGCAGCAGGGCAACTTCCAGAAGCTCTTTTGCCTTTTGCTCGGCGCTATAGTCCTCCTTCAGGCAAAGGCCTATTTCATAGTTTGTAAGATGCGTTGTCAGCCCATCTGAACAGAGCAGCAGGCTCTCCCCCTCCTTGAAGCTCACTTCATAGGCCTCCGCTTCTGCCTCTTCCATCCCAACGGCCCTTGTAATGATATTGCGGTAGGGGCTAACTTCTGCCTCCTCTTCTGTCAGATATCCTTTATCCACCAAAAACTGCACATAGCTATGGTCATGAGAAACCTGCCTCAGCTCGCCATCCGAAAAAGCATAGGCGCGCGAATCTCCAATATGGGCAATAATCGCCGTTTTCTCCCGGATAATAGCGGCAGTGAAAGTTGTTCCCATATCCTTGTATGCTTCAACCCGATTTGCCAGCTCCAGAATATAATCGCTCGCATCCTCGACAATGCGCTTAAATTCTTCTTTTGTGACAGTATGCAGATCTCTGTTCTTCAGACGCTTGCGCACATAGGCTACTGCCCGAGAACTGGCCACCTGCCCAGCAACATGCCCCCCCATTCCATCTGCCACAATCGCAAGGCAGGGAATACCTTTGGAAAGGTAAACACAATCCTCATTTTGTTCCCGCACTTTTCCGCGGTGTGTTAAAGCATAGACATCCATTTGACTAAAACCCGCCTTGCATTCCCAGATATCTGGCCCGTAGCTGCCCGCAAGCACCTTCAATATCCTCTCCCAGTGTGCGCCGCACCGTTGCCGAAAGGCTGCGCTTCTTTAGCTCTTCTAGAAAATGGGAAACCCGGCCCTGAGAAGGCGCTACAAAACGCCCATCCGTTTGGTTACAGGGAATCAGGTTGATATGACAGTTCTGTCCGCTCAGCAAATCTGCCAACGCATCCAAATCTCTTTTGGTATCGTTAAATCCTGCTATTAAGATATATTCATAAATGACGCGCCGACCGCTGCTTTTTCCATACTCGTGCATCGCCTCGATCACTTGTGGAAGAGCATATTTTTTAGCAATAGGCATAATTTCTTCCCGTTTCTGCTGGATGGCGCTGTGCAAAGAAAGGCAAAGCGTTGCTTGAAAGCCCTCTTTGGCAAAGCGATATATCTCCGGCACCAGGCCGCAGGTAGAGAGGGAAATATTGCGCATGCTCACACCCAGGCTTTCTTTCTGATGCAGCAAGCGCAAAAATTTCACCACTGAATCGTAATTGGCCAGAGGCTCGCCCGTACCCATCAACACGACATTTGTAATGCTGCGGCCGCCGCCAAGCAGGGCATTGACGCGCAGCACTTGCCCCAAAATCTCGCCAGCAGTGAGGTTGCGCCGCAGTCCGCCCCGAGTAGAAGCACAAAAAGCGCAGCCCATTGCACAGCCGGCCTGTGTAGAAATGCAGAGTGTTTTGCCATACATATACTGCATCAGCACGCATTCCACCACATTGCCATCCCTTAACTCCAGCAGAAATTTCTGCGTGCCGTCGCGGGAATAAAGCCTCTCCAAAACTTCTGGGTATCCCTCCAAATATTCCGCCCGCAGTTTTTCCCGCAGCGGCTTAGAGAGGTTGCTCATCTGCTCAAAAGAAGCGCACTGTGTAAGCCAAGAATAGAGTTGCCCGGCGCGGAAAGGCTTTTCCCCCATTGACTCCAAAAGCTCTTTCAGCTCATCCAGCGAATAGTCCAAAAGATGCTTCATCGCTTTTCCCTTTCCAAAACTGCCAAAAAAAAGCCGTCTATGCCATCAAGATGCGGAAAAAGCTGCAACCTTCCTTCCCTCGCGCGGCTCATAAGCCGTTCGGGCAGAACTGCTGCCAGGTTGACCTGGGAAAACTGCCTGTTATGCTCTAAAAACCAATCGATGTTCTGATCGTTTTCCTCTTGGCTGATGGTGCAGGTGGAATAGATGAGCCTTCCACCCGGCTTGACATATTGAGCGCACGCGCTCAGGATAGCGCGCTGAGTTTCCGCCAGCATCTGAATTTCCTCTGGATGCTTTGTATATTTGATATCCGGCTTGCGATACAGCAGCCCCAGCGCAGAGCAGGGCGCATCTATCAAAACCCGATCGAAGGCTTCTATCTGCTCCTCCAAAATTTTGCTCGCATCCCATACTCTGCATTCCGCCTCCACGCCCAAGCGGGAAAGATTTTCCTGCATGAGCAGTGCCCTATGTTCATGCAGCTCCATGCATACAAGCCTCCCTGGCGCAAACTGCGCCAGATAAGCGCTCTTTCCCCCTGGTGCCGCGCATGCATCCAGCACCGCCTGCCCTGGCCGAACCTGTGCCGCCTCCGCCACGATCATCGATGCCTCTCCCTGCACAGCCAAAAGGCCTTTTTGGAATAGATCCAGCTCATCCACACCCACAATATTGCGAATATAAAAACAATCGGGTATGTATTCCCCTTCATGAAATTGATATCCCCTGCCCTCCAGTTTTGCCAAAAGCTCCTGGCGCGTCGTCTTTAAACGATTGACGCGCACGCAGGTATCTGCCGCTTTTTTATGATAGGAGAGCATAGCCTCCGCAAAGTCAAACCCATAGGCGCCAAGATACCGCTCAGCCAGCCACAACGGATAGCTATACAT
>OJPS01001904.1_pt1 | contig 12775 bp, 8 predicted proteins | sample 1598551 | NCBI WGS metagenome assembly OJPS01 (sample SAMN03922488, study PRJEB24848) | human gut metagenome | isolation source: stool sample | host: Homo sapiens | place: Germany | collected 2011-05 | reverse complement strand
ATGAAGTATTAGTAAAAGTAACAAGCACAAATTCAGTAGAAACAATTGCTAAAAAAGTTGATATAGATAAAGTTTCTAAATTAAAGCAATGGATGGAAGATAATAAGTGGAGCTCAGGAATTAACATAGATAAAGACAATAAAAGATCTTACCCTTATAATAATTTAGCTTCAAATTTAATTGGATTTTGTGGAAGCGACAACAACGGTCTATCCGGAATTGAGTATTATTGGGATGAAACATTAACTGGTACTCCAGGGCGTGTAACTACTTCAATAGATGCAACTCAAGAATCTATTCCAGACACTGATGAAAAATACATAGCTCCTGAAAATGGAAGTAACATTACTCTTACAATAGATGCAAATATTCAGACTATTGTAGAAAAATATTTAAAACAGGCTGTTGAAGAAAACAATTGTAAAAATGGTGGTTCAATGACAATTATGGACCCATCTACTGGAGATATTCTAGCAATGGCTACATATCCAGACTATAACCTAAATACACCATTCGAGCCAAACGAAACTCTTCAAAAAACTTGGGACACACTTTCTAGTGAGGAAAAAACAAACAGCTTATACAAAATGTATCGTAACAAAGTAGTTACAGAAACATATGAGCCGGGTTCCGTATTTAAAACTGTAATGGCCTCTGTTGGCTTAGAAGAAGATGTTGTAGAAACCGACACAGCTGGTGACTTTTATTGTAGTGGAAGCCAAATGGTTTCTGGAATAAAAATAAATTGTGCAAACAAATCTGGGCACGGAAGTGAATCTTTAAGAAACGCTTTAGAAAACTCTTGTAACCCAGCATTAATTCAATTAGGTCAACGTATAGGAGCAACTACACTATATAAATATTTCAAAGCATTCGGACTATTTGATAAAACAGGAATTGCAACATCTGGAGAAGCTTCAAGCCAATTCCATAAGCTAGAAAATGTAGGTACAACAGAGCTTGCTACAATGTCATTTGGTCAAAGATTTACGATTACACCTTTACAAATGATAACAGCCGCAAGTGCAATTGCCAACAATGGTGTTTTAGTACAACCAAGAATTGTAAAAAGCATAGAAAACCCAGACATAGGTGCAGTTACAAACATTGATGTAAAAGAGGTACGTCAAGTAATATCATCTGAAACAGCTACAAAAGTACGTAGCATGATGCAATCTGTTGTTACAGACGGTGGTGGAAAATACGGTGCAGTAAAAGGATATACAATAGGAGGAAAAACAGGAACATCTGAGCCAAACCCTAACCACCCAGAAGATGGATATGTTGTATCTTTCTTAGCAATAGCACCAGTTGAAAATACAAAAGTAGTAGCATTACTAGTATTATATGGTCCACAAGTTAAAAATTACTATGGTGGTGCAATTGCAGCCCCAGTTGTATCTCAAGTATTAAGCGAAGTATTGCCATACTTAGGAATTCCTTCAAATGATGCAACAGAAGTAACAACAAATAATACATCTTTAATAACAATACCAGATTTAAGAAATAAAACAATATCAGAAGCAAAACAAATATTGAAAAATTTAGGAATTACTCCTGTAACATCTGCAAGTGATGACGAAATGGTAACAGTCCAAACACCAAAGGCAGGCGTATCTGTTTCAAAGAATGGCGTATGTAAGCTATATACGGAAGAAAATAGCACATCAGTTTCTGTAACAGTGCCAGACTTAAAAGGAAAGAGTTTAAGTAATGTAACATCAGCTTTAAAAAATAAAAACTTAAACATTCAATCTACCGGCTCTGGAATAGTAGTTTCCCAAGACCCAGCAGTTGGTGCAACCGTTGAAGAAGGTACAGTAGTAAAAGTAACATTACAAGAAGTTGCAAGTGACTTACACTAAACTAATAATTTTTTAATAATAAAATCAAGCCATGAGATAATTTTATAAATAATTATCCCATGGTATTTTTTTACTATTTCAATTTGTCTAATCCTTCTGATTCCATTTTTTCTTCTGTTACAGCATTTCTTATCGCAATATTTACAAGCGAATTTATAGAAACAGAATAATTTTCTTTTAATTCATAAAGTCCATTTAAGAAGTCTTCCCTTATTAAAAAAGACCTAGATACTTGATTTGTGTTTTCTTTTTTATACAGAGCTACATTTTTGGTAGTAATTAAGTCCTCTATTGCCGCATTTACTAGCTTACTGATTGACGCATCATACGTACTGTTAGATAGCTCCGTTAAATCTTGATAAAGATTCTCATCAATACTCAATTTTTTGTTTACTGTAGTTCCTTTTTTACAAAATCTGCTAAAACATGACATTTTTCTTTCTCCTTTGTTAAAATTATATATTTTCTTACCATATATTGTAAGTCCTAAATTAGGTTCTTAAAATAACCATTTTTAGTGGTTAATTTTTTCCTATATCTAATATACAATTATTTGATGAATTTGTAAAATATCTCCAGTAATTTTTCTAAAAAATGTTAAATTTTTTTATTATATAAAATATTAATAAAAGCAAGAAAGGAAAAAATGTTTATGAGTAAATTATTTAATAACTATATCTCGTTAAAATCTCAAGATTCGAATAAGTTTTATTTGTTTAAAAGCGGAATTTTCTATATTTTTTTAGATGATGACGCACGAGCTATGTCTCAACAATTTGGTTTTAAATTAAGCAATTTAAACAATTCTGTCGTAAAGTGTGGTTTTCCAACAAATTCATTAGATAAATATATAGAAAAATTTAAAATTGCAGGTTACTCAGTACATATTGTTTGTGATGATAACATTAAAACAGTTTCTAATTCTGTTGATTTAAATTTTTTTGTTAATAACCAGTTCTTTGAAAAAACCTTAAATAATTTTTTAGATTTAAACATAGACATGCTATCAATAAGTCAGGCTTTTGATACTCTTTTTAATTTGCAACATGATTTTAAACAAGTTATGCAGGAGGTCTCTGATGAAAAGAAAAGGCCACTTGTATGAAGCAACCTATGATTTTAACAATATTGTTGATGCTTATAATGAAGTTTGTAGAAATACTAAAAATAAAAGAAAAGTCGAATTTTTTAGAGAGTATAAATGTGTGTATGTTTCACGTATTTATAACGTCTTAAAAAATGAGAAATACGAAGTTGGACCATATAATATTTTTACAATTTATGAACCAAAAGAAAGACGAATTGTAAGCCAAAATATGCAAGACAAAGTTATAAACCATTTAATTTCTAGGCATATACTCTACCCTGCTCTAATGCCTTGTTTACTAAACTTTAATGTTGCAAGTAGAAAAGACATGGGAATGAAAAGAGGCTTAGAACTTTATATATATTATCGTAACTACTTTAAGCAAAAATATGGTACTTATTACATTTTAAAATGCGATATAAGCAAATTTTTTGCGAGTATTAATCATGACATTTTAAAAAGAAAATTGGAACGAAAAATTAAAGATAAAAAGGCTCTTGATGTAGTTTTTAAAGTTATAGATAGTGATTCCGAAGGTTTAAGTATTCGGAAACATGACAAGCCAGGTTCTTGCCGTATTTTATTTAAACGACATGGATCATTTCATAAAAAATGAACTACACATAAAAGGAGTAATTCGTTATCAAGATGATTTTTTATTGTTTCATGAGTCTAAAGAATACTTAAAATATTGTCTAGAACAGCTTACAATTTTTTTGAAAAAAGAGGACTTAAGGTTAAATAAAAAAACTAGAATTTTTAAAAGTACAGATAATTTTATTTTTATTGGTAGGAACAAATACGGAAATTACGCAAAATACAGAACAGTGAAACGAAGACTAAAAAAGAAGATGTACTTATATAGTATTGGTAAGCTTACATTAAATAGCGTAGTAGCTTCAAGAATATGCTACAAGAATTTATGTAATAATAAATTAAAATTATAAAAGAGCAGTAACTTTATAAATTACTGCTCTAAAAATAGTGCTAAAATAAATTTCCTTTCGATGATTTCTCCCTACTAACAAAATATTTATCTATTTTTACATTTATAGCTTTTACAAGCTACCGGACAACGGTTTGTTTCTATATTATCTCTTATACAATTTATAATTGCATAACCACAGTGTATAGAATCTACGGGGCGAAGAGCATAGTTATTGCCGTTCGTGTTACCATTCGAATTGAACATATCGTAGCCGTTAGTGTTCGTGTTCGCATTGCGAAGGCCAAAGTTAGCATTATCTGAGTTAGTATTGACATAACGCGCAGCCACCCAGAACCCAAATACTAAAAAACACTGTCCGCAAACCGACAACCGTGCCCAAATTAATTTTTTTATATTTTATTGGTTCTTAATAGATTTTTTCCAACCAACTAAATATTTTATTATTTCATCTATGGACTCTCCAAATTTAATATAACGTTTGTTATTTATAATTTGTTTTTCATAACTTAAGTTTACAAGAAAATCTATAACTTTTGCTTTTGCTATACATTTATTTATAATTGAAATTTTTATTCCATCATCTTCAGTTGTATTAGCTTCATAAGCAAGCTCTAATAAATCATAACTTGAATTTCTTATTCTATTTTTTATTTCTATATCCTTTTTAGGAAAATTTTCTAAATTCTTATCCACATTATTTATTAAATTTCTAATGTATCCAATTACTTTAAACTTTTCTTGTTGCATCTATGCACTCTTCTATATCCTTTAATAAAATTTTTAGTTCATCTTTGTTTGCCAGGTTTAGCAAATACTCATTTATGTTTTCTATTCTTCTTACATTGCTTACATATGTTTTAGACAGATTAAAGTGTTTTTGGTATGTATTTAAATTTTTAAAATCTGTTCTTTCGTTCACAGCATAATTATCTTTTCTGTCTAAAACAATGTAATTTATTTTCTTATTTTCAAGTCTGGCTTCTACTTTTTTTATTGAACTCGTTGGAAATCCTGATACCATTATATCGTTTTCCTCCGATATTTTGTATTTGAATAAATACGCTATAATGTATGCATCTTTTTCATATACCCTGTAAAAGTTACCTACTTTTACCATTGTTATATCTTCTGGATGCACATTTTTTACTTCTTTTATTATTGTTATTATGCTTATGATAAACACTCCTTATTCGGAGCTGGGAGACCATAGGCCTCCCTAGCTCATCGTTTTTTCATTCATTTTTTCTACTTGCTCAAGTTCCAAGCATCATTCGTTTTCTCTCCTGTTAGGAGACTAGATGGTAGAGAAACTACGGGGCGAAGAGCATAGCCATTGCCGTTCGTGTCACCACCCGAAACGAACATATCGCAGCCGCTAGCGTTCGTGTGCGCAAGGCGAAGGCCAAAGTAAGCATAGTCTGAGTAAGCATAGACATAACGCGCAGCCACCCAGAACGGTGTACCATTTGCTAGTATACTTGATGCAGTTCCATAATTAGTATCGTTTATTGGTATATTATAATATGTTTGCGTTACTGTTAATGGATTTCCTGTTCCTGATGTGTTATCAGTTGTTGGCTCTGTTGTTGCTATTGGTTTACTCTCTTCATATGGGTCATTTCCTTTTGTTATATCTGATGGTGTTATTGAACTTACATTTGGTCCTGCTCCTTTTTGGTTTGCATATAAACTTGGATATTTTGTGTTACTTGTATATGTTTTTGTTGTTCCATATTTTACATTACTTGTATATGCATTTCTTGCTTTTATTCCGTCTGCTGTTAAGTGCTTTTCCATATCTAACAAGTTTATGCTTCTTGCCTTTACTCCTAATGTTTTATTACTATATTGAGCTTTGCATATTTCATTCATTAAATATGGCCCATTATTATAGCCTAATATATTATAAAAATTTACGGTACTACTTGTTGGGTTTGTACTTATTATATCTACTGTATCATTTTCTTTATCTACATTTAATACTTTCCATGTTAACCCTGTTGTTTGGGCTATTGTTTGATTACTACTATATCCACTATATTTTGATTCTAATGTGTAACTGCTACTTGCTGAATCTATATCATATGTGTAATTTACGTAATCTCCTATCTGGATTTCATCTAAGTTAATTCCATTTTTGTATTGATTTACTGTTGCCGTTACATTTTTTGTATATGTTTTTCCATCTACTGTTCCTGTTACTGTAAATTTATATGTTCCATTTTCTGTTACTGCATATGGCACTTGTGGACTTACTGTTGTTGTTCCTCCAGATATTGTACTTTCAATCATTATGTATAATGTTGTACCTTTTCTTGTACTTGCTTCTCCTAGACTTGAGCCTGCTCCCGTACTATCTGATACTACTCTTATTGCACCTACCTTTACACTTGGCGTTGGTGCTACTGGCTTTTTTACTGTTATTGTATAATCTTTTCCTTCTACTTTTTTTGTTATTGTTATTGTTCCATCTCCATTATCTGTTACTCCGTCTATTCTTCCTTCTGTTACTTTTTCTTGCAAGAAACTTTCCAATGTTTCATCACTTTTTGCTAATTGATATTCTAATACCAATCTGTTCATATCTTCTTCTGCACTTGCTCGTCTTGTTGCTTCTGCCTGCTCTTTTGCCTTTTGTATTATTCCATCATCTCCCACAACTGTATTAATGCTAACACCTGCAAGTATTGACAGTACTACTATTGTTACTACTAACGTAATTAATGTAATTCCGTTTTTCTGTTTTCTTCAGTGTGCTTTTCATTCTCTTTCCTCTCTTTCTTTCATTTGATTTGCCCTTTCTTGTTTTTGGGCTTTTCTTTTTTAATTTAACTCTACTACCTTAAAATTCAGTTTTGTTTTCTTAATTTTTGTGCTATTTTTTTGATAGTTATTATTAAATTTTTTTAGTTTTGTTTTCATACATAATAAATTATGTACTTTTATTATACATGATTTTTTGTGTACATTTCAACTATTTCTTTCATTTGTAACATATTTGTAATTATTCTTCCCTTTTCTCTTTTTTTATTCAGTTTTAACAAAAATAATATACCAAAGTTATTATTTTTTATAACTTTGGTACATTTTATTTTCTTTATCTATCTGTTACCTGTTTTCTATTTTTTTCTTTATTTTTTCTTTAGCTTATTTTTCTTTTCTGTGCAAAGTAACAGAAAAATGCTGATAACTGGTCTGGCATTATTTTAAATAACAATCTACCTAACCACATTGTTAGACTTGGAAATATAAGTATTTTATTTGCAAACATTTTTCTTACTGCATATTTTGCCACTTGTTTGCTGTTAGCTTCCGCTAAATTAAATTTTACATCTGCAACTTTATTAAAGTTTGTATTTACTGGTCCTGGGCATAGAGCACTTATTCTAACTTTTGAATGTTGCATAAATAATTCTTGCCTAATGCTTTGTGTTAGCCTTACTACATATGCTTTTGTAGAGTAATAAGTTGCCATTAATGGACCAGGCATAAAGCCTGCTATTGATGCAACATTCATTATATGACCTCTATTTACTTCTACCATGTCTTGTAAAAATAATTTTGTTAAAATATGAAGTGCAACTATGTTTGTGTCTATCATTCCAATTTCTTTATTTAAATCTGTTTTAGTAAACTCTCCACATGTTCCAAAACCCGCATCATTTATCAACACATCTATTGCTCCATATTTTGCTTTTACATCTTCATGTAACTTAATGCAACCTTCTCTATCGGTTAGGTCCATTGCTTTTAACTCAACATTTACATTATAAGTTTTTTCTACTTCTTCTTTTAATTTTATTAATGCTTCCTCATTTCTTGCAATTGCAATAATATCATATTTTCTTTTTGCAAGTTCTATTGCAATATCTCTTCCTATTCCTGAAGATGCTCCTGTAACTAATGCAACCATATTTTTTCTCCAATCTCAGTATTATAATTTTATTTTTTTGCAATTATAAAGTTTTTAAAACTGTCATTAGTATTTATTTTAATAATTATTTATTAGAATTTTAATAAATTGTTGCTAAAAGCTTATAATTTTGTTGTATGTATCTATTGCTTTATTATCTGTCATTCCGGCTATGTACTCCACCACAGCAGTAGCATAATCTTCTGGCCTATTTATATTATATATTTTGTTGTTTTTTAGCTTTTTATTTTCTGTAATTTCTTCATTTGTGCAATAATTTTTAAGCCAACAAGCAAATTCTTCTATTACTTCTGCATATAGACTATTTATGTTTTCTTGTAAAATCTGATTTTTAGCAGATTTTAACACTTCGTAAATTGTATTTAACACTAAATTAAAATATTGGTCTGCCAATCTATTTTTATCATTTGAATATATTTTTTCATAATTAAATGCTTTTAATTCATTTATAAAATTTAAGCCTTCTTGAGAGAAAGTTAAGCCTTTTTCTAATGTTGTATTTTTCAATAAATCTGACATTAGATAATTTACTATATTTGTTGTATTTAATATATCATACCCAGTATTTGCAACATCTAATCTATGTTGTAACTCTTGAATATCTGCTTCTGTAAGTATTTTAAATCTAAGTGCATCTTCAATATCTCTACCAAGATATGAAATTTTATCAGAAATTTTTACCACACATCCTTCCCAAGTAAATGGAGCATATTCGTTAGGCTTTGTATAATTTTCTAAATTAATTGCTTCTTCTCTAGGCTTTATGCTGTTTTCATCTATTTCGCCACAATGCGAAATTATGCCATCTCTTACTGCATATGTTAAATTCAAATTTTCTTTATATCCTTCTCTATTATCCAAAAGCTCTATATTATCAACATAAAGTAAACCATTTCTTTCATGCCAAAAGGTTTTTCCAGTTTCATTTAGTAAAATTTTATTTAGTACCCTCTCCCCAGCATGACCGAACGGACTATGCCCCAAATCGTGAGCAATAGCAATGGTTTTAGTAAGCTCTATATTTAACCCAAGCGCTTTTGCTAAACCATAACTAATAGATTCAACATAGTTTACATGCTCTATTCTAGTACAAATATGGTCATTTGTTGGTGAAAAAAACACTTGCGTTTTATGTTTCATTCTTTTAAACGCATTAGAATAAATTATTCTAGTATAATCTCTTTCAAACTCAGACCTTATCTCTGTATTAGCCGTATACAACGGCTTTTTTCTTGCAATCATTTGCTTCCATTTAGAATTTTCTGGAGTAGCAGACCCTTGCTTTAAAGCATTTAAATTAATATTTTCATTCATCATTATCACCTTATCCTTCACCCATTAGGGACGCCCCTTTTGAGGCAAGATTTTATAAAAATATCCTATCACAAAATCACAAACGTTTCAACGTTAATTTTCACAGAATTCTTATTCATATACTTATATGAAAATTGTAGCCTAAATCATCTTACAAATAATAAGGGAAGCAGATTATGTTCTGTTTCCCTTATTTGTTTTTATTCAATTACAATTTTGTCGTCTTTTACAACTGCTTTTGCTTTTTTCTTTGGTTTTATCACGCCATCTAGTATTGCTTCTGCAATTTTATCTTCTAGCATATTTTGTATAGCACGTCTTAGTGGTCTTGCACCATAATTTGTGTCTACGCCTTTCTTAGCAATTAAGTCTTTTACAGATTGGTCTATGTCTATTTTTATATTTTGTGCGCTTAATCTGTTTTGAACTTGTACTAACATTATATCAATTATTTTCTTTATGTCTTCGTCTTCTAGCTTGTGGAATACTATTATGTCGTCAATACGGTTTATAAGTTCTGGTCTGAATTGTTTTTTCAATTCTCCCATTACTTCTTTCTTTATCGTCTCATATTCTTGATTCTTGTTTTCCTCGGCATTTCCACCAGCAAATCCTAGTTTATTTTTGTCTGTTATTAATTTTGCGCCGACATTTGATGTCATTATTATTACGGTATTTTTAAAGTTTACGGTCCTGCCTTGAGCATCTGTTAATCTTCCGTCTTCAAGAATTTGTAATAACATATTCATTACATCTGGGTGTGCCTTTTCAACCTCATCAAATAGGATTACAGAATATGGTCTTCTTCTTATTTTTTCTGTTAATTGTCCACCTTCGTCATATCCAACATATCCTGGAGGAGCACCTATTAATTTAGCAACAGAGTGTGGCTCCATAAATTCAGACATATCAACTCTTATCATGCTATTTTCGTTGCCAAACAATGCTTCTGCCAAGGCTTTTGCAAGCTCTGTTTTACCAACACCAGTTGGTCCTAAGAATAAGAATGAACCTATTGGTCTATTTGGATCTTTTAATCCAACTCTTCCTCTTCTTATAGCCTTTGCAACTGCTGAAACGGCTTCATCTTGTCCGACAACTCTTTTATGCAAGTTGTCTTCTAGGTGTCTTAATTTTTCATTTTCAGTCTCAGATATTTTGCTTACTGGAATTCCTGTCCAAGTTGATATTACCCCTGCAATATCTTCTTGTTTTAGAGTCATTACTTTTTTAGTATTGCCCTCTTTCCATTTATTTTGAGCATCTTCTAGTTCCTGTCTCTTATTTTTTTCTTCATCTCTTAGCTTTGCTGCTTTCTCGAAGTTCTGAGTTGCAATAGCTTCTTCCTTCTCTTTACGAACCTTTTCGATTTCATCTTCTAAGTTTCTTATCGATTCAGGTTTTGTATATGTCTGCATCTTAACTTTTGACGCAGCCTCATCAATTAAATCTATCGCCTTATCTGGTAAATATCTATCATTAACATATCTTGTAGAAAGTTCAACAGCTGATTTTATTGCTTCATCAGTAATTTTTACATTATGATGAGCCTCATATTTATCTCTTAACCCTTCCAATATTTTAATTGCATCTTCTTCAGATGGCTCATTTACCATTACTGGGCTAAACCTTCTTTCAAGAGCTGCATCTTTCTCAATGTATTTTCTATATTCGTTTGTTGTAGTTGCTCCAACAACTTGAATTTCTCCTCTTGCAAGAAGTGGTTTTAAAATATTTGCTGCATCAACAGCACCTTCTGCAGAGCCAGCGCCTACAATCGTATGAATTTCATCTATAAATAGAATTACGTCTCCGGCTTTTTTTACTTCATCAAGAGATTTCTTTATTCTTTCCTCAAAATCTCCTCTATATTTTGCACCAGCTATCATTCCAGATATATCTATGCTTACAACTCTCTTATTTTTTAAAGTCTCTGGCACATCACCTTCAACTATTTTTTCTGCTAACCCTTCAGCTATTGCAGTTTTACCAACACCTGGTTCGCCTATCAAACAAGGGTTATTCTTGCTTCTTCTTGATAAAATTTGAATAACTCTATCAATTTCAGTTCTTCTTCCTATAACTGGGTCAAGCTTTCCTTCTCTTGCCTTTTTAGTTAAATCACTACCATATTGGTTCAAAGTTGGAGTAGAATTATAACTTCCACCATTGCTTGTCCTCTTACTCTCAGATTCCTGCCCTTTTGTTTCATTAATCATTTTCACAAGTTCATTGTACAACTTTTTTGGATTTACATTCAAATCCATCATAATTCTAACAGCTACACTATCGCCCTCGCGCATAATTCCACAAAGAATATGCTCAGTTCCAATATATTCACTGTTAAATCTACGTGCTTCTATAAAAGAATTTTCAATTATTCTTTTGCTTCTTGGCGTAAGCCCAATACTATCTGCATTTACAATCGGAGCATTTTCACTTACACCTATAAGTTCTTCAATTTCCTTTAAAACAGCTTCTGCAGTAACACCTTGGTTTGCAAGAACTGTACTTGCAACACCTGTTCCTTCTTCTACCAAACCATATAAAATATGCTCGGTGCCTATATAATTATGCCCTAGCTTTGCAGCTAAATCGTTCGCAATTTCTAGAGCATTTTCTGCACTATTTGTAAATTTATATTCCATAATTCACCACTTTCCTTTCATTCATTAGGTTGAAAAAGAATTGGATTTTGGCAATTAAAATGAGTTTCAAATGTAATAAGCACATACTTTTTGCATGTAATTACGTTTGAAATAGTATTTGACGTAGCCAAAATTATAATTACTTTTCAATCTAGCTTTTTATATTTATTCTGTTACAATTTTTCTAATAACATCTGTCCTCTTTAAGTCTCTTTCATTAGAATCCATTACTTTTCCATAGTACTTCTGTAAATTTGCTGGTTTCGTATATAAGAATAATTTTTTTATTTTTGTATCATCTAATTCACTTATTATCCCCATATCTGTACCAAGTTTTACATCAGATAACAAATCTATACACTCATTACTCGATAAAATTCTGGCATTTTCTAATATACCGAAAGCCCTGTACACTTTATCAGCAAGTCCAATTTGATTCTTTCCCAAATATTTTCTTGCTACTCTTTCTTGTTCTATAATCTTATCTGTTATAAGCTTCATATTCTTTACAATTTCTTGTTCTGTAAGTCCTAAAGTCTGATTGTTAGAAATTTGGTACATGTTTCCCATGCTTTGGCTTCCTTCTCCATAAACTCCCCTTACACTCATTCCAAAATTATTTACAATATGAAGTATTTTATTTAAGTTGCCAGTCTCCGCAAGCCCAGGTAAATGAACCATTACAGAAACTCTAAGACCTGTACCAACATTAGTAGGGCATGCTGTTAAATATCCATATTTTTCACTAAACGCATAATCCACTAATCTTTCTAGTTTTTGGTCAATTTCAATTGCAAGATTCATTAACTCTTCTATTGCAATTCCTTCTCCGAAAAGTTGCATTCTTAAATGGTCTTCTTCATTTATCATTATGCAAATATTTTCTTCATCATTTATAAGAATTGCACAATTCTCATCTTTGCTACTGTCTCTTATACACATCTCCGAGCCCACGAGACCAGAGAGGATATCGTATGC
>OJPS01001868.1_pt1 | contig 12964 bp, 12 predicted proteins | sample 1598551 | NCBI WGS metagenome assembly OJPS01 (sample SAMN03922488, study PRJEB24848) | human gut metagenome | isolation source: stool sample | host: Homo sapiens | place: Germany | collected 2011-05 | reverse complement strand
CGTCACCATCGTGCTTTCGCTCGGGATGACCAAAATGGCGAAGAAAAAAGCCGTCGTCAAGCGCCTGACCGCCGTGGAAACGCTCGGGTGCACGCAGATCATCTGTTCGGACATTGACAAGGACGGAAAGCTTGAAATTCCCGTTACGCTTGATCTGCCGAAACAGAGCGGTGACAGCAAAAATATTTATGCCGACAAAATCATTTGGAACAGCTTTGACACACCCAAGGAGGCGCTTGTTGCAAAACAGGCGGTAATCATAAATTACGGTTATATGTTTATGATGAACTATGCCGATAAGTGGAGTGAAAACAAGGTTACGGCAATTACCGACCTTGAAAGCGAAACCACCTCATTCTATGCATGGAACGGCACTAAGCTTGACACGGAGCTTTTTGAAATAAAGGTGTTCCCCATAAGCGAATGGGAATCGGGCAAATCGGATGATTTTACGCTGATTACAAAAGACGATAAATATGCATACACATTTAATAATATAAATCCCGACACACAGATTTCGCTAAGTGATGACGAAATCAAGACAGGTTTTTCCACACTTGATCAGTCGGGAATCTGATCACAGCAACGGAGGTTTTGATATGAAAAAAATTCTTGTTTGTGAGGATGAAGCGGCAATTCGTGACTTTGTCGTTATCAATCTTACAAGGGCAGGCTACGATGTAGTTGAGGCAGACTGCGGCGAGGCGGCTTTGCAGAAATATGAAGAAAACAACGGCGATTTTGATGTTGCGATTCTTGATGTTATGATGCCGGGTATTGACGGTTTTCAGGTTTGTAAGGAGCTGAGAAACCGCAACGGCGGAATCGGAATTATTATGCTTTCGGCAAAGACTCAGGAAATGGACAAGGTAACAGGACTTATGCTCGGTGCAGACGACTATGTTACAAAGCCTTTCTCACCGAGTGAGCTTCTTGCAAGAGTTGATTCACTCTACAGAAGAGTTGCGCTTGCACAGTCACATTCCGAAAACAACTTTAAAGAAGAACTTAAATCGGGCGAGTTCACACTCAATCTTCGCAACCGTGCGCTTATGAAGAGCGGAAAGATGATTGAACTCACACAGGTTGAATTCCAGATTATGGAGTACTTCTTCTCGAATCCGGGTGTTGCTCTTGACAGAATCGACATTCTCAACCATGTATGGGGAGATGCTTATGTCGGCGAGGATAAAATTGTCGATGTTAATATCCGCAGACTCAGAATGAAGGTTGAGGACGAACCTTCAAATCCTAAACATATCATCACGGTTTGGGGACTCGGCTACAAGTGGGATTCAGGCGAATAACTTTGCAGAACAGCCTGCATAAAATTTATACAATCTAAAGAGGAGGGCGGCAACAATTTTTAAGGGTATTTCAAAAAGATGGATGCTCAACACATTGAGTGTTATACTGACAATCATAATCCTTATTGTTGTCAGCCTTATTTTCATTGTTACATATATTTTTCAAAACAGCGTTGAACAGAACCTGAACACAACAAGCAGCGAACTTTCACTTGTCTTTTCGGGATTTCAGAGCGACAGTTCAACCTCGTTTACGGCGTCTGCCCGTGATTATGTTGAAAACTTTGACAAAAAAGAAGAAATGGAGGTTCTTGTAATCAATTCCTCCGGCAGAGTTGTCATGACTTCAACAGGATTCACCCCCGATGACAACGAGCAGATTCCCGATTTTAATGACGCACTCTCAAACGAAAACGGCTGTGCATATTGGAACGGCAAGCTTTCATCGAACGAAAGTGCAATGAGCCTGACAAGAATCATCACCAACGAAAACGGAACCTGCGTAGGTGCGGTAAGATACATTGTTTCCATGGAACAGGTCAACACGGCAATTGTGCTTGTTTCTGCGGCAGTTATTGCATGCGGTCTTGTTATCATCGCCCTTGTAATATTGTCGGGACTTATGTTTATCCGTTCAATCGTTACCCCGATAAGAAAACTTTCGGAGATTTCAAGCAAGATTGCCCACGGCGATTTTTCACAGGCAAAAAAGATTGAGTACAAATACGATGATGAAATCGGCGACCTCTGCGATGCAATAAGCGATATGGCTCTTGATTTGCAGACAGCCGATCAGATGAAAAATGATTTTATTTCACGAGTATCACACGAGTTGCGTACTCCGCTTACGGCGATTAAGGGCTGGGCTGAAACAATGCAGCTTTCCGAAAGAGGAAAGCTTGACCGCAAAACCTTTGACCGTGGTATGGGAGTTATTATCAGCGAAAGCTCACGCCTTACAAGCATTGTAGAAGAGCTTCTTGACTTCAGCCGTATTCAGAGCGGAAGAATGAAGCTCATTAAGGAAAAGCTTGACATTCTTGCCGAATTTGACGATGCGGTTTACTTCTTAAAGGAAAGGGCCGTTACAGAGGGCAAGCATCTTCTTTATGATGAACCCGAGGTTGTTTATCCTGCCGTTTACGGCGATAAAAACAGGCTCAAGCAGGTTTTCCTCAATGTGCTTGACAATGCGTTGAAATACACACCAAAGGGCGGTGTTGTTGCCGCTCAGGTAATCTACAGCAAAGATGAACCCGATATTATCAAGATTGTAATAACCGACACGGGTTGCGGAATTTCTGCCGAGGATCTTCCAAAGGTTAAGGAAAAATTCTACAAAGCAAACCAGACTGTCGGCGGTTCGGGAATCGGACTTGCGGTTGCCGATGAGATTATGAACCTCCACAACGGTTCACTTGATATCGAAAGCGGAGAGGGTGTCGGCACAACCGTAACGCTCACCTTCCCTGTATATAAAGAGGGAAGTGAAAACTCACTTCCCGAAAACATTAAGCTTTAATCTTATTTCTCTGTGCAGCCTAATACAGAAAGGAACAGCTAATGGCTAAAAATACTACTAAAAAAATCACCTCAATCGGCGGCAGCGCCCTGATTGAAGGCATTATGATGAGAGGTCCGAAGCGCACAACCGTGTGTGTTCGTACCGCACCCGACAAGATTTACAGCGAGGATATAAGCATAAACACAATTCCCTCAAAATGTAAGCTTTTCAAGCTTCCGTTTTTAAGAGGAATCGCAGGTCTTATTGACTCAATGCGACTTTCCTACAAAGCGCTTATGCTCTCTGCCGATAAGGCAATTGAATCAACCGAAATCGAAGAAGAACCGTCAAAGTTTGAAAAATGGCTTGACGATAAATTCGGTGACAAGCTTGTTAAGGTTATGATGGTAATTGCGTCAATCCTCGGTGTTGCGCTTGCCGTGGGACTTTTCTTCTTTGTCCCCTCTTTCCTGTTTGACCTCAGTGCAAATGTTGTGCCCGCTTTCAAGGGTGACGGCGGAAACGCTGTTTTCTGGAAGTCTGTTTTTGAGGGTGTTCTCAAGATTTTTCTTTTCTTACTTTATATTATAGTATGTTCACAAATGACAGAAATGAAAAGGGTGTTTATGTACCACGGTGCCGAGCACAAGACCTGTCTCTTATACACATCTGACGCTGCCGAGCACAAGACAATTTTCTGTTACGAAAACGAAGAAGAACTCACAGTTGAAAATGTTAAAAAGCAGAGCCGTTTTCACCCGAGATGCGGAACAAGCTTTATGGTTCTTATGCTGATTGTCGGCATTCTTGTCGGTCTTTTCGTTCCTGTTGCACCTTTCGGCATCGGATTTTTAAGACCTGTATTCAAGATTCTTCTTCTCCCCGTTTCATGCGGAATCGGTTACGAGCTTATCAAAATCTGCGGTAAGCACGACAATGCCGCAACAAGAATCATTGCCGCTCCCGGACTTTGGGCACAGAGAATCACAACAAAAGAGCCTGACGACACTATGATTGAAGTTGCAATTGAGGCTATCAAGGCTGTTATCCCCGAGGACGGCTCGGACATTGTAAGCAAGTAATGACTATAAACGAAATTTATCAAAGCGGACTTAAACTGCTTGAAAATAATAATATTGAAAATTCAAAATTTGAGGCGCAAAGTCTTTTACAAAAGGCTTTTTCGCTTGACAGAGTCGGCTTTATCATGCACAAAACTGATAAAGCCGATGAAAACTGTTCACATAACTTTTTAAAATTTATAGAAAAACGAATTTCAGGCGAGCCGTTGCAGTATATTCTCGGCGAATGGAGCTTTATGGGATTCGATTTTAAGGTGGGCAGAGGCGTGCTCATTCCCCGTGATGACACGGAAGTGGTTGTCAATCTCTGCATTGATTTTCTCGAAAACAGAACCGACAAAAAAACGGTTGACCTCTGTTCGGGCAGCGGTGCAATTGCCGTTGCACTTGATAAAATTTCGGGTGCAAAAGTTACGGCAGTTGAAATTGACGAAACCGCTTTTTCATATCTTGAAACAAATGTAAAGGAAAACAATTCGTCAGTAAAGCCTGTTATGGCTGACGCTCTCAAAATCTGCGACACATTTGCAGACGGTGAGCTTGACCTCATTGTTTCAAATCCGCCTTATATAAAATCAGCCGACATCGAAACACTTCAAAAAGAAGTTCGGCTTGAACCAAGACTTGCACTTGACGGCGGCGAGGACGGCTGCGATTTTTACCGTGAAATAGTGAGCCGTTGGAGCCGTAAACTCAAAAAAGGCGGTGCGCTTGCATTTGAACTCGGAGAAAATCAGGCTGACGCAGTAAAGGCACTTATGACTGACAAAGGCTTTTCGGATTTTAAAATTTCACTTGACTTTGGCGGTGTGCAGAGGGCGATTATTGGGACTTTGCTCTGATTTTAGAAATTTTGTTCGATAAAATTACCGCCAAATTATTGCATTTTCCACTCACATATTTTATAATCTTAGTGTGAACATAACCGCCGTTGAAGTGACGGTTATGTTACAGACCGAAAAACATCAGCTCCCTTTGCGGAGTACGGAGGTATATGAAATGGCAGTAGATAAAAACAAAGCGCTTGAAACTGCGCTCACACAAATCGAAAAACAGTTCGGCAAGGGTGCTGTAATGCGTCTTGGCGAAAATAAACATATGAACATTGAACACATCTCAACAGGTTCGCTTTCGCTTGATATTGCACTCGGAATCGGCGGACTTCCCCGCGGAAGAATTGTTGAAATTTACGGACCTGAATCTTCGGGTAAAACAACACTTTCTCTCCACTGCATTGCAGAGGGACAGAAAAACGGCGGCAATGTTGCATTTATTGATGTTGAGCATGCACTCGATCCGACATATGCGGCGGCTCTCGGTGTTGATGTTGATTCACTCCTCGTTTCACAGCCTGACACGGGTGAAGACGCTCTTGAAATTGCAGAGGCGCTCATCCGAAGCGGTGCGATTGATGTTATCGTAATCGACTCTGTTGCCGCTCTTGTCCCAAAGGCTGAAATTGAGGGCGAAATGGGCGACAGCCATGTAGGTCTGCACGCAAGACTTATGTCACAGGCACTGCGTAAACTCGCAGGCGCAATTTCAAAATCAAACTGCGTTGCAATCTTCATCAACCAGTTGCGTGAAAAAGTCGGTGTTGTTTACGGCAACCCCGAAGTAACAACCGGCGGTCGTGCGCTCAAGTTCTACAGCTCCGTTCGTATTGATATAAGAAGAGTTGAAACCCTTAAATCAGGCGGTGAAATGGTCGGTTCACATACAAGAGCAAAGGTTGTAAAAAACAAAATTGCTCCTCCGTTCCGTGAAGCTGAATTTGATATTATGTACGGTGAAGGTATTTCTCGTGAGGGCGAACTTCTTGACCTTGCCGTAAAGGCTGAGGTTGTTCAAAAAGCAGGAGCATGGTTCAGCTATGACGGCAGACGACTCGGACAGGGACGCGACAAGGTCAAGGAACTTCTCAAAACCGACAAGGAGCTTGCTGCTGAAATTGAGAAGAAACTCTGGGAAAATATTGACAAGCTTTATGAACGCAAAAAGCCTGCTCCAAAGGTAAAAATTACCGAAGTTCCGTCTGCAAACCAAGAAATCAAGCCTGATTCTGCGGATAAGACAGAGAAAAAGAGCGGTGCAAAAATTGATGTTCTGGTTGACGACTGATGCTTATAACCGCAGTTGAACCACGAAGAAAGGCGATGTGTGCGCTCTACATTGACGGCGAATATGTTATGAATCTTGACGCACGCACAGTTATTGAAAACCGATTTGATGTCGGCAGAGAGATTGATGACGAGGAGCTGCACGAGATTATCAGGCTAAGCAATGAGCGCCGTGCAAAGGAAAAGGCTTTGTGGCTTATTTCCTATCGTGACCACTCAAAAAAAGAACTCACCGACAAAATCAAACGCACCTGTGACGAGGAATCGGCGGAAAAGGCTGTTGAGCGAATGGAAGAACTCGGTCTTGTAAATGACGAAAACTTTGCAAGACGATATGCCGAACAGCTTTTGTTTTCAAAACATAATGCTCCGAGAGGTGCGGTAAGACAGCTTGTTCAAAAGGGAATTGACCGTGAACTTGCAGAAGAGATTATCGAAGAAATCGACTTTGATCCGTGTGACGGAATAAGGGCGGTTATCGACAGAAAATATAAAAACATAAATGATGAAAAAATAAGGCGAAGAGCCGTTGCCGCTCTGCAAAGGCTCGGATACGGATGGGATGACATTAAGACCGTCCTCAGAGAATACACAGAGGAAGACTGATTATGAATTATAAAGTAGGCATTGTATCACTCGGTTGTGCAAAAAATCAGGTTGACGCCGAGATGCTTTTGTACACACTCAAGAACAGAGGATTTATTATTGTGAACGATCCGGCAGATGCGGACGCAGTAATTGTAAACACCTGCGGATTTATCGAAAGTGCAAAGCAGGAAAGCATTAACGAAATTATCGAACTCGGCAAGCTCAAGGACGAGGGCAAAATCAAGGCAATCATCGTAACAGGCTGTCTTGCTCAAAGATATAAGTCGGAAATTTCCGAACAACTTTACGAGGTTGACTCGGTTATCGGAATCGGTGCTAACGAAACTATCGCAGACATCGTTTTGGAAACACTTGACGGACAGAAGTGCGAAAGCTTTCCCGACAAGGTTTGTCTGCCGCTTGAGGGCGGAAGAATTCTTTCAACTCCCCCCTACACCGCTTATCTCAAAATTGCCGAGGGTTGTGACAACCGTTGTTCCTACTGTGCAATCCCGATGATTCGAGGAAGATTCCGCAGCAGAGATATTGAAGATGTTGTAAAAGAGGCGGAAGGTCTTGCTGAGCGTGGAGTCAAGGAACTCAATGTAATTGCTCAGGACACAACCCGTTTCGGTGAGGATAAATACGGCAAACCGATGCTTGCAGAGCTTCTCAGAAAACTTTGTAGGATTGACGGCTTTAAATGGATAAGGGTTCTCTACTGCTATCCCGACAGAATTACAGACGAGCTTATTGACACAATTGCAAGTGAAGATAAGATTGTAAAATATATGGATATTCCGCTCCAGCATTGTAACAAGGATATTCTCCGCAGAATGAATCGTCACGGCGACAGAGAAAGCCTTACTGCACTCATGAACAAGATTAAGGATAAAATTCCGAATGTAATCTTCCGCTCAACCTTTATTACAGGTTTCCCCGGTGAAACCGAGGAGCAGTTCAATGAGCTTGCAGAGTTTGCCGCCGATATGAAGTTTCAGCGACTCGGCTGTTTTGCCTACTCTCCCGAGGAGGACACAAAGGCAGCTGAAATGCCCGACCAGATTGACGAAGAAATCAAGCAGAAGCGTGCCGATATTATTATGGAGCATCAACAGCAGGTTATGGCTGAATACTGTGAAAGCCTTGTTGGCAAAGAGATTGAAGTTCTTGTTGAAGGCTTTGACAAGCTTGCCGAATGTTTCTTCGGCAGAAGCTATGCCGACGCCCCCGAGGTTGACGGCTGTGTATTTTTCACCTGCGACGGTGAAAAACCAAAGGCAGGAGACTTTGTCAAGGTGCGTGTAACCGATTACACAGGCTGCGATCCTGTAGGCGAATTTGTCGGCAAAATCGACTAAGTGGCTAAAAGACTCAGCATTTTCATAATATTTAACTTTGAAAGGCACATAAAATGAACTTACCAAATAAACTGACAGTAGGACGAATAATTCTTGTTCCGTTCTTTGTGGTGGCATTGCTTGCAAACTTTCCGCTCAACAATGCCGTTGCCCTGATTATTTTTATTGCGGCGTCACTCACAGATATGTTTGACGGAAAAATTGCAAGAAAAAACGGTCTTATTACAGACTTCGGAAAATTTGCAGATCCGCTTGCAGACAAAATTCTTGTGCTTGCCGCATTGCTGTGCTTTGTACAGCTTGGAATATGTGACTGCGTTGCGGTCATAATCGTGCTTTTCCGTGAATTTTCCGTCACCTCAATACGGCTGATTGCCGCCTCAAAAGGCAAGGTTGTCGCCGCTAATATGTGGGGCAAAGCAAAGACGGTTTCACAGATGATTGCTATAATTGCAGTAATTGCAATGCAAATCGTGCTTGAACTGCCCGAAGTCAGACTTAATTTTATAAACACGGCAACATTTGAACCGATTTTCTTTGTGGTGGGAGAAATTCTCATCTGGATTTCGGTTGTATTCACAATCATTTCGGGCGTTGTATATATAATTCAAAACAGACAGTTTATTTCTCAGACCTGAGAACATACTCTCACGGTCTTGACAGGAGGGTGATTGCGTGTTTAAAACCCTGAAAGCGGATATTGATGCGGTTATGGAGCGTGATCCTGCCGCAAGGAGCAGAGCAGAGGTGTTTTTTCTCTACTCGGGTTTCAAGGCGGTGCGTTCTCACCGAAAAGCCAACTGGTGTTTGCGACACAACCTAAAGTTTCTTGCAAGGTGGATTTCTCAACGCAGTCGTCACAAGACGGGAATTGAGATTCACCCGGGTGCAACCATCGGCAAGGGACTGTTTATAGATCACGGAATGGGTGTTGTCATAGGCGAAACTACAATAATAGGAGACAACTGCACCATTTATCAGAATGTTACTCTCGGAGGAACAGGCAAAGAAACGGGAAAAAGACACCCCACACTCGGCAACAATGTGCTTGTCGGCTCGGGTGCAAAGGTTCTCGGTCCGTTCAAGGTTGGTGACAACGCAAGAATTGCCGCAGGTGCGGTTGTTTTAAGCGAAGTTCCGCCGAATGCAACGGCTGTCGGCGTTCCGGCAAGAGTAGTAAAAGTCAACGGTGTTCGCAGTGAAACCCTTGACCAGATTCATGTATCGGATCCGGTTGCACTTGCATTGTGCAACCTTGAGCATAAAATTTTTGAACTTCAAAAACAGCTTGATGAGCTGAAAAAGGAAAATGTAAAAAGTGAGGAATAGCAAATGATTTTATATAATTCTCTCGGACAGACAAAGCAGGAATTTGTACCGCACACACCCGGCAAGGTTAATATGTACACCTGCGGTCCTACTGTTTATCACTATGCCCACATCGGCAATCTTCGCACCTATATTATGGAAGATGTTCTTGAAAAGTATCTTCGTTTTTCGGGTTATGATGTAAACCGTGTAATGAACATCACAGATGTAGGTCATCTTTCAAGCGATGCCGACACAGGCGAGGATAAGATGCTTTCAGGCGCAAAGCGTGAGCATAAAACTGTTATGGAGATTGCAAAGTTCTACACAGACGCATTTTTTGCCGACTGCGAAAAGCTCAACATCAAGCGTCCCGATGTTGTAGAGCCTGCAACAAACTGCATTGACGATTTTATTAATATGATTTCCGTTCTGCTTGAAAAGGGCTATGCCTACCTTGCAGGCGGCAATGTTTACTTTGACACTTCAAAGCTCGACAACTACTATGTTTTCGGCAATATGAATGAGGATGACCTTGCTGTCGGCGTTCGTGACAGCGTTGAAGAGGACGAAAACAAGCGTAACAAGGCTGACTTTGTTCTCTGGTTCACAAAGTCAAAGTTTGATTCACAGGAGCTCAAGTGGGACAGTCCGTGGGGCGTAGGTTATCCGGGCTGGCACATCGAATGCTCATGCATCAGCTATAAGCATTGCGGTGAATATCTTGACATTCACTGCGGCGGCATTGACAATGCTTTCCCCCATCACACAAACGAAATTGCACAGAGCGAGGCTTTTCTCGGCCACAAGTGGTGTCCGTACTGGTTTCATGTACTTCACCTCAACGATACAAGAGGCAAGATGAGCAAGTCAAAGGGCGGTTTCCTTACAGTTTCACTTCTTGAAGAAAAGGGCTACAATCCGCTTGTTTACAGAATGTTCTGCCTCCAGAGCCACTACCGCAAGCCGCTCACATTCTCATATGACAACCTTGACAACACAGCCACAGCCTACAACAAGCTTGTAAAGAGAATTTCCGCTCTTTCAAGGGACGGCGAGCCTGATATGGCAAAGGCTAAGGAGCTTACAAAGGGATTTAGCGAGGCGCTTGACAATGACCTCAACACTTCTCTTGCTCTCACCTGCGTTTATGATGTTCTCAAGGCTGACGCAGACGATGCAACAAAGCTTTATGTAATCGGCGAATTTGACAAGGTGCTTTCACTCGACCTTACAAAAGTTCCCGAAAGCAACAAAGCGGACGCTGACGATGACTTTGCCAAGGAAGTTGAAGAGCTTATTGCACAGCGTACAAAAGCCCGTGCCGAAAAGGATTGGGCGACAGCCGACGCTATCCGTGACAAGCTTAAAGAGATGAAAGTTGTTGTCAAGGACACAAAAGACGGCATTGAATGGCATGTTGAGGGTTAACTTGACCGCTATCGCCCAATGGACGCACCTAATTAAAACAAAATATGAATAAATATAAATCCCCTTCATATAAATTTGGTATGGAGGGGATTTTATGCGTTTGTATATCATAACAAAACGAAATCTAATATCAATCGGATTCTGTCTTTTAATCGGAGTGCTTGCAGGAGCAATTGCAGTCACATCAACCGTTCGAGCCGTTCAGAGTGCGGCTACTCAGCGTGAAATTCCCATTTACTATGTTGACACGGACAAAAAGCAGGTTGCCCTGTCGTTTGATGCGGCATGGGGCAATGAACAGACCGAGCATCTGCTTGAAATTCTTGATAAATACAAGGTAAAATCAACATTTTTCCTTGTGGGCGACTGGGTTAAGAATTATCCCGACAGCGTAAAGGATATTGCAAAGCACGGTCACGATGTGGGCAATCACAGCAACACACATCCGCATATGACGCAAATGTCATCGTCCGATATGGTCGGTCAGATTCAGTCCTGCAACGAAAAAATCAAGGAGCTTACGGGCAAAACCCCCACCCTGTTCCGAGCCCCCTACGGCGATTACAACAATGATGTTGTAAAGTCGGTCAACGGATGTAATATGTATTGCGTGCAATGGGATGTCGATTCGCTCGACTGGAAAGATCCTACTCCCGAGCAGATAAAGCAGAATATTATGAAAAAAATCAGGAACGGCAGTATTATATTGATGCATAACGGTGCAAAAAATACCCCCGAAGCATTGCCGACGGTAATCGAGGCAATCAAGTCCGAGGGCTACGAAATCGTTCCGATTTCGCAAATTCTGCTCAAAGGCGAATACTACACAGATGTTGACGGCAAAATGTGCAGTAAAACCGCCACACAACCGAGTTCGTGAGTAAAGAATATTTATAAATACCGCTACGGATAATACACAACTTTCATTACATCAAAACATTTTAGTAAAACAAATCATTTCATCAAAGCGGGCGAACACGGTTCTCCCCTACAAAATAGCAATAACATTCATACAAAAACAAACTGACAGATTATCAGTCTGTTTTTTAATGCAATCATCATTTTCTTGCAATGTTAAGAATATTTTCCCACCATTCATTAGATGATATTATTGAATAGGTTGTGAGAAAACTTTCCGCTATTAGCAAACGAATGAGTATGACGAATAGTATTGTTAAAAATAAATCCAATGCCATTACTAAACATATATTTAAAATATTACCGTATTCTGCATATTTTAACCTTAAAATAAATGTCGGTACTACACATATACAACTAATGAACATTAAGTCAAGAGGTATCACAAGCAACGATATAATTGAATTCAGCACATCATTATGACAAACAAAATCTATTGACCAAGTAACAAGTAACAAATAAAAAATTAACACCTTTGCAAAATCAAGTATTGTAAACCCAATCGTAGATGTAACTTTTACTGATTTGAATGAATTTTTCCGAACTAAATAGAAAGATATAAGAAAAGTAATAATTAATAAAACCGCAAATATTAAATAGCAATTGTTAACAATGAAATCAGCAAATACTTCGGCTACTCTATTACTTCCACACAGATAAAATAAAAATGCAATAATTGCAAAACCACAATTACTAAATAAAATAATCATTGCGTACTCCTTAAATTATTTCTAATTAAAAAATCACTTAATGCAAAAGCAAGTTCTATAATTTTATATACTTTATTCACTTGAATTATACCTATATTGTATAAAATTGTCAACAAAAAGTTATAATATTATACTCACAAGGTATAATTTATGGAGCGGGTACGGCAAATGCAAAGAATTAAGGAACTACGAAAAGAAAAATCTATGAACCAAATTGCATTGGGAATGGAACTTAACTTTTCACAAAAGATAATCAGCGAATATGAAAACGGAAAGGTTGAACCGAGCATTACAACGCTCAAAAAACTTGCGTCAATTTTTAATACATCTGTTGATTATATAATTGAATATACGGACATCAGACAGCCGATTGACAAAATTGCTCAGTCGGAACTTTCGGAAACGGAATGCGAACTTCTCAATGAATTTCGTTGTCTGCCAAAAGAAAAACAAAACATTGCCCTTGGTATCATTATGGGATTAAAGCACAGTTAATTGTAGCCAATATAATTTTATTCGTATCGTGTTTACACACGAAATGATTGGTAGCCTTGCGACCGCCGCCGGTGGTGGAAAAAGGGAGCAATGCGCTGTCTGAAATAACGAGCAATAGGAAGCACATTTATGTGCAACGC
>OJPS01001858.1_pt1 | contig 13018 bp, 6 predicted proteins | sample 1598551 | NCBI WGS metagenome assembly OJPS01 (sample SAMN03922488, study PRJEB24848) | human gut metagenome | isolation source: stool sample | host: Homo sapiens | place: Germany | collected 2011-05 | reverse complement strand
GCCGTGCCGCAGCCGCCGGAGCGGTGCTTGAGCCGTTAGGCGGGAATTGTGCGGTATTGCCTTTAGTGTTTTCCTTCTACTCCGCCTGACAGAATAACCAATACCCTGTGTAAAATTGCAACTCTTCCCTTTCGCAGCGTACAGTGTTGCATCTTTACACAGGGTATTACTATCCCTGTCGTATTATAAAAAGGTAATTTACCCTGCCGATTGTTGCCATTTACACAGGTTTCCCCTCTTTTTTGGTTTCCCGCACCTGATTCACCCAAAATCCGCTTTATTTTGCAAACGCTGCATCGCGCTTTTCCTCATGTTTTGCTCTGTAAACCTGTGTAAAATTCCAACATATTTCTCCTTTTTTTCCTATTCTCATCTTCTATCCGTTTTGTTGTAATTTCGCACAGGTTTATGTTTTGTAGTATTTTCAGGCTGCTTTGCATACAAAACGGCACCGCGTCTTTCAAAAAACGCGGTGCCGCCTTTGATTTATTCAAGATTTTGAAGTGCTTACCCTGCCGTGCTGTTCTGCTCTGTCAGCCCCGTAAACACCGGGTCGTTCAGCAGCATTCCGGGAACAACATATCGGTAGGTGATTGCCTGCCTGCCGTTGATCACACGCACACTATCGTTGGCCAGTGCCAGCTCTTTCAGGGTTTGCATATCCTCATCGTTCAGATAGATGGAGATCTGCTCCAGACCAGATGTCTGCTTATATTTTGTCCCGTTTGTAACGGGAACATAGCGGCTGCTGACGGGGTTCAACTCGTAATTCTGCACCCCGCACAGGCGCGCTTTCGCAGCCTGTTCATGGATCAGCTCCGATGTCAGGGTGCCCAGCCGCGTGCCGCGCCAGTCCGCTTCGCTTTGCAGCACTGCCCGCACAGCCAGGTGCAGCCGGATGACAATTCGCTGTTTCATATCGTGGATTCCTGTATTCCTATTTGCATGGATTTTTGTTGTTTGCTGCTTTCGTGGATCTGGATTATTCCACAGCATCAATCAGTGCTTTCAGCTCCTGCGCTGCCGCAATCAGCTCCTGCATCTGGTCCGACATTGCTTTGCGGTCCTCTGCCGTATAACTGCGGATCTTAGCTTCAATATTTTTTGCCGCTGCAATTTTACGCAGTTTGCGGGCCGTGGTGGGCAGCTTGGCCGAAATAAAGTTGTGGTCTTTATCTACTGCCGCCGCCTTGTTCTCCTGCGTCTTGGCCTGACCGATTGCATCCTGTGCATTTTGTAACGCTGCTGCAAATACGCTCTCGCGCTCCTGCATACTGCGGCGTTCCACTGCTACATCCAGCATGGCTGTGGTCAATGCGTCCTTGATGGCGCGGCGCTCATGGCTGCGTGGGTCAAGGGCTGCGATTTTCAAAAACACTGCGGCTGCACGGGCCTGTTCTTCCAGGGTCAGGCGGAGATAGGTTTCGCACTCGGCTCGGTTCAGGAATTCCTCATCCAGCAAGCGGCGCAGATCAGGGTTGAGATCATTCTGAATCGAAAGCGCCTTATCAATCGTGCGGGAATTCAGCGGGCTGACCTCTTTCAGCGCTTTTTTCGCTTCCGCTGCGCTCAGATTATACGGTGCTTTTTGCAGGTTTTCCACAAAACGCGCCGCCGCCTGGCGCATCACACGTTCATTGCTGATGCCGCCGCGCACTTGCAGGTTTGCGCTGTCAATATACACAACTTTTTCGTTTTCCGTCAAGTTGCGCACCACTTTGCACTGCACTTTCTGCCATTCACTCATGCGGTTGGGCAGTTGCTTTTCTTCCTGCTCGCGTTTATCCTGCTCCATCAACAGGCGCAGCGCACGCAGGCGGCGCTCGCCGGAAAGCAGCACATATTTTCCGCCAACACCGGTCTTAGGGAACACAACCAGGTTGTGCAGCAGCCCCGCGCGGCGGATATCATCGGCCAGCAGCGCAATATCTTCCTCGGTATCCAGCTCACGGTAAAGAGCATTATTCGGGTTTTCTTCAATATCATTGATATTGATCTCGCTGTATTCACCGCCCGGCTCCTGGTCGCCGCGCGCGATCTTACTTAACGCTGCTTCGTTTACTTTAAAGCCTTTCTTCTGCAGTCGGTCCAGTTTGCTTGCCATCACTCTGCCTCCTGTTCAACGCGCGTTTTCAGCTCGGCATACACCTTTGCATAATCCTTTGCCGGGTTGCTGCTGCGTGCACATAGCACAACCGGCGCACCAAGGCGGGTGCTATCCTTTACAGCCTGTCCCTTACGGATTTCGGCAGCAAACAGCTTGCTGCCCAGCTGGCTTTCCCGCAGTTCATTGCGGATCACTTCGGTCAGGGCAGTTTTTTCCACCATAGTCAGGATAATGCCCAAAACATCAATTTTTTCGCCCTCATCGTGCTCCAACTGCTGGCACATGGCCACAGTGCGGTACACACTGTCACGGCTGTAGTCATCGCACACGCAGGGGATCAGCACAAAGTCACTGGCCATCAGGGCGTTGGTCACCATTACATCGCGGGACGGCGGGGTATCGATCAAAATATAGTCATATTCGCTGGCAACCTGTGCCAGGCACATGGCCAAAAACATATTGATACTGGTGCTTTCGGATTGTTCCAGGATTTGCAGCTGCTTGGCCGCCATTGGGGTGTTGCCATTTGCCGGAATTATATCAATATTATCAAACTGCGTGCGGGAAATATAGTTTTGCGTGCCGCTGATGCCATAGGCACGGAACATATCATACACGCCAGCGCGGTCAAAAGTATTATCGGTTACACGTGCGCCCGTCAGGGTATAGGTACAGTTGCCCTGGGCATCCATATCCACAACAAGCACCCGCTTGCCGTCCTGCGCCATCAGCGCCGCCAGGTTGCAGACGGTAACGGTTTTTCCCACGCCGCCTTTTTCAATGCAGACTGAGATACAATACCCCATTGTTTTCCTCCTTGCGAGCGCCTTTGTGTAGGCATCTCTTCGTTGCTGTTGGTTAATCTTTGGCTTTTGTTCGGTTCTTTTTGCGGTACCGCACGCCGGTATCTTAATCTAAGGCAATACCGCGGGTTGCAAAAACGGCCACCCCATGCCGTGCGGCATCTCTTCGTTGCTGTTATAGCTTCTATTATATCATATGCTTCGCGTGTGTCAACGGATATTTTGACGAATATTATGTAGGCATCTCTTCGTTGCTGTTCACGCTTTTTCTCTGCCGCTTTTCCTTCCCATCCTTCTTCATTTCATCCAGGCATTCCCGCTCACGCACCTTCCTTCTCACCTATTATCCCAAGGGCAATACCGCATAATTCTAAGTGCCGATACGGCGAGCGAGGTGCGGTAGCTGCTAGGCCAAAAGCGCAGATAATACTGGATGTCTTATCGAGCATTTTGGCAACGCAGATGCCGTGCCGCAGCCGTCGGAGCGGTGCTTAAGCCGTCAGGCGGGAATTGTGCGGTGTTGCCCAAGGTCTATCTGAAATCAAAAAACGCCGGATATTTCCATTTCTCAGCTGCACCCCAACAAAAAAGCAGCGGCCAGCAATCTGCCAGCCGCTGCTTACATTATTATAATAGCGCTCCCGGATGTTCCGCTCCGCTTCATCTCAATTACTCTTCGCTGTCATCCGGAATATCTTCCTCAAAAGCATCCATCCAGCTTTCGTTGTGCCACTTATCTTTTTCACCTTTTTCCTTGGCGGCAACCTTCTGCCGTTGTGCCTGGTCGTTCATTATGGTGCCGATCGGGTTCAGCGCGCGTTCTTCAATAATGTGGTAGAACAGCCCCATCGGGTTATTCACGTTGGGGTCCTTGGCGGCCTTTGCCCAAAACACATCAAAGTCCAGTTCATGCGCCATAGCTTCCATCAATGGGGTCAGGCTGCCATACTTTTCAATCACTTCATTCATGCAGGCCAGGTAATGCAGCCGCATTTCGTCTTTCAGCCCATTGCGCAGGCTGGAAGGCGATGGCACGCACCGCGCTGCCAGGTGGCGGTAAATTTCGTGGTAAGCGCCGCGCTGGCCGCTCGTCAACGTCTTTTCCAGGTATCCATCATCTACAAACTTTGCAAACTCTTTTCGCATATCCTGCCGTTTTACAATCGTTTCGGGAATCAGCTCTACCTTGGGCGGCTCAGGCTCCGGCATCGTTTGCTGCACCGGCTCGTCCATCACATGGTACTCCGCTTCCAACAGCTCCTCTTTGGGTTCTGCTGCCGGCTTTGCCTTGCGGAAAATATAAATGCGATAGTTATCCATATCCTCGCGCAGCACCTTGTTCAGGTACCGCGCCGGGCTGCGCATCGTCTGCGACCGGGGAATGATCTCCTGTGCATAACGGGGTGCCACACCGGCCAGCCAACTGGTCAGCCCGCCGCAATCCAGGATGATGGCATTCATCTTTCCAAACACCGTTTTGTTGCCGCCGTCCTGCTCGCCATCGCCTGCCTGGATGGTGCAGCAGGCATCAGCCAACACATCAATGATCACTTCCACCGCGTGCAGCTCTTCGGGCGTAATCTCCGCGCGCAGCTGATCCATGCGCGCTTTCACAACAATTTCCTCCCGCAGCTCGGTGCGGTGGCGTCCAAAGGAATAGGGGATCGTTGTTTCCGGTGCCGAAACATAATCAAAGGTGATCACGCTGGGGTCATCCAGCAGCGAATCCTCAATCGCCACGGTGGGGCGGCCCTTCTTTTTGCTCTTTTTGCGCACTGTGCTGTTGATGCTGTCCAGGTTGGCCTGTGCAGCGGCATCATCCACCGGGTCAATCGTTACCACCAGCGAAAGAACCTTCTGCCCTTTTTTTTCGTACACATCGTAATTAAAAATAATATCCGTCTTTTCGTTAATTTCCGCCTTTGCCTTTTCCAGTGCCAGGCGGCGGAAATCCGACCATCGGTTGGCCGTATACGAAAGCTGTTCATACAGCATGCTCAGGCTCCATACCAGCGGTTCCCCGGCCGCTTTCTTTTTCAGGTACAGGCTCTGGTAGCTCTTGCACAGCTCGTAAATGCGGATGGAATAGGTGGACCGCATCAGCATGGTGTAGGTCACATCCATGGTGGTATACAGGGTTTTCAGCTGCACCAGGTGCGGTTTCAGCACCGGATCCAGCGTGATGGTCATGCGCGCGCGGCCCTCATCAATGCGCACTTTATCGATCCAGCGGAATGTTTCCACCGTGGAAGTTCCGTTATTCTTGATCCACTGGATGGGCGCGTTGGCCAGCTCCTCAATATTTTTGCGCACCTGCTTGTACAGCGCCCCGCTGTGCGGGTCCATGCCGGTCATCTTGATAAAATCATAAATGCTCAGCTCATAAGAGGGCAGGTCCGTATCCTCCGGCTTAATCATCGAAAAAATATGCAGCATCAGGCGCTGCTGGCTCAGCGTCAGGTTGTTGCGCGTCATCTGTACAAGGTCATTGGATTTGCGAACGATGGTCTGGTCCCCGCGTTCTTCAAACGTAACGACAAACGGATCATCTTTTTTCTGTTTACTTGCCGCCATAAGCAGGGGCCTCCTATATCGGTTGCTGTATCCCGGGTGGTCACGCACATCATGTTAAACATTATAGCACATCCTGTTGTCCAGCGCAAGAATTGCAAATTTACACAGGGTTTCACCGCCATTACCCTGTGCAAAATGCAACACCCGCGTTGTGGTTTGCCCTATATCCTGTGGGGGTTGCAGCCCGGGTGCAGGTTACACAGGGTTTTATGGTGCTTTTCTGTCCTGCTGTTTCAGGGTTCTGTAACCTGATGGAATAGCAACACCAATTTTTTCCCGTTCTCCCCCATCTCCCGGCTTACCTCTGGTTGTTATTATGGCTTAGTTGTTTAGTTCTATATTAGTAATAGGTAGAGCCTGTGTAATTTAACAACGCAAACCTGTGTGTTCAACCAACTGCAGCCTGTGCATTCCACCACCATTTTCCTGTGCGGAAAGCAACCTGCGTAAAGTTGCAAATAAGCCAAAAACAGCCAAACCTGTGTAAATTGCAACACGGGAAACGGGCCTATCCTGTGTGGTTTTCCAACAGGTACGCGGGTCACGGAGGGGCAGGGGAGCGGGAATACCCTGTGTAAAATGCAACTGTTCCGGGGGCAACCTGTGCGTTTTTCCAACGGTAAGCGGCATAGGGAAACAAGGCAATCCTGTGCGTTTTTCCAACACGTTTCGGGAATGTTCGGCACAGAATGTGGGCAATACCCTGTGCAAAATTGCAACAGCTCACAGCTGCTTCAAATAGATCAGTTGCAAATTTACACAGGGTAGCACCCCTATATTATAAGGTAAGTGCCGCACAGAATGGCGCGTGAGGGGTTGCAGTTTACACAGGATAGATTGAAAGCTGGGAGCTGGAGGTGTATCTGAAAACAAAGAAAAAGCTCGTCTGTTTCAGTAAACGCAGCCGGATTTTGCGCTTGCGAAAGATCTGCTATTTTCGTTGCTCTCAGATGCACCTCAGGAGCTGGCGCAGATAGAAATCGGCAAGGGGGAACCGGGAATCAGGGGCGGGGCAGGGGGGACAAAAAAGCGAATGGCATATCTGCAGCAAACCCGCACCCCGTTGTAAAGGGAGAACGGCGTCCCGTTGGCGGGCGTGCAATCCACCAAACACACACCCGCCGCCGCAAACACCGCAAACCGTTTGCAGGGGCACGGTGTACCCATCGCGCCGTAAAAAAACGGGAGCCGTGCACCGCAAACCTGCCATCCCTCCCACAAGGTGCCCACCCAGCCGCCAGGCCCCGCCGCAAACAGGCGCATGCGAAACAAATAATTGCGCAAAAACAGGAAAATGCAACAAAAAAGGCGAATTTTACCGCAAAGTTGCGCTCTGTGTGCGCAGAGGATCATAAACGCGCGGTCAAAGTATATAAAAGGGACCGCTGCCAAAAAGAAAATCAGGAGTAAATTATACAAAGGCTTTGAACACATTATATAATTGGAGGAAAGCGCAATCAGTAAAAGTGCTGAAAAACAGGAATTTGCGTGGATTGTATTGTCTTTCTGGTGTAAAGGTGCTATATTAAGAAAATAAAAAGTAAATGCGCAATGAGAAGACTCGATGCGGTTTTTTTTGAAAACAACATGGCAACGGTTGCGCAAGTAAAAGAAGCTGGCTTCCTTTACTCTTTCACAGGGATCCCCTGTGGAACAATGTGCTTCCATCAAGCTAGCGCGAAAGACGGGTGAGCAGATTGAATAGAACAGGAAAAAACACAACAGGTTGGGCGCGCCGGCTGACAGCGCTGCTTGTCACCGCTTGCCTGGTTATGGCAATGGCCCTGCCTGTATACGCCGAGGTGGATCCTCTGCCCGGCGCACCTGACGAAGTAGAGCTGCTGGAGGATGGGCAGGGAACGGCCTCCGGGGAGGATACCGTTCCGCCGGAGCAGAACGCCGCCACCCCGGTGCCGGATGCCGCCACCCCGGAACCGGAACAAAGCGCCGAGCCGGAGCAGCCCGCCCCGACCGAAACGCCGGAGCCCACGGCAGAACCCGCCCCGACCCCGGAACCGGCAGCCACCGCAACGGCCACCCCTGTGCCGACCGTGACCCCCACCGCCACCCCGGAACCGACCGAACAGCCGCAGAAGATGTACGCCGCAAAAAGCGTGGATAACGTGCAGGCAGTTAGTGCGACGGGAGTGCCGGCTACTTACAAGCTCTATTTTGCAGTGCCTAGTGGCTGGAGTGATTGTACACGCGTTATAATTTATGCAGTAGCTACAAATGACACTACCAAGGATCCGTATACGCTTGAAATGCAGGAAGACGGCAAAACGGGAGACGGAAGAAAAATTTATTCTGCGGACCTGAATAAGGACAAACACTATCCACATGGAGGATTGAATGGACTAGAATTTCACGGATATAAAGGGGATACGCCTGTAGGTGAAGTGGTAATTGCTGATGTAGATGCAAATCCACGTACGTGGTGGAGGACGTTCGATCCAGATGATAAAGATTATATCGGCGGCGACTACTATGATGCAGATGCAAAGGACGGGCACGGGCAGTGGTCTACCTATACGGTTGGCCATAATCATTTCGCTGGCAAAGAGATGTCCTTTGAAAATAAAACCAGTGAAACACTAACGAGCGTCCAAGCCTGCTTTTATGAACCGAATGAAGGAAAGCTTACCCAGGTCGCTGGCCCAATAGACTTAAATAGTGCTGGGGCGGATTCTGGTATTATTGCTCCTAATTCCACAGCAACCTTTAAAATTCCTAACGAGCTTTGCTCTTATGTTCAGTTTACATGGGGTGAGGACAATCCCCCAAAATCCAGCAAAATCTATAACTTCTATGGTGAAGATGTTAGTGGTGTTAGTGGTGATGATAAAGAATCCTTTACATACAGTAATACAAGTAACTGCTTTATCTATACTGGCGAAGACAAAGAAAGATGGGGTATAGAAAAGTCTGTCCGTATCTATTACGATGCTACTTTCTCAAAGCTGCCAACAACAGGTACTTATGATACTGACGGCGACTATTCAATCCCCAAAGCCCTCAAAGCCGATCAAAGTACGGAAAATAAGGTTTACTACTGCTTAAAAGGAGAAAATGGCAACGAAATCATAAACGGCACAATGAGCCGGATTGGGAGCACAGATTACTATGCAGCAGATGTGCCGGATGGCTATACCAAAATTGCATTCTCTTCGTATCCGTTGAGTAACGATGATAACCTTTCAAACTGCGGCAACAATACAGATTGGGTAGACATCCCTTTAGATTATAAGGATAAGGAACAGTGCTTCTATGCGGATACGAATGACGATACAATATATCACAGTGGCCCACGCGGCGGCTACTGGGCTCCAAAAGATACCCCGCGTGATGCCGAAAAGTGGAAAAAGACTAAAGTAGTAGATATTGATGACACCGCTGAATTTACGGAAGAACCAGACACAAAGTATGTTACCAGTACGCTGTATGACTATTATACAGATTACGAACTGAACGGCAAAAACCGTGATAAATACGGTACATTTACTGGTGCAAGTCACCGCACCTGGGTAACCTTCCGTGAATTTGATCAGGCGCTGAGCGATTATTACAGCAACAGTGGTACTGTTCCTTATCCTATGTACACAGGCCAGTTCCAGCCTGATGCAGTGGGTGCGGACGGCAATGAATGGGGAATTCGCTTTAGTGAGATTGCCGATACGCTGAATTTGTACGGCTATAAGAAAGATAAAAACCTGTTTATGGCCGTCAACAACTCGACAAGCGATAGAAACGGCAAGGGTTTAGGGCAAAATCAAGAAAAGCTGTACGACGAAACCTTCCAAGGCTTGGCTGGCCCTGAATTAAAAAACGGCGAGCCTATAATGAACGGCACCAATCTTGCTATGCCGTTCTTCAACGAAGAATTCCTGCAAGGAGAAAACTCCAAAAAGGCAAAACTTGGCAATGTCTACAAAGAGGTTTCTTTCCCCTTTACACAAGATGAAGTCTTTAAAGAATCGGACGCTACCAATGCCAACGAAAAAGGCGTCAAGTACTGGTACTTCGATAGTGACAAAACGACACTGTATCTGAAAAACGATCCAGATAATGGGGGTTACTTCCTACAGAAGCAAGATGCACAGAAATCCCAGTCCAAAAACCTGAAGTCTGACTCTACGCCTGTACAGGTAAAAAAGAAGATTAACGGGGAAGAAAAGATGGTTGATACCTACGGCTTCTTCCCCTTCAACAGCGGGGCGAGTGAAAACCAGGCTTCTACTTATAACTATGGCTTTGGTGCTAAGCTGCAATTCCAGTTTACCCTGACAAGCGATGGTAAAGTAAAAGCTGATAATGGCAACTACGTCCCCATCAAGTTCTTCTTCTCCGGCGATGATGACGTCTGGGTCTACATTGACGGTGAGCTTGCACTGGATGTTGGCGGTGACCACGGTAAAGCTTCTGGCCTGCTGGAGTTTGGCGCGGACGAGAACGGAAACAACAACTACACCTCGTATGTCAGCGACATCAAGGAAAGCAACAACACGGTTTATAATCCTGGCGCAAACAAAACCGTAACGTATCTGGGTAACAAAATCACCTTTAAGTACAAGAGCAAGGAAACAACAACGTTGAAGCCCGGCACCCACACCCTTACCATGTACTACATGGAACGCGGTATGTGGGAGTCCAACATGGCGGTGGCGTTCAACTTCCAGGATAATAACGAGCTGCAGGTTCAAAAAGTGGTCGATCTGAGCAACGTTACTGATCAGAAATTCAAAGAATGCTTTGAAAAACAGAAAATCTTCAACTTCACCATCCAGAACCAGGCAACCCATTATGGAGAAAAAGAGGCCGCTAAACCGAATCCAAGCGATACCGAAAAGGTGAATTTGACTGCGAAAGAAAACAAGATTGAACCCGCAAGCCCAGGAAAGAAAGATGACTACATTTTCGAGTTGGTTAAAAACCCCTGGCCAGATTCCAAGCCGGATTCCGGGCAAGATCCCGGGCAAGATACCGGGCAAAATACCGAACAGGTCCTTCACTGGTACGCACGCTATATGGATACGCAAAGTGCAGCGCGTGAGAAACGTCGTGGCATCCTGACGCTGGGAAACCCCATCAATATCGAAAACATGCGCTTCCTTACGTTCCAGGTTTACGTTTCCCAAAAAGATGGTAGTGACCTTTCCCTCAACAACCTGTATCTGGAACTGCTGGATAATCAGACACCTACCCCCGGCCAAAAAGGCAGCCTTGGCACAACAGGCATTAACGGCGCAACGTATGGCTCGGTCGAAGTGAAGACAGACCAATGGGTCACCGTAAAGCTGGACCTGCACAAGATGAAAGTGCAGGGCGATTTTAACAACAACGTTACAACCATCCGCGTGGGCGATAACTATAACCGCAACATCTATTTCAGGAACTTTACCTTCATTCCCAAAGCGGTGCCAAGTAAGATGACCGGCTTTACAACCGATCAGAAGGAAATCCCGGATTACGGCTCCGCCGAAAGCGGTCATTTGGAAAACGCCGAAAACGCACAGTACACCTCCAGCAATGACACAGACACCCAGTTGGTGGACAAGGACGGACGCTTTGTTCTGGAAGCTGGAGAAACCGTTACCTTCAGCGACCAGTTCCGCCGCGGCAGCTACATTTCGCTCAAAGAGGAACTGAACGAAAACCTGTACGACACCAAATGGACGGTGTGCGAGAACGGGAAGGAGGTTGAGTCGATGAGCGGAGGTAAGAGCGTAAGTCTTTTGGATCCAGCACCTCCGTTAATCGAGCAGAAGGGAAGCGGCCCCGATGATGGCCGAACGGAAAAGATTACGTCTGAGACGGAACAAGAAAGCGGCAATGTTCAAAACATTTATAACGGACAGAAGCCCACTACCGCTAACACCATCGTCTTCCGCTCCTATAAGGACCCGGACGAAACAAAATCCACGCTGACAAAGCTAAAGGTAAAATACGTCAACACCGTCAAAACCGGCGGGCTGAAAATCCAAAAGAAGGCCGCAGAGGGCGAAACCTTGACCGGAACCTACACCTTCAAAGTTACCTTTAATGATGTTGGCGGTGCTGGTCTGGAAAAAGAGGACATCATAAGGTATGTTGAGATCGACATGACCGATGAGAAAAAATACCCAGACCACACCGTGACCATCACCGGCATCCCCGTTGGCACCCGCTATACCATCGAGGAAGTTACACCGCTAGATGGTTCCAGGCTGCAAAGCGTAACTGTTCCGAAAGGTTGCGATTCCGCCGATGTGATCGACAACACCGTGGAAGGCGTGATTAAGGAGCCAAACACCTGCCCAATTACCGCAATCTTTACCAACACCCGGCGCACACTGATCAACATTGAGTTCGATAAGCTCTGGAAAGATGCAAATGGTAAGGACGATCTTAGCACTGCGAAGCAGCCGAAACAAATCTACATCCAGCTCCAGCGCCGCCTGGCAACCAGCACAAAAGATGATGACTGGACACCGGTAAACTACGGCACGAAAGCCTATGTTACCATTACCCCCGATGATAATAATGGCTGGAAGCATACCTTTAGCGGTTTGGATCAGCGCCAGGTTGGCGAAACCAACACGAACTACCAATACCGCATTGTGGAAGGTACGGTGGATAAGGCTGGCAACTTTACCGCGGTAAAGCCGAACGAAACCATTACGATTAACGGCAATACGTATGTTGTAACGGCTGAAGCTGAAGCGACAGCAAACAGCGAAACGAACAGCGCGGGCAGCTCAACAGACAATACAGCCACAGTGACCCCCGATGGAACCATCACCGGCGGCAGCGGCAAGATTGTGCTGACCAACACGCTGCAGAACCCGAAGTTTGTACTGGATATCATCAAGAAGGACGCGGAAAAAGACGAAAAAGGCAATGACGTGCCCTTGAGTGGTGTTGAGTTCAAGCTGGAAAAGCTGGTCGAAACAACCGAAGGAAAAACGCAGGTAGATACTACCTATACCGGTACAACGAACGACAACGGCAAAATAACCCCGAACCCGTTCACAGATCTGAAACCCGGTACATACCGCCTGACGGAAACCAAGGCACATCCGGGGTACAACCTGTTGGCACAGCCAATTAAGATCCAATTTACCCAAGACGGCAAGTGTTATATTGATGGGCAGTTAATTCCGGACAAAGAGCTTACGCAGTCCGACAACACCTACACCATGACCCTTACCGTTCTGAACCGTAAAACGCCTGAGCTGCCCCACACGGGTGCAGACGCGCCAAGCCTGTGGCTGCTGATCGGCATGCCGCTGGCGGTGGCAGGGCTGTTGATATTCACATTCCGCTACAACAGGAAAGGGGGCCGGCGACATTAACCATCCCCCGGAAACCCAGCAACCCCCAGGATACAGGGCCTGCCCGCCCGTGCGCGCCCGTTTACGGCAGGGCGCAGCCATAAGCCGGGGTGTGTAACTGAAAAGCGGAAAATATCGCCTATTTCTATAAGCGCAGCCGGATTTTGTGCTAAGGCAACACCGCACAATTCCCGCCTTACGGCTTAAGCACCGCTTCGGCGGCT
>OJPS01001849.1_pt1 | contig 13084 bp, 8 predicted proteins | sample 1598551 | NCBI WGS metagenome assembly OJPS01 (sample SAMN03922488, study PRJEB24848) | human gut metagenome | isolation source: stool sample | host: Homo sapiens | place: Germany | collected 2011-05 | reverse complement strand
GACGGATTCCAATGGGATCTCTTGCCGCAATATATTCACCTGTATCGCCGTCATAGAGAATACATGCGAATTCTGCATCCAGCATAGCAAACATATCTGTGCCATATTCTTTATACAAGGGCAGAAGGATCTCACAGTCTGAATCGCTTGCAAAGCTATATCGGTCAGACAATTCTTCTTTGATCTTTTCAAATCCATAAATTTCTCCGTTGCAGACCACGTAACTTCCATCCAATTGGAAAGGCTGCATTCCGGACGGTGTTAATCCCATAATGGCCAGTCTGTGAAATCCAAGAAGACCATTTCCCGTATCAACGATCCGGCTGTCATCCGGACCTCTGGAAATGGTTCTTTGGAAACCTTCTTTAAATTTATCTAAATCGACTACCGGTCCGCAATATCCCATAATCGAACACATACATTTTACCTCCATTTTTCGGGAACTGTTCCATGCGCGCTGTAAACAGTTCCCTTATTTTAAATTTATTCTACATCCTGCAGAGCATCAAAGCCCTCTTCACCGGTTCTGATTTTTACAACATTTTCCACATCATAAACGAAAATCTTACCGTCTCCGATATGTCCTGTATAAAGCACTTTCTTAGCCGTTTCGATAACACTGCGGACAGGAACTTTGCTCACCACGATTTCTACCTGGATTTTCGGAAGCAGGTTTGCCTCAATCTGTACGCCGCGGTAATACTCCGGTTTTCCTTTCTGTACGCCGCATCCAAGAACGTGCGATACGGTCATGCCTGTAATTCCCAGATTCATCATTGCCGCTTTTAATGCCTCAAGCTTTGATTCCTTGCAGACAATTTCCACCTTCGTGAATTTCGGCGTTCCTTCTTCAAATGCAGGAACCGTCTTCACCGGTACAGCTTCAGCTTCCGGCACATCTCCCATGGCAAAGACCGTATTGGTGTCCACATCCTCCGCAATGGTGTCCGGCAGCATAGAAAATCCGGCATATGCGGTAAACAGTCCATGTTCCGAAACATCCAATCCGGCAAGCTCTTCTTCCGGTTTTACACGCAGCCCGATGGTATGTTTAATTGCTAAAAATACAATGGTGATAACCACCGCAACATACGCTGCTACAGCAAGCACGCCTAATACCTGGATTCCCAGAAAGTGCGCGCCGCCTCCATAGAAAAGTCCTGCCTCTGTAGTCTCCCCTGTGGCAAACAGACCGGTCAGAACCGTTCCTGCAGCGCCGCAGACACAGTGTACGGAAACAGCGCCTACAGGGTCGTCTATTTTTGCAATTTTATCAAAAAATTCTATCGCCAGTACAATCAGGATTCCACAGACAACTCCAATGACCGCCGCGCCGACCGCATCTACCGCATCGCAGCCCGCTGTAATGCCTACCAGACCTGCCAATGCTGCATTGTAAGTCATAGAGACATCCGGTTTCTTGTAACGTATCCAGGTGAAAATCAAAGCCGCGCAGCAGGCGACAGCAGCTGCCAGGTTAGTATTAAAGAATACCCTTCCCGCTGTTTCTATCAGGGCATCACTGTCCATACCTACCGTAGAAGCTCCGTTAAATCCAAACCAGCAGAACCAGAGGATAAAGACGCCAAGCGCTGCAAATGTAAGGTTATGCCCTAAAATCGCCTGCGGTTTTCCGTTTTTATCGTATTTTCCAATACGCGGACCTAAGATTTTCGCACCGATCATAGCGCAGATGCCTCCTACCATATGTACGGCTGTAGATCCTGCAAAATCATGGAATCCCATCTGGGAAAGCCATCCTCCTCCCCAGATCCAGTGGCCAGAAACCGGATAGATCAGAAGTGAGATCGCTGCAGAATAAATACAGTAAGCGCTGAATTTTGTTCTCTCTGCCATTGCTCCTGACACAATCGTGGCGGATGTCGCACAAAAGACAGTCTGGAAGATCGCAAACGCCCACAGAGGAACGCCTGAAGGAAGCGCCTGGCTGTACTCGCCCCGGATCAGCGGGTCAAAGCTGCCAATGATTCCGGAACCTTTTCCAAACATCAGTCTGAATCCTACCAGCCAGAATGCCGGTGTTCCAATGCAGAAATCCATCAGGTTTTTCATCAGAATATTTCCGGTGTTTTTCGCTCTTATAAATCCCGCTTCACACAAGGAAAAACCTGCCTGCATAAAGAAGACCAGAGCTGTGCCAAATAATACCCAGATTGTATTTACAGAACTGTACATGATAACCCCTCCCTTTTTGTTATCTTTGCTATTTTACGCTGAAAAGCAGATCCCCGTAGGTTGGGAACGGCCAGTATTTTTTTGCTGTAACGGTTTCCGCTTCATCACAGGCAATTCGTAACTCCTGCATTCTGGTCAATACTGTATCCCGGATCTGATAAGACTGCGCCACAATATCCTTCACGTCCTGAAGTTCTATCAGAGCTGTTTCCAATGCATCCGTCCTGACTGCCATCTGGTCTGTAAGTGTAGAGAGTTTTTTTATCAGGCCGCTTTCATAACGGCATGCCAATGTCTCATCGACACGTTTCTTCGCAGAAGCTGTCCTTGCCAGTTCCATTGCGTAGGCTTCCACAGCCGGAATGATCTCTCTTTTAACCATATCCACCATAGTATTTGCTTCTATTACGATCGTCTTACAGTAGTTTTCCAGCATAATCTCGCATCTTGATTCCAGTTCCGCCTTGGAGAATACTTTATGTGAAGTAAGCATCCTGACATTTTTTTCATCCAGCAGATGCGGCATACAGTCCGGCGTTGACGGATAGTTCATCAGTCCGCGCTTTTCCGTTGCTTCTTTTATCCATGCATCGTCATAACCGTTTCCATTGAAAATAATCCTCTTGTGATCTTTGATCGTCTTGCGGATCATGGCATGAAGGGTTTCTTCAAAATTCTCTGCTTTTTCCAGTCTGTCCGCATAGATCTTCAGGCTTTCCGCCACTGCGCTGTTAAGCATCATGTTGGCGCATGCGATACTGTTGGAAGATCCCAACATACGGAATTCAAACTTATTTCCTGTGAAAGCAAAAGGTGAAGTACGGTTTCTGTCCGTAGTATCCCGATTGAATTTCGGAAGGACATCCACACCCAGCTTCATCTGTGTTTTTTCCGCTCCTTCATAAGGAATATCTTTTTCAATCGCCTCTAAGACTCCGTTCAGCTCATCGCCCAGAAACATGGACACAACAGCCGGCGGCGCTTCATTTGCTCCCAGACGATGATCGTTTCCTGCGGTTGCAACAGACAGCCTCAGCAGATCCTGATAATCATCCACCGCCTGGATCACCGCGCACAGGAAGAGCAAAAACTGTGCGTTCTCGGCCGGCGTCTCGCCGGGCTCGAGCAGGTTCATGCCGGTGTCGGTGGTCAGGGACCAGTTGTTGTGCTTGCCGGAACCGTTGACGCCGGCAAACGGCTTTTCGTGCAGCAGGCAGACCATGCCGTGGCGCGCGGCCACCTTCTGCATGATCTCCATCGTCAGCTGGTTCTGGTCGGCAGCGATGTTGCCGGTCGTGAACACCGGCGCGAGCTCGTGCTGCGCGGGCGCCACTTCGTTGTGCTCCGTCTTGGCGTAAACGCCGAGCTTCCAGAGCTCCTCGTCCAGATCCTTCATGAACGCCGCAACGCGCGGCTTGATGCTGCCGAAGTAATGATCGTCCAGCTCCTGGCCTTTCGGCGGCTTGGCGCCGAAGAGCGTGCGGCCGGTATAGATCAGGTCCTTGCGCTTGTCATACACAGACTTGTCGACCAGGAAGTACTCCTGCTCTGGGCCGACGGTCGTGCGCACGGCTGTCACGTCCTCGTTGCCGAACAGGTGGATCACACGCAGGGCCTGACGGTTGAGCGCCTCGGCGCTGCGCAGCAGCGGCGTCTTTTTATCGAGCGCCTCGCCGCCGTAAGAGCAGAACGCCGTCGGAATGCACAGCACATTATCTTTAATGAATGCATAGGACGTCGGGTCCCATGCGGTGTAGCCGCGCGCCTCAAACGTTGCGCGCAGGCCGCCGGACGGGAAGCTGGACGCATCCGGCTCGCCGCGGACGAGCTCCTTGCCGGAAAACTCCATAATGACCTGACCGCCGCCGCAGGGCGAAATGAAGCTGTCGTGCTTCTCGGCGGTGATGCCGGTCATCGGCTGGAACCAGTGCGTGAAGTGCGTGGCGCCCTTTTCGATCGCCCAGTCCTTCATGGCATTGGCCACGATGCGCGCGGCGTCGTCATCAAGACGCTTGCCATTTTCCATCGTCGCCTGCACCTGCCGGTACGTTTCCTTCGGCAGCCGCTCGCGCATGACGGCATCGTTAAATACCATGGATCCAAAAATGTCAGAGATCTTTTCCATCTCGCATGGTCCCCTTTCCGTATTTCAAATCAGTATCAACAACAAAAAACGGCACTGATGCCCGGAGATCTTGTGCTCTCCACGACGCCATTGCCGTTTCAATGTAGCAAAATATACGCCTGTTGCGGAAAAATGTCAAGCGGGAAAAACGCAATTTCTTTCGGCGGATTCCACAGATTTTTCGGCAAAATTGCCCGTTTTTTTATCCTTGACACGTGCAAATGCCGTGGTGTATTATATACATGGATTTTGATTGGCAAAATTCTGCGTGCTGTTTTTGCGGCCGCAGGCATAAGTTCATATGGTAACTTTTCGAGAACGCTGACGTTTCACGATGACCTGGGGGAAAGTGCCCCTTATCGGCATCGGAAGCGTCTTTTTTGTTTTTCCGCACCAACTTCTGATTCGAGGTGACTGCTATGAACACGTCGCTGCATACCGTGCGCGCACTCCTGGTCTCCAGTTCCGAGGCGCAGACCCAACGCATCAGCGCCCTGCTCACACGGGCGCACATCGTCCCGTTCGATCACGCAGGCAGCGCGCGGCAGGCGCTCGAACAGTTTGACGCAGGCGGCATCGACGGTGTGCTCATCGCAGAGCCCATCGCCGGCAGCTCCGGCCGGGAGCTGGCGCTGCAGCTCAAAAAGCGGCACTGCATGGCCGTGCTGCTGCTGGCCGCACCGGAACACGCGGACACGGACGCCGCCCTGCTCGAACAGTCCGGCGTGCTGGTGCTGCCGAATGACGCGCCGGAATCGCTCATCGTGCAGACCATCCGGCTGCTGACCGCCGTGCGCATCCAGCTCGAGCAGATGCAGCACAAGACGGAAAAGCTCGAGGCGAAGGTCGCCGATATCCGCATCATCAACCGCGCGAAGCTCCTGCTCGTGCAGCACCTGCAGATGACGGAGACGGAGGCGCACAAATACATTGAGAAACAGGCAATGGACACCAGTATGCGCCGGCGGACCATTGCGGAAAATATCATTCGTACCTATGAAGATTGAGGAGTGTGGACCATGACCAAGTACATTTTTGTGACCGGCGGCGTTGTCTCCGGACTCGGCAAAGGCATCACGGCGGCTTCGCTCGGCCGTCTGCTCAAGGCACGCGGCCTGAAGGTCGCCGCGCAGAAGCTTGACCCCTATATCAATGTCGACCCCGGCACCATGAGCCCGTATCAGCACGGCGAGGTGTACGTTACCGAGGACGGCGCGGAGACCGATCTCGACCTCGGCCACTATGAGCGCTTCATCGACGAGGATCTGAACAAATACTCCAACCTCACGACCGGCAAGGTGTACTGGAACGTGCTCAACAAGGAGCGCCGCGGCGAGTACCTCGGCGAGACGGTGCAGGTCATTCCGCACATCACGAATGAGATCAAGGACTTTATCTATAGTGTCGGCAGCAAGACGAACGCCGACGTCGTTATCACGGAGGTCGGCGGCACGACCGGCGACATTGAGAGCCAGCCGTTTCTCGAGGCCATCCGTCAGGTCGGGCTGGAGGTCGGGCGCGAAAACGCACTCTACATCCACGTGACGCTCGTACCGTATCTGCACGGCAGCGAGGAGCACAAGACCAAGCCCACGCAGCACTCGGTCAAGGAGCTGCAGGGCATGGGCATTTCCCCGGACATCATCGTGCTGCGCTGCGATGAGCCGCTCGAGGAGTCTATCTTCCGCAAAATCTCCCTGTTCTGCAACGTCAAGCCCGACTGCGTGATCGAAAACATGACCATCCCCGTGCTGTATGAGGCACCGGTCATGCTCGAAAAGAACCGCTTTTCCGAGATCGTCTGCCGTGAGCTGCACATCGACGCGCCCGCGCCGGATATGACCGAGTGGGACGCCATGCTCGAGAGCATCCGCAGCCGCTCGCACCGCGTGACGATCGGCCTCGTGGGCAAATATGTGCAGCTGCACGATGCGTATCTGTCCGTCGCCGAGGCGCTGCGCCACGCTGGCTATGTCTACGGCACGCGCGTGGACATTCAATGGATTGACAGCGAGACGATCACGCGCGATAATGTAGAGGAAGTGCTCGGCAGCTGCGACGGCATTCTCGTGCCCGGCGGCTTCGGCAACCGCGGCATCGAGGGCAAGATCGCGGCCGCGCACTACGCCCGCACGCACAACATCCCCTATCTCGGTATCTGCCTGGGTATGCAGATCGCGGTCATCGAGTTTGCGCGCTCCGTCTGCGGCCTCGCCGACGCCAACTCCGGCGAGTTTGACGAGGGCAGCACGCACAAGGTCATCGACTTCATGCCCGACCAGAGCGACGAGATCAACAAGGGCGGCACGCTGCGCCTCGGCGCATATCCGTGCCATATCGTGCCCGGCACAAAAATGGCGGAGTGCTACGGCACGCTGGACATCTCCGAGCGCCACCGCCACCGGTACGAGTTCAACAACGACTACCGCGCGCTCATGCAGGAAAAGGGGCTCGTGCTCTCCGGCCTGTCGCCGGACGGCCACATCGTGGAGACCGTCGAGATCCCCGAAAACGACTTTTATATCGGCGTTCAGTACCACCCCGAGTTCAAGAGCCGCCCGAACAAGGCGCACCCCCTGTTCAAGGGCCTGATCTCGGCGGCGCTGCGCCACGCAGAGAGAGGATAAGCATGCACGACCGCTACGTCAACCCCCTGTGCACCCGCTACGCCGGGCGCACGATGCAGCACATTTACTCCGACGACAACAAATTTTCCACCTGGCGCAGGCTCTGGGTCGCGCTGGCCGAGAGCGAGCAGGAGCTCGGTCTGCCGATCACGGATGAGCAGATCCGCGAGCTGCGCGCGCACATCACGGACATCGACTATGACTACGCCGCGGCGCGCGAGCACGAGGTGCGGCACGACGTCATGGCCCACGTGCTGACCTACGGCGCGTGCTGCCCGGAGGCAAAGCCCATTCTGCACCTCGGTGCCACGTCCTGCTACGTCGGCGACAATACGGATATCATCCTCATGCGCGAAGCGCTCGAGCAGATCCGCAGCCTGCTGGTGAACGTCATCCAGGCGCTCGCGGACTTTGCCGAGGCGCACAAGGCAGAGCCGACGCTCGCCTACACGCATTTTCAGGCCGCGCAGCCGACGACCGTCGGCAAGCGCGCCACGCTCTGGACGCAGGATCTGCTGATGGATCTCGAGCAGCTGGAGTTTCAGCTCGGCAATCTCAAGCTCCTCGGCTGCAAGGGCACGACCGGCACGGGCGCGAGCTTCCTCGCCCTGTTTGACGGCGACGAGCAGAAGGTCGTCGCGCTCGAGCAGAAGATCTGCGAAAAGATGGGCTTTCCCGGCGCGTACCCCGTCAGCGGCCAGACCTATTCGCGCAAGGTGGACTTTCAGGTGCTGCAGGTGCTGTCCGGCATCGCGCAGAGCGCCTCGAAGTTTTCCAGCGACATCCGCCTGCTGTCCCACCTCAAAGAGGTGGACGAGCCGTTCGAGAGCGGCCAGATCGGCTCCTCGGCCATGGCCTATAAGCGCAACCCCATGCGCAGCGAGCGCATCGCCTCCCTGTCGCGCTACGTCATCTGCGACCTGCAGAATGCCGCCGTCACGGCCAGCGCCCAGTGGTTTGAGCGCACGCTCGACGACTCGGCCAACCGCCGCATCAGCATCCCGGAAGCATTCCTCGCCACCGACGGCATCCTCACGCTGTACCTCAACGTCATCCGCGGCCTGACCGTGTACCCGAAAATGGCCGAAAAGCATCTGGCCGACGAGCTGCCGTTTCTCGCTACGGAGAACATCCTCATGTACTGCGTCAAGGAAAAGGGCGGCGACCGGCAGGCCCTGCACGAGGCCATCCGGCAGCACAGCGTCGCCGCCGGCAAAGAGGTCAAGCTCCATGGCGGCAGCAACGACCTGCTCGAGCGCATCCTGGCTGACCCGATCTTCGGGCTCACGCGCGCGGAGCTCAACAAACTTGTTGACCCCCATGCCTTCACCGGCATGGCCGTACACCAGACCGAGACGTTCCTGCGCGAGCAGGTCGCGCCGGTCCTGAACAAATATACAGCACTGCTCGGATGCGACGCATCCGTAAACGTGTAAAAGAAACAGGAGGTTTCTCAACAATGCTGACATCCATCGTAGGCATCAACTGGGGCGACGAGGGCAAGGGCCGCATGGTCGACCTGCTCAGCCAGAAGTATGACGTCGTCGTACGCTATCAGGGCGGCAACAACGCCGGCCACACCGTCATCAACGACAAGGGCAAGTTCGTGCTCAATCTCATGCCGTCCGGCATCCTGCGCGACGAGACCGTGAACGTGCTCGGCCCCGGCATGGTCATTGATACGGAGCACATGTTCCACGAGGTCGCGCGCCTGAGAGAAGGCGGCATCACCATCACACCGGAGCACCTGAAGATCAGCGACAAGGCCGTCATCTGCATGCCGTACCACAAGCTGCTTGACTGCCTGGAAGAGGACCGTCTGGCGGACAAGAAGTTCGGCTCCACCCGCCGCGGCATCTCCCCCGCCTACTCGGACAAATACATGAAAAAGGCGCTGCGCATGGGCGAGCTGGCCGACCGCGACGCGCTCAAGGCCCGCCTGGCCGACATTCTCGAGTGGAAGAATCTCTTCATCGTCAACGGCTATCACCATGACCCCATCGACCTCGACGAGATGATGGACTGGCTCGACACCTACGCCATGCCGTTCAAGGACTACGTCTGCGACACGACGGATTACCTCACCGAGGCCATTGAGGACAACAAGTCCCTGCTCTTTGAGGCCCAGCTCGGCGCGCTGCGTGACATTGACTACGGCATCTATCCGTACACCTCCGGCTCTTCGACGATCGCGGCCTACGCGCCCATCGGCGCGGGCATCCCGGAGGCCCGGCTCGACACGATCATCGGCATTATGAAGGCCTATTCCACCTGCGTGGGCGAGGGCCCGTTCACCTGCGAGATGTTCGGCGACGAGGCCGCTGCGCTGCGCGACGCCGGCGGCGAGTACGGCGCTGCGACCGGCCGTCCGCGCCGCGTGGGCGGGTTCGACGTGGTCGCCTCCCGCTACGGCGTGAAGATGCAGGGCTGCACGAGCATCGCTCTGACAAAGCTCGACGTACTGTCCTATCTGGACAAGATCCCCGTGTGCGTCGCCTACGACATCGACGGTGAGCGCGTGGACCGCTTCCCCATCGGCGTGAAGCTGGCCAAGGCAAAGCCCATTTATGAGTACCTGCCCGGCTTCCACTGCGACATCTCCGGCTGCCGCACGATCAGCGACCTGCCGAAGGAGGCGCTCGACTACGTGCACTATCTGGAGGCTGCCGTCGGCTGCCGCATCAAGTACGTCTCCGTCGGCCCGGACCGCGATGCGTACATCAAAATGTTCTAAACCGCGCAAAGCACAGCGGCCCTTCGCAAATGCGAAGGGCCGCTCATTTTTATTCGATATTCGCTTCAGCCGATGCCGCCGAGCGCCGCGCCGGCGACGAGCGCCACGAGCACGCTCGCGCAGTAGACATACTTGCACAGCGGATAGTACCAGCCGCCGATGGGCTTGCGTGCGCCGAGGTTGACGCTCTCGAGCACGAGCTTCTTGCCGCCGATCCAGAAGAACATGACCGCCGCGAGCAGCGCGCCCAGCGGGCAGATGTAAATGGACACGACGTCCATCCACTGCGACACGATGGCCTGAATGCACAGCGCAACGGCGAGGCCGATCACATGGATCACCGCCGTGGCCGGCACGCGCTTGAGGCCGAACCGCTCCTGCAGGGACGCGACCGGCGCCTCGTAGAGATTGATGATCGACGTGACGCCCGCGAAGGCCACGCAGACGAAAAACACCATCGCCACGATGCGCCCGCCCGCCATGCCGTTCATGACGTGGACGAGGTAAATGAACATCAGGCCGGGGCCGCCGGCGTCGAGCTGTGCGCCGCCCGCCGCCATGGCGGGAATGATGACGAACGCCGCCAGCAGCGCCGCGATCGTATCAAAGAGCGCCACATTGCGCGCAGAACTCGGGATGCACTCGCTCTTGCTGAGGTAAGAGCCATAGATAACGCTGCCGTTGCCCGCAACGGACAGCGAGAAAAACGCCTGACCGAAGGCATAGATCCAGACATAAGGGTCGAGCAGGCCCGCGGGCTTGATCGTGAAGATATACCGATAGCCGTCCGACGCGCCGGGCAGCGTTCCTACATAGATACCGAGGCCCACAAACAGCAAAAACAGGATCGGCATCATGATCTTATTTGCCTTTTCAATGCCGCCGGCGATGCCGAAGGACATGATGACAAAGCTCACCGCGACCGCGACGACGACCCAGACATTCGCGCCCCACGCGCTGGCCGTGGCATTGAAGGTGGCGACGATCCCATCCATGTCCTGCCCCGTGGCGGACAGGCCGCCGTCAAACGCCAGGAACGTATACTTGAAGATCCAGCCCATGACGCAGGTGTAGCCGATGGCCAGCGCCAGAGAGCCGAGCACCGGGATATAGCCGACCAGTTCGCCGGGCCGGCGCTTACCCCAGCGCGTCTCGGTGCACATGCCAAAAGCGTCGACCGGCCCCGCACCGGCTGCGCGGCCGAGCGCAAACTCCCCGATGACGCCGGTGGAGCCGATGAGAATGACAAACAGGAAATACGGCAGCAGGAAAGTCATGCCGCCCCATTTGGACACCAGCGTCGGAAAGCGCCAGATGTTGCCCATGCCGACGGCCGAGCCGATGCAGGCGATGATGAAGCCGCCGCGGCTGCGAAAGCCGTCGCGTTTGCTGACGTTGGCGTCGTTACTCATAACATTGTTTCCTTTCACGCACTCAGGCACAAATTGGTTTGATTATACCGCAAAACCCGCCCCGCCGCAACAGTTGTTTGCGGAATCTGCCGGATAACACTATGCAGAGGCGTCTTACTCCCCCGGCAGGCCCAGCACAAGCGCTTTCTCGCGGCGGCTGTCCGCGCCGCATGCTACACACGCCCCCCTCCTCTCTGCGACACGTTTTTTCAATATTTTTGCAATCGTATACCACAGCATTTGCGCATTTTCTACCACCGCGCACCGGAACAAGCGCCCGGAATGCGATTTCCCGTTCCCAACACGCGGGTTTTGTGCTATACTGGCGGCACACGACCGCCGCACGGTATGCTCGTGCGGCAGGAAAATGATGAGGAGAATACTTTATGAAGGCCACCAAACACCGCTTCTGGCTCTGCGCGCTGCTCGTCTGCATGGTGCTTTCCGTCTTTTCCGGGATCACCGCGCCGCCGGCCATGGCAGCGAACATCTCCAGCACCGACTGGATGGAAACCGTGCCGGACGAGACAAAGCTCAGCAATATGTCGATCCCCGGTACGCACGACAGCTGCACGCAGTATGTGGATATGCGCTACATTTTTCAATGTCAGGACGCGAGCGTTGCCACGCAGCTGATCTACGGCTACCGCTATCTGGACATGCGTCTGGTGCTCGAACAGAAGCACGACCAGCAGACGCTGGTGCTCAAGCACAGCATCGCGCGCTGCAAGACCTCCAACTCCCCGTTTGCCGGAACGCTCACACTCGATGACGTGCTGCGCGACGTTTCCGCGTTTCTGGACGCCCACCCCACCGAGACGGTCATCCTGTGCATGAAGGCGGAAAACAGCAAGGACGATGTCGCGGAGATTCAGAAGGTCCTGTATGAGACGATCGACAAGGATCCGGAGCGCTGGTATCTGAAAAACGAGATCCCGACGCTGGGCGAAGTGCGCGGGAAGATCGTCCTCGCCACGCGGTTTGACGACAAGCTTCCGGTCGGCTTCGAGCGCTGCGGCCTGTACTTCGGCTGGGCGGATCAGGGCGACCGCACCGTTTTGTCTGACCCCACCGCGAACTCCGTGATCAACGGCCGCGAGACGCTGTGCGTGCAGGATCGCTACAACTATGACACCGATGACAAAATCGACGCCATCCACACCTGTCTGGGCAACAGTAAGGCGGCGGAGGACACGTTTTTCCTGAACTTCACGTCCACGAGCGGCAGCGGAAAAGTGGGCCACCCGAAGGAATACGCCAAGCACATCAACCTCGACCTCTACGATTATGACTGGCAGGCCGGAACGGCCTACGGCGTCGTCATCGTGGACTTCGCGCCGAAAAAGATCGCCGAGAAGATCTATCAGACGAATTTCCAGCCCGCGCAGTAACGCGCGCAGCCCCGAAATCGAAAAAGCCCTTTGCGTGCAGATCATGCGCACGCAAAGGGCTTTTGCATATGGATTTTAGTACAGCTTTGCGCCGGCCGGGATGTGCGGATCAACCATCAGCAAATGCAGCTTTTCCTCGCCGTTTTCGTGATGCACGGCAGAGATCAGCATGCCGCAGGAGTCGATGCCCATCATGGGCCGCGGCGGGAGGTTCGTGATGGCGATGCAGGTCTTGCCCACGAGCGCTTCCGGCTCGTAATAGGCATGTATGCCGGAGAGAATCACGCGATCCGTACCCGTGCCGTCATCGAGCGTGAACTTGAGCAGCTTCTTCGACTTCTTCACGGCCTCGCACGACTTGACCTTCACGGCACGGAAATCGGACTTGCTGAACGTGTCAAAGTCCACGAAATCCGCAAACAGCGGCTCAATCTGCACGTTGGAGAAGTCGATCTTCTCCTCCGCTGCTGGCGCTGCGGGCACGGTCTCGGCGGGCTTGGCCTCGGCCGTTTCCGGCTTCTTGTCCGCGTCCAGCGGCTTCATGGTGGGGATAAGATTCCTCACATGGAATAGCTGTGTAGAAGCCCTGTTAATACTGT
>OJPS01001832.1_pt1 | contig 13158 bp, 7 predicted proteins | sample 1598551 | NCBI WGS metagenome assembly OJPS01 (sample SAMN03922488, study PRJEB24848) | human gut metagenome | isolation source: stool sample | host: Homo sapiens | place: Germany | collected 2011-05 | reverse complement strand
CATCTGCCGCACCTCGCTCACCGTATCGGCACTTAGAATTATGCGGTATTGCCTTAAGAAAATGGCTTGTTACAGGTTAGTGTAGCCCATCAGGCTCTTATCCACCTCGGCGGCGGCATCGCGGCCTTCGCGCAAGGCCCAAACAACAAGGCTCTGGCCGCGGCGCATATCGCCGCAGGTAAATACATGGGGCACGTTGGTGGCATACTTAGTATCGGCAACGGTGCCGCGCTTGGTCAGGTCAACGCCAAACGCTTCGGCCACATAGGGCTGGCAGCCGGTAAAACCGGCGGCAATCAGCACCAGGTTGCACTCGATGGCAAATTCTTCGCCGGTGGGCACCATGGCGCGGCGGCCGGTGGCTTCATCCACCACTTTGCTTTCCAGCTTGGCAATCAGCGCACCGCAAACCTGACCGGCTTCGTCCTTATAGAACTCTTTGACCGTGGTCTGGTAAATGCGCGGGTCGCTGCCAAACACGGCAATGGCTTCCTGCTGGCCGTAATCGGTTTTCAGCACCTTGGGCCATTCGGGCCAGGCGTTGGCGGCGGTGCGTTCTGTGGGCGGGCAGGGCATCATTTCCAGCTGGGTCACGCTTGCGCAGCCCTGGCGGATGGCGGTGCCGACACAGTCGTTGCCGGTATCGCCGCCGCCGATGACCAACACCTTTTTGTCCTTGGCACTCACGGCCTTGCCATCGGAAAAGCCGGAATCCAGCAGGCTGCGGGTCACGCTGGTCAGGTAATCCACGGCAAAGTAGATACCCTGTGCATCGCGCCCCAGGGCGTTGATGTCACGCGCCTGCTTGGCACCGCAGGCCAGCACAACGGCATCGTGTGCATCCAGCACATCCTGGGCAGGGGTGCTGCCGCCAACATCGGCGCAGGTTACAAAGTTAATGCCCTCGGCCTTCATAATGTTCACGCGGCGGTCAATGACCTGCTTTTCCAGCTTCATGTTGGGGATGCCGTACATCAGCAGGCCGCCCACGCGGTCCTCACGCTCGTATACGGTCACTTTGTGGCCGCGCTTGTTCAGGTAATCGGCAACCGCAAGGCCGGCAGGGCCGGCGCCTACCACGGCAACGGTTTTGCCGGTGCGGGTCGGGGGCGGGCAGGCGGTCAGCAGGCCGGATTCATAGCCATATTCTACAATGGCGTGCTCGTTCTCCTTCACGGTAACAGGGCTGCCGGTGGTGTAGCCGCAGGTGCAGGCAGCTTCGCACAGAGCGGGGCATACCCGGCTGGTAAACTCCGGGAAGCGGTTGGTGGCGCGCAGGCGATGTACAGCCAGATCCCACTTGCCCTGGTAGACCAGGTCGTTCCATTCGGGGATCAGGTTGTTCAGCGGGCAGCCGCTTGCCATGCCGCCAATCATCATGCCAGCCTGGCAGAACGGTACGCCGCAATCCATGCAGCGGGCACCCTGCGCCTGCTGTTCATCCTGCGGCAGCGGGATGTGAAATTCGTTAAAGTTCTGAATGCGTTCTTCGGGCGGCAGCTCCGTGCTGGTCTGCCGGGCAATTTCCATAAATCCTGTCGGTTTTCCCATCGTTTGCGCCTCCCTTATTTGTTAGCAGCGTTCTTCATTGCATAGAACGCTTCGATCTGTGCCTGCTCGCTGTCCTCGCCCTTTTCTTCCATCTGGGCAATCAGGCGCAGCATCTTGTCATAGTCATGGGGCAGGACCTTTTTGAACTTGGGCAGATACTCGCCAAAGTTATCCAGGATTTCCTTGCCGCGGGGGGAGCCGGTAGCTTCCACATGCTCGCGGATCAAATCCTTCAGCAGCGAAACATCATACTTGTGTTCCACCGGCTCCAGGCTGACCATATCCTTGTTGACGCGGGTGTAGAAATCCCAGTCCTCATCCAGCACATAGGCGATGCCGCCGCTCATGCCGGCTGCAAAGTTTTTGCCGGTCTTGCCCAGCACCACCACGGTGCCGCCGGTCATATATTCGCAGCCGTGGTCGCCGACGCCCTCCACAACAGCGGTAGCGCCGGAGTTGCGCACGCAGAAACGCTCGCCAGCCACACCGTTGATGAACGCTTTACCAGCGGTTGCACCGTACAGGGCAACGTTGCCAATGACAATGTTCTCGCTGCGGTCATAGGTGACATCCTTGGGCGGGTAAACGATCAGCTTGCCGCCGGAAAGGCCCTTGCCCATATAGTCGTTGGAATCGCCAACCAGTTCCAAGGTCAGGCCAGCGGGGATAAAGGCACCAAAGCTCTGGCCGCCGTACCCGTTGCAGATCACATGGAAGGTATCTTCCGGCAGGGTGTTGCCAAACTTGCGGGTGATCTCACTGCCAAAAATCGTGCCGAACGCGCGGTCAGTGTTGCCAACTTCCAGTTCAACGGTCATCGGCTTGGGCTCTGCCATGTCAAAGCTCTTCTTGAACTTCTTCATCAGCACGCGCATATCCGGCGTTTTTTCCAGGCCGAAGTTGTAAACATCCTTGGCGTTGAAGTGTACGCTGCTGTTTTCCACCAGCGGGTTTTTCAACAGGGCAGTCAGGTCCATCTCGCTTGCGCGGGAACCAGCCGGGGCATCCTTGACTTTCAGCAGGTCGGTGCGGCCAACCAGTTCATCCACGGTATGCACGCCCAGGCGGGCCATGTATTCGCGCAGATCCTCGGCCATAAAACGCATAAAGTTGATGATGTATTCCGGCTTGCCCTTAAAGCGCTTGCGCAGCTCGGGGTTCTGGGTGCAGATGCCCATGGGGCAGGTATCCAGGTTGCACACGCGCATCATCACGCAGCCCATGGCAACCAGCGGGCCGGTGCCAAAGCCGAACTCTTCAGCGCCCAGCATGGCGGCAATGGCCACATCGCGGCCGCTCATCAGCTTGCTGTCGGCTTCAATGCGCACGCGGGAACGCAGGCCGTTCATGATCAGGCTCTGGTGTGCTTCGGCAAGGCCCAGCTCCCACGGCAGGCCGGCATTGTGGATGGAGTTGCGCGGTGCAGCGCCGGTACCGCCGTCAAAACCGGAAATCAAAATCACTTCGGCGCCGGCCTTGGCAACGCCGGCGGCAATGGTGCCGACACCGGCTTCGCTGACCAGCTTGACGTTGATGGCAGCCTTGCGGTTGGAGCATTTCAGGTCATAGATCAGCTGGGCCAGGTCCTCAATGGAGTAGATATCATGGTGCGGCGGGGGAGAGATCAGGCCCACGCCGGTGGTGGAGTGGCGGGTCTTGGCGACCCAGGGGTAAACCTTGCCGCCGGGCAGCTGGCCGCCCTCGCCGGGCTTTGCGCCCTGTGCCATCTTGATCTGAATCTCACTGGCGGAAACCAGATACTTGCTGGTCACGCCAAAACGGGCGGATGCCACCTGCTTGATGGCGCTGTTGCGCTCGGTGCCAAAACGGTCTTCGGCTTCGCCGCCTTCGCCGGTGTTGCTCTTGCCGCCGATGCGGTTCATGGCAACGGCCATGCACTCGTGGGCTTCCTCAGAAAGGGCGCCATAGCTCATGGCAGCGGTCTTGAAGCGGTGTACGATGGAATCCACGCTTTCCACTTCGTCCAGCGGGATACCGGCGTCAGGATAATTGAAGTCCAGCAGGCTGCGCAGGTGCATGGCATCGCCGCCCGCGGCGTTCACGGCATCGGTATAAGCCTTGAACTTGTTGTAATCGCCGGTCCAGCAGGCCTGCTGCAGTAGGTGGATGGTCAGCGGGTTGTACAGATGATCTTCGGCCAGCTTGCCGCTGCGGAGCTTGTGCTCACCCAGGCTGGTCAGCTCCATGCTGATATCCAGGCCCAGAGGGTCGAATGCCTGCTTGTGGCGGGCTTCCAGGTCGTTCTGGATGTCGCGGATGGTAATGCCGCCCACACGGCTGACGGTGTTGGTAAAGTACTTATCCACTACCTCGTTGCTCAGACCCAGCGCTTCAAAAATCTGGCTGCCCTGGTAGGACTGGATGGTGGAAATGCCCATCTTGGAGGCAATCTTGACGATGCCGGCCAGAACGGCTTTATTGTAGTCGTTCACGGCGGCATAGTAATCTTTGTCCAGCAGACTCTCATTGATCAGCTCGCCGATGGTCTCCTGTGCCAGATAGGGGTTGATGGCGCAGGCACCGTAGCCCAGCAGGGTGGCAAAATCATGAACCTTGCGGGGCTCACCGCTTTCCAGGATCAGGGCCATGGCGGTGCGCTTGCGGGTACGGACCAGATACTTGGAAACTGCGCCCACAGCCAGAAGGCTGGGGATGGCGACATGGTACTCATCAATTTCGCGGTCAGACAAAATCAGGATGTTGGCACCATCGCGGTAGGCGCGGTCCACATCAACGAACAGGCGATCAATGGCTTTTTCCAGGTCGGTGTTCTTATAGTAGCAGATGGAGATGGTTTCCACCTTAAAGCCGGGAACCTTCATGGCCTTGATCTTCATCAGGTCGGTTTCGGTCAAAATGGGGTTGGTGATTTTCAGCACCTTGCAGTTCTCGGCGTCCTCTTCCAACAGGTTGCCCTGTGCGCCAACGTATACGGTGGTGGAGGTCACGATCTTCTCGCGCAGGGCGTCGATGGGCGGGTTGGTGACCTGGGCAAACATCTGCTTAAAATACTCAAACAGCGGGGGATGGGTGTGGCTCAAAACGGCCAGCGGGGTATCGCTGCCCATGGCACCGGCGGGCTCTGCGCCGTTCTTTGCCATCGGCAGGATCATGGTGGAAACATCCTCGTACTGGTAGCCGAATGCTTTCTGCAGCCGCACCAGCTCGTCATGCTCGTGGCTGGGCACACGCTCGTTGGGGATCTTCAAATCGGCCAGGTTGACCAGGTTGCGGTCCAGCCATTCGCCGTAAGGCTCGCGGCTGGCGTAATCGGCTTTCAGGCTTTCGTCGTCCACCAGCTCACCCCTGGCGGTATCCACCAACAGCATTTTGCCGGGGCGCAGGCGGTCCTTGCGCACGATTTCTTCGGCGGGAATATCCAGCACGCCGACCTCACTGGAAAGGATCAGGCGGCCGTCTTTGGTGATATAGTAGCGGCTGGGGCGCAGACCGTTGCGATCCAGCACAGCGCCCATCACATCGCCGTCACTGAACAGGATGGAAGCGGGGCCGTCCCACGGTTCCAGCATGGTGGCGTAATACTGATAGAACGCACGCTTTTTGGGGTCCATACTATGGTTGTTTTCCCACGGTTCGGGGATAGTGACCATAACAGCCAGCGGCAGCTCCATGCCGTTCATAACCATAAACTCCAGCGTGTTATCCAGCATGGCGGAGTCGGAACCACCCTGGTTCACAATGGGCAGAACCTTGGTCATATCCTCTTTCAGGTAGTTGGAACCAATGGTTTCCTCGCGGGCCAGCATGGTATCCACGTTGCCGCGGATGGTGTTGATCTCGCCGTTATGCAGGATAAAGCGGTTGGGGTGGGCGCGGTTCCAGCTGGGTGCCGTGTTGGTAGAAAAACGGCTGTGCACCATGCCGATGGCAGATTCATAATCTTCGCTCTGCAAATCGGGATAGAACAGGCGCAGTTCTTTAACCAGGAACATGCCCTTGTACACAATGGTGCGGCTGGAAAGACTGCACACATAAGTATCCTGGCTGGACTGTTCAAACACGCGGCGGGCAACATAAAGCTTGCGGTCAAAGTCAATGCCGGGCTTTACGCGGGCCGGGCGTTCCACAAATGCCTGCCAGATGCTGGGCATGCAGGAACGTGCCTTGTGGCCCAAAATTTCCGGGCAGGTGGGTACTTCGCGCCAGCCAAGGAAGTTGAGCCCCTCTTTTTTGCAGATGATCTCAAACAGCTTTTTGTCCTGGTTGCGGTTCAACTCTTCCTGTGGGAAAAAGAACATGCCAATGCCGTAGTCACGCTCGTTGCCCAGCGTAATGCCGGCTTCTTCGGCAGCTTTTTTGAAGAACTTGTGGCCGATCTGCAGCAGGATACCGACACCATCGCCAGTTTTGCCTTCGGCATCCTTACCGGCACGGTGTTCCAGGTGCTCCACGATCTGCAAAGCATCGTCGATCGTTTTGTGGGTTTTGCGGCCCTTGATATCCACAACTGCACCAATGCCGCAGTTGTCATGTTCAAACCGCGGATCATACAGCCCGGCGGGGGCCTTGCGCTCTGTAAAGTTTTCCATCCGTTTTTTGCTCCTTCCCGTAATTTCCTGCGGGGCCGGGCGGGAACGCACATTTCCCACCCTGGCATAGATACGAAAAAAGACGTTCCCCAACGGGTACACTAACCCGTTTGTGGGAACGTCTTTGTTCTTATATGTACTATACCACACCAGTAGGGGAATGGCAATCATCAAACAAAAGATTTTTATGAAATTAACGCAAAAACCTTATTTGCTTTGCTTTGCAAGGGCTAAACTTAATAAAATTAAGCTGCGGCAATAACTGCCGGGCAAAACGGTGTGTTATTTGCCGTTTGCAGCCTGCTGCTCTTTCAAAACAGCCAGGATCTCGGTCAGCAGCTCCTCCTGCGTTGGGACCTTAGGGGCTTCCGGCTCGGCGGGCTTTTCTTCTTCATGCTTGCCCAGGTCCATGAGCTTGTTCATGGCTTTCAGCATACAGAACAGAACGAATGCCAGAATGATAAAGTTAATGACGGCAGAGATGAATGCACCGATGCCCAGGTTGATGCCAAACGGCAGGTGCAGCACAACATCACTGAAATCTGTCTGGAACAAAATGCCAATAATGGGGTTGATGATGTTGTCCGTCAAAGAAGTGACCAGCGTGGAGAATGCGCCGCCGATGAGAACACCGATGGCCATGTCCATCATGTTGCCTTTCAGGGCAAAAGCTTTGAACTCTTCCAGGAACTTTTTCATAATGTGTTTCCTCCTGTATGGATAAATTTTTCAGGGTCATGCCCCCACACAGGCTGCAAACGGGGCATGGGGCCCGGATTCCAAAATGAAAAGTTACTTCAGCAGCTTGGCTACAGCGTCTGCTGCGCCGTCCAGATAATCCCCGGCAAAGGTTTCAATCATGCCGGCGTCCGCCTCTTTGGCAAATTCGGGGTTCAGCGGCATTTTGGCCAGCACGGGCAGGTGGTACTTCTTGCCGGTCTCGTCCACATGGCTGTCGCCAAACACGTTAATATGCTTGCCGCAGTCCGGGCAGAGCACATAGCTCATGTTTTCCACAATGCCAAGGATGGGAACCTTCATCATTTCGGCCATCTGCACAGCCTTGCCAACGATCATGCCGACCAGCTCCTGCGGACTGGATACAATAATGATGTCGTCTACCGGCAGGGTCTGGAACACGGTCAGCGGCACATCGCCGGTTCCCGGAGGCATATCGACAAACAAAAAGTCAACGTCGTCCCAGATCACTTCCTGCCAGAACTGCTTGACCGCACCGGCAATCACGGGGCCGCGCCACACAACGGGGGCTTCCTCATCTTCCAGCAGCAGGTTGATGGACATGATCTTGATGCCAGTGTGGCTTTCCACCGGGTTGATGCCGTCCTCGGTGCCCATGGCCGGGCCATGAACGCCGAACAATTTGGGGATGGAAGGGCCGGTAATGTCAGCATCCAGCACGCCGACCTTGTAGCCTTTGCGGCGCATGGAAACAGCCATCATGGCGCTGGTCATGCTTTTGCCAACGCCGCCCTTGCCGGAAACAACGCCGATCACTTTTTTGATGTGGCTTTTTGCGTGCGGCGGTTCATGCTGCGGCGCACGGCTGGAACAGTCAGCGTGGCAGTTGCTGCAATCGTGGGTACATGCTTCACTCATGTGGGTATAGCTCCTTTTATCTGTGCCGGGCGGGGCGCTGCAACTGCCCCGCTTCGGCACCGTTCTCCGTTTTGCGGCATGGGCCGCACTTTATTAGTGTACCGCGTCAGAGCACAAAATGCAAGTACTATCAAAACGAATAGCACGCCAAACCAGCAAAAATGTCCGAATTGTATGGGTGATACTTCTTCATAGAACCCTGCCATAAACCGCAGCAATGCAGAATATACTGGCTTTATACGGGCAAAGGGGGCGGCAAAAACGGCACTGCGGGGGAAAACCTATCTGAAAAATGCAGCACTGCTGACAGTGGCGGGCTTTGCGCTGCGGGCGCTGGGCATGGTGTTCCGGGTGTTTGTGGCTGCGCGCCTGGGGCCGGAGGGTATGGGCCTGTACCAGCTGATCTTATCCGTCTATATGGTGTTTGTTTCGCTGGCTTCGGCGGGCATCAATGTGGCATCCACACGGCTGGGTGCGCAGTGCCTGACCCGTGGGCGCGGCATGGCCCCGACGCTGCGCAGCCTTGCGGCAACAGCGGCCGTATTGGGCACCGCCGCCATGCTGGCGCAGCTGGCGCTGGCGGACCCTTTGGCCCGCTTTGCCCTGCATGATTCCCGCGCGGAACTGGGGCTGTGTACGCTGGCCCCCAGCCTGCCGTTTATTGCGGCGGCCGGGGCGCTGCGGGGGTGCTTTTTGGCGCGGCGAAGGGTGGAACCGAATATCATTGCCCAACTGGTGGAGCAGACCGTGCGGATGGCCGTGGCCGCATTGGCGCTGGTAAAGCTGGCCCACTGGGGCGCGGCTTACGCTTGCTGTGCGGTGCTCATCGGCAATACTGTCAGCGAGGCGGTCTCCTGCGGCATTATGGCGCTGTTTGCCCGGCAGGAACCGAGTTTCCGCCCATGCGCCGATGACCCGCCCCGCGGCTATACCAGCCGGGAGCTGTGGGAAATTGTGCTGCCCGTGACCGGCAGCCGGTTGGTGGCCAGCGTTTTGCAGGCAGGGGAAAGCGTGCTGATCCCCGCCTGTCTTGCCGCTTACCTTGGCACCCGCGCCGAAGCCGTGGCGCAGTATGGTTCCTTAAAAGGCATGGCACTGCCGCTTATCTTTTTTCCGTTCTCGGTGCTGGCGGCACTTTCCGGCCTGCTGATGCCGGAGATCACCCGTGCCCACACCGCCCGGGATACCGCTACCCTGCACCGCCTTGTGCGGCTTGCCATGGGGTTGACGGGTGGGTTCTCGCTGTTGGTGGGGGCCGCGCTGGTGCTGTTTGGCAAGGATGCCGCCATTTTGCTCTATCACGATGCCCAGGCGGGCCGCTATGTGCAGGTACTGGGCTTTGTGGCACCCTTTATGTACCTGGAAAGCATGGTGGATGCGATCTTAAAAGGCATGGGGGAGCAGCTGGCGACCTTCCGCTATTCGGTGCTGGATTCCATTTTGCGCATTGCAGGCATTTTGTGGCTGATGCCGCAATACGGTATGCCGGGCTTTCTGGCGGTCATGACAGCCTCTAATCTGCTGACCTGCGGGCTGAATACGGGGAGAATGGTGAGGCAATTAAGGAGGGAGGAAGTCGGAACTGAGAGGGAAATGAGAAATTAGAAATGAGGAATTAGAAATTGGGCGGAGAGGAGACGAGAAAAAATAAATAATAATGAATAATGGTGGCGGATCGCGGTGTGCCGCTCAGAAAATATTGGGTTTGTTATGTGTTGGAAACAGGCGGCAGATAATAGAACGCTCAAAACCGTTCCCTATAAAATCACAAAAATCACCCCGCCGCGGGAAACTTCTGCCCCAACGGCGGGGTGGCTCTGCATATATATATTTTATATCGGAACAAAGCGGCATAGCGTCCGCTTTTCCATCACAGCGTCTGCCCGCTGACCAGCCCGTTCCACAGGCGGTAATAAATGCCTTTCTTTGCCAGCAATTCCTCGTGGCGGCCCTCTTCCTCAATGCCGGATTTGCCCAGCACCAGAATGCGGTCAGCGTTTTTGATGGTGGTCAGGCGGTGGGCAATCGTCAGGGTGGTGCGGCCCTTGGCCAGCTTATCCAGGCTTTGCCCAACCAGAATCTCACTCTCGTTGTCCAGCGCGCTTGTGGCTTCGTCCAGCAGCAGGATGGGCGGGTTCTTCAAAAATACCCGCGCAATGCTGATGCGCTGTTTCTGCCCGCCGGAAAGCTTGACCCCGCGTTCGCCTACATAGGTATCATACCCATCTTTCAGCTCCCGCACAAAGCCATCAGCACCGGCCAGCCTGGCGGCGGCAATGATCTCCTCCCGCGTGGCACCCGGCTTGCCGTAAGCGATGTTTTCGGCCACCGTGCCGCTGAACAGGTAAACATCCTGCTGCACCACGCCAACGGCATTGCGCAGGCTGCTCAGGGTAACATGGCGGATGTCCTGCCCGTCAATCAAAATTTCGCCGCCGGTCACATCATAAAAGCGAGGGATCAGGTTGCACAGGGTGGTTTTGCCGCCGCCGGAAGGCCCAACCAGCGCCAGATTCTCGCCGGGGCGGATGTTCAGGTTTACATGACGCAGCACCTTGTTGTGGTCGTCCGGGTATTCAAAGCTCACATCGCGGAACTCAATGCCGCCTTTTTCCACCTGCAGCGGTTTGGCGTCGGGGGCATCAGTGATCTCAACGGGAGTATCGATAATGTCAAAAAAGCGCTCAATGCCGGTCACGCCGCGCTGGAACTGCTCGGCAAACTCCACAATGCGGCGGATGGTGGCAATCAGAGTGGAAACATACAGCACATAGGCAACCAAATCGCCAGCGCTGATGGTGCCATATACCAGCGAAAGGCCGCCTGCCACAATGACCACCAGATACATCAACCCGTCAAACAGCCGGGTGGAGGTGTTGAACGCGGCCATGGCATGGTAGGTTTTCTTCTTGATGGTCTGGAACGCGGTGTTGCCCTGCTCGAACTTTTTGTTCTCTTCCTCTTCCGCGGCGAACGCCTTCACAACCCGCTGGCCCAGCAGGCTGTCCTCAATCGAAGCGTTCAGCTCGCCGATCTGGAATCGCTGGCGGCGGAACGCGGCGCGAAGCTTCAGGTTCAGCTTGATGGATACAACCGCCATCAAGGGCACGCAGGCAAACACCACCAAAGTCAGCGGTACGCTGGCCCCGCACAGGATGATGAACGAAGCCGCAATTTTGATGCCCGCAATAAAAAATTCTTCCGGGCAGTGGTGGGCGAATTCGGTCACATCAAACAGGTCGTTGGTAATGCGGCCCATGATCTGCCCAACTTTGGTATTGGAATAATAGGTGTGGCTCAACCGCTGCAGGTGGGCAAAGGCATCCCGCCGCATATCGGTCTCAATGTAAACACCCATGATGTGGCCGGTGCCGGACATAAAATACTGTGCGGCACCATCAATCAGCCGCAAAATGAGATACAGCAGGGCGAGCTTTAACACCGCATCAACCGTCAGCGCAATGCCGGGATCGGTGGCGGCGTTGGTTAGGTAGCTCATAATTTTAGGCAGCACGATATCACACAAAGTGGTCAGTGCGGCACAGAACAAATCAAAAATCAAAATGCGTTTGTATCGCATCAGGTAAGGGGCAAACCGGCGGATCAGCGCCGGGGTGCCAATGTGCTGCTGGCTGGGGTCATTCATAAGATTAAGTTCCTCTTCTTTTCAAAAAATCAGGGTTATTCCTGCGGAACTTCCGGTTCCTGTGCAGGAACCTCGGTGGGGGCTTCGCTGGCAGGCTCGGTTTCCTGCGGCGGCTCCGGGTCAGGGGCCGGTTCCGCGGTAATTACCGGCTCCGGTGCACCCGTCGGTTCGGGCTCCGGCGTAATGACAGGTTCTTGCGTAGGCTCCGGGGTAGTTATCGGCTCTGGTGTGACAACAGGTTCCGGCGTCTGGGTAACTGCCGGTGTCGGTGAAGGGGGTGACGTGGGCGAAGCTGTCGGCGTTGCGGTGGGCAGCGGTTCAATGGGCGCTGTTTTGATGTAGCCGCAGCGCTGGCAGGTGTAGGTCATCACCCCGGCCACACCGGGTTGGGGCTGCAAGGTGATAACGCCCTTGTCATAGTCATGCCCCAGGGCGGGCAGTTCTTTTTCTTTTACCTTGCCGCAGACGGTGCACTTGACTTTTACGGTGCCGTATTCCAAACAGGTGGGCTCAATGCGGGTATCCTTTACTTCCACAAATTCATGTTCGTGTTCGTCCGGCTCAAAGTGTGCTGTCACAATCACGCCGTTGGCGTCCGCATTGCTGGGCACGGTAAAGCTCAGGGAAGAACTGCTGGAGGCCGCCCCCAGCGACGCCGTCCACCCGGCAAACTTCCAGCCTGTATCGGGTACGGCTTTCACGGTGGAGCAGGTGCCGCCCTTTTTCACTTTCTGGCTGGTGGAACCGCTGATGCTGCCGCCGGATGTGGCCACAAATTCCACCGGCACTTTAGCGCCGCGCACGGCGATCGGATCCGAGGAGATTAACCCCAGCGGTACGCCGTCCGGCTCCGGGATGGCGGCTGTGCTTTCGGGGCGGCGGTCCTGCGTGACGTAAGCGTGGGTGCGCACATAAGTAAAATAGGCAGTGACAGCCTCTTTGGAAAGATGCACCCCGTCCGAAAGGGTATAGTCCTTTTTAGCCCAGCCGGTGGCGTCATCCCGTAGCACTTCGGCGGTGTTCAAAAATTTGTAGCCGTTCTCCTCGCACATCGTCACAAGAGCGGCGTTGTACGCATCTACCTGGGTCATGGTCAGGTTGGTGTTGTCCCGCTGCTGGTCCAGCGGGGGAATGGCGCTGACGATAATATCCGCATAGGGCCACGCTTTGGTGATGGCGGCCAGCCCCTCCCGGTACTGCGCGATGAACTTGGTGGCATCCGTGGAGCTGCCACCAAGGTTGTTGGAGCCGAAACCAATGATAATGCGTTTGGGCTGCAACTTGGCAACGGCATCCGGAATGGTGTACAGGGTGCTGTCCCCCTTGAACTTTTCGCATTTCAGGGTGGTGATGGAACCGGCCCCCATGCTGACCACGCCAATGTTGTTTTTCAGCGTGGAAAACGCCGTTCCGGTGTCATCGGCGTACATGGTGTAGCGCACGGTGTTGGAATCCCCAATGAACAGGGTGTCATCTACATAACTGCGCCCGGCATCTGCTGTCTGCGGCAGAATAGTGGGCACGGTGGTATCTGTTGGGGCGGGGGTGGTGGTGGCCTGAACGACGGCGGCAGTTGGGGCAACCGTGGCGGATGTTTCCGGCGTGGCGGTATGATCGGGCAGAACATCCTGCGGCTTGCTGCAGGCACACAGCGCAGCACACAGCGCCGCCGCAGCCAAAATTTTACCCCAATTCGGGCATTTCATGCGCTCATCTCCTTTTTAAGGCAATACCGCATAATTCTAAGTGCCGATACGGCGAGCGAGGTGCGGC
>OJPS01001831.1_pt1 | contig 13166 bp, 10 predicted proteins | sample 1598551 | NCBI WGS metagenome assembly OJPS01 (sample SAMN03922488, study PRJEB24848) | human gut metagenome | isolation source: stool sample | host: Homo sapiens | place: Germany | collected 2011-05 | reverse complement strand
TCTACACTAGATCGCTCGTCGGCAGCGTCAGATGTGTATAAGAGACAGGGTTCATCTTCATCAGCGGTTCCAGCTCGTGCAGGAAGACGAACGTGCGGCACGGGGCGATTTTGTCGGCGAAGTTGTCGCCGGGGTTGAAGGTGGCGTATTGGTTGCCGATCACCTTCGAGTTGTAGTCCACGTGCAGCGAGACGGAGAATTCGTCGTCGGGGTAGAGGATGATCGCCACGCCCTTTTCGGGGATCGTGTAGACCATCTTTTCGGTCACGTGGTAGAACTTGCGCTCGGCCGGCTGGTCGGTGATGCCGACTTCGGTGATGGCCTTGGCATAGGCGCAGGCCGAACCGTCCATGATCGGGGTTTCGCCCGCGTCGATGTCGATTACGGCGTTGTCCACGCCCAGCGTCCAGAGCGCCGACATGATGTGTTCGATCGTGCTTACGCGGTGACCGCCGGATTCGATGGTCGTACCGCGCGAAGTGTCTACGACGTTGTCGCACAAGGCGGGAATTATGGGTTGACCCTCGATGTCCGTGCGGCGGAATACGATTCCGGTGTCCGCATCGGCGGGGTTCACGGTCATGGTCACTTTGACACCCGTATGGAGGCCCTTGCCGGAGAAAGAGATCGGGGCCTTCAGCGTTTGTTGTTTTGTCGACATAAGCAGTGTTTCTGAATATTTGCGCCCAAAGATATGAAAAAATCGTTAAAAAACGCTATTTTTGCTCAAAATTATGACAACCTCCGATGGCCGAGAATATACCCGACAATAAACCCAAGACGGTGCGCCGTCCGCGTCTCAAATTGCCGTTCGACAACCGCAAAGAGGATGCCGGCGTGTGGGCCTATGACCACCGCATCGGCTTGTGCGTGACCATTATAGCCTATCTTGTGCTGATGATCGCCTTCGTTTCGTCGAAGATCGTCGTCGGCCGCAGGCCCCACACGCAGGGAATGTTTATCGACCTGCAGACGCTGGCCGAACTGGAGAAGGAGCGCGACCGGCTCGAACAGCAGGTCCGCGAGCGGCAGCAGCAGGACCCGATAGACTGGAAAAGCGTTCAGAATCAGGTCTCCAACGAAAACGCCCTGAACGAGAAACTCCGCGACGACCGCGGCACCAACGCCGCGGCGCTGAACGACGCCGCGGCCGAAGCCGAGCGGCGCATGCAGGCCAACCGCGAAGCCTACGAGCAGGGGCTGGCCGAAGAGCGGGCTATCCGCGAGCGCAACGGCGCGGGGAAGGACGAGGAGCGTCAGGACCGCAAGGTCAAGGGCCGCGTGACGGTCTCCTTTTCGCTGACTGATCCGGTGCGCACCTCGCGCAGCCTCAATATCCCGGCCTACCGCTGCGAGGGCGGGGGCGACGTGGTCGTCGAAATCACGGTCAACCGTGCGGGTGAGGTGGTCAACGCCCGTGTGCAGAGCGGCGGCGACGAGTGCATGCGCGAATCGGCCCTGCGTGCGGCACGGGTTTCGCGCTTCAATATCGACCAGTCGGCCCCTGCGCGCCAGCAGGGGACGATTACGTACATTTTTATCCCGCAATAAGTTCTTTTTGCCCGGCCGGAGTGGGATATTCCGCGGAAATTGTTAACTTTGCCGAAGTAAATTCCGGCTCGGACAGAGCGGTTTCGCCTGCGGCGAACCGATGCGGCCTGCATGCGGCCTGCGCTGTCTCTGTTCCTGCCGCCGACCGAATCGGAGATGCGTAAAATTCTCGTCATACTGTTGGGCCTTTTCGGCTGTCTGCTCTTTTGCGGGGGCGGCGGTCGGACGCTTGCGCATGACGCAGGGCATGTCTCCGTCACGCTTTCGGTCGATCGCGCCTCCGACGCCGTGTGGCTTTGCGAGCGCGAATACAACGCCGACCTGAACCTGCCCCGCGTGCTTGGGGAGGTATCGCCAGCTCCGGCCGCTCCGGTCTTCCAGCGCGGCGGCCATGCCGAATCCGGTCCGGCCGCCGACCGCTATGCCGCGGACCGGCATGCGAGGGGAAGCACGAAAGTAACCTCTGAATTCAAATCGTCTGACCTTTCCGTCGGTCTGCATGCGGTGGATTATTATGTCTACCGTCTGTGCCGGCTCATTATTTAGCCTACGTATTTTTGCCGGTTTCTCTGAAAAAATACTAACGTTAGATAATGAAAAGGATATGGATAAGAATAAAATCTGCGAGGCGTTGTACGCCTTGTCGGGAAATGTTGTGGTAAAACGCCGCAAGTTCCAACTGCTGCCCGCCGTGCTGTTTGTCGCCGGTGCAGCGCTGATCGTAGTGAATAACATGTATGGCGCCGATCTCACGAACAACCTGCGTTCGTCGATCGTGTTCATCGGCGGGATTATGGTCGTCGCAGGCATGATTATGGCTGCGGCCCAGATGTTCGGTTCGGGCGGAGCGCCTTTCCACCGGGAGGAGCGTTGTTTCCTGCTCTACGAGGAGCTCTATTTCGACCGCGGCATCCGCAGCGACGTGATGCAGGCCGTCTCGGACGGAGATGCGGAGCGTCTGCTCGGCATGAAACGTGCGCAGGTTCCGGCGCTGACGGTGGCCCTCTACCGCACGCCCGGCAACCGCTTCGCCGCCATGCAGGCTTTCGAATATGCGGATCTGGAGTACAAGCCGCTGACGGAGCTGAAGATTGCGGATAAGACGGAACTGAAGGTCGCCGATAAAGTGCAAGCGTAAAGAAAAAGATAAGTAATGATAGACATCAGTGGTGAAAATGTAGTATTGGTAGGTGCGTTGCTGCTCTTCGTGGCGGTGATAGCGGGCAAGGTCGCGTATCGTTTCGGCGCCCCCGCATTGTTGCTGTTCCTCGGAGTCGGCATGCTGTTCGGCTTGAATTTCATCTCGTTCCGTTCGGTCGAGATGACCCAGTTCGTCGGTATGATCGCTTTGTGCATCATCCTCTTCACGGGAGGTATGGACACGAAGTTCTCGGAGATAAAACCCATCATCGGACCCGGCGTCGTGCTGGCCACGGCGGGGGTGGTCATGACGGCGTTCATACTGGCCTCGTTCGTGTGGCTGGTGGCTCCGTGGCTGGGGATCGAGATGCCGTTCGTACTGGCGCTGCTGCTCGCCTCCACGATGTCCTCGACCGACTCGGCGTCGGTTTTCTCGATCCTGCGAAGCAAGAAGCAGGGGTTGAAGCAGAACCTGCGGCCCCTGCTGGAGCTGGAGAGCGGCTCGAACGACCCGATGGCCTATATGATGACCATTCTGCTCATCAGCGTGGTGTCGCACAGTTCTGGCAGCGTGGGGATGGGCATGAGCGTGGTGTTCTTCGTCGTGCAGATGATCGTCGGCGCCCTGTCGGGGTACCTGATCGGCCGTCTGGCCGTCTGGACGATCAACCGCATCAACCTCGCCAACCATTCGCTCTACTCGGTGCTGCTGCTGGCGTTCATCTTTTTCTCGTTCGCCTTCACCGACCTGATCAAGGGCAACGGCTATCTGGCCGTCTACCTTTCGGGTCTGGTCGTCGGAAACTACAAGTTGCAGCAGAAACGTCCGCTGACGGTCTTCTTCGACGGTTTTACGTGGCTCATGCAGATCGTGATGTTCCTCACGCTGGGTCTGTTCGTCAACAGCGACGAACTGCTCGAACCCCGTGTGCTGATTCTGGGCGGACTGGTGGGGGCGTTCATGATTCTTGTGGCGCGCCCGCTGACGGTCTTCATCTGCATGGCCCCGTTCCGCAAGTTCACCGCCAAGGCGCGGCTTTACGTGTCGTGGGTGGGATTGCGCGGCGCCGTGCCGATTCTCTTCGCCATCTATCCCCTGATGGCGCATGTGGAGAACGCGGGACTGCTGTTCAACGTCGTATTCCTCGGCACGATCATTTCGCTGCTGGTGCAGGGCACCACCGTGAGCGGCATGGCCAACCTGCTGGGGCTGGCTTACGAAGAGCGCGAATCGGCCTTCAGCGTCGATATGCATCAGGATATGAAGTCGGCCCTTACGGAGGTGGAGGTCAACGAGACGATGCTCGAAAGCGGACACATGCTCAAGGACATCACGCTGCCGGAAAATACGCTGGTGATGATGGTCTGCCGCAACGGCGAGTATTTCGTGCCGCAGGGCAAGACCGAACTGCTGCTGGGCGACAAACTGCTGGTCATTTCGGACCGCAGCGAGGAGCTTGCGACCACTTATAAGGATATGGGTATCGACGACGTGATGAAGCTGGGATAGGCTTCGGCGGCGTCCGGCGCTCCGTATTCCGGAATCCTCCCGTGCGTGCGGCGCACGGGCAATGTCCGGGATTCAGTGACTTAAACCTTTACGGACATTCTATGGTCCCGGCGGCCTTTTCGGTCGCCGGGACTTGTGTTTTCATCGGTTCCGTATGTTCTGGTGTTCCCGGTTGGTTGTTCCCGGTTGGTTGTTCCTGTTCGGCTCCTGTTGTTTCCGCCCGGTTGCCGGCTATTCCCGCCCGGCTTCGGTTGTTCCCGCCCGGCTTCGGTTGTTCCCGCCCGGCTTCGGTTGTTCCTGCGCGGTTTCCGGTTGTTCCCGTTTGGTTGTTCCTGTTCGGCTCTGGTTGTTCCTGCCCCGGCTTCGGTTGCCCTTCCTCGACTTCAGTTGTCCCGCCCCGGCTCTGTTGCCCCCGCCCGGCTTCGGTTGTTCCCGTCCGGTTGTCTGAGCTTCCTGCCGCCGCAGTTTGCAGAAAAAAAGCCGAATGTTTGTGCCGTTCCGTATTTTTTCATATATTTAAGGGTGTCTTTTCGTGCAGGCGGAAACCTGCCGATTTTTGTGCGCCTATGAAAACCAAACGTCGGAAAATTCTATTGTTGTGCATGCAGGTGCTGCTTCCTGTAGTGCCGGGGCTTTGGACCGTGCTGTTCAGGCCCGAAACGGCGGCGCTTTCGCCGCGCATGCTGGTCACTTGGATGCTGTGCCTCAACCTGCTCTTCATCCTCATCTATTGGCGGCGTCTGGGCTGGTCGCGCAGCGAGCGGCTGGACACGGCCCTGCTGCTGGTGCTGTTCTGCTTCTTTCCGCTGCCCGGCCATTGGCTGCTCGACGGCATGCTTGACGGTAGTTTGTGGCTTCAGATCGCATTCTATTGCATGATGCAGGCCGGATTCTATGTGGCGATCGTGCTCGCTCCCGGCTGGGTCGGCCGATTCCAGCAGCGCCGCTACGAGGAGCGCGTGTTGTCGGGCCGCGAGAAATTCGAATCCCGCAAGGAGGTGATGAAGGCCCGCGAGGAGCGTGAGAAGTCCGCGAACGGCTCGAAGTCCGGCGAAAAAGATGACTGAGTCCGGTTCTGGATTACCGAGGGGCTGTTAGCCGAGTCCTGACTATATGATTTCACCCGCGCTGCAACACATTGCAGCGCGGGTGAATTGTATTTTCCGGAGGGTAAGCAGCCGTCTCTGCGGGACTGCCTGCCGTGCGGATCGTTTGCCCTTTGCGGCCGTTAGGGAGCGTGTCCGTGCGTGCGGTTTCGGGAAGCGGTTTTGTCTCAGTGTTTCAGCATCCGGCTCGAAAACGGGATGCGCCGGCCTTCGGAGTCGATGATTCCGGCCTCCAGTATGCCGCCGTTGGTGTCGAAGTAGCGCAGCGAGAAGGAGTGCACGCCGCGCCGCAGGGCGGCCTGTCCGCTGCGTTCGGTGCGGGAGTGCAGACCGTCGTTGTCGACGACCGTTCGCCCGTCGATGGCAAGCGTGCTTCCGTCGTCGGAATAGGTGTAAAACGAATAAATGCCGTCGGCCGGAATGTCGATATAGCCGTCGCAGATCAATCCGATGTTGCCCGTCACGCCGTCGGGAATAACGACGCTGTCGGTGATGAAATTCGCCTGCAGGGGCGCTTCGTCGATGTCCGCGCAGTTGTCGCCGTCGTAATCGTACCAGCGCACCAACAGTCCGTTTTGCAGGTTCCCGGCATCGGCGCTCGGTTCGGCGTAGCGCATGGGGCGGAACGAGGCCCGGCGAATCTCTGCCGCGACGCCGCGTCGGTTGTAGCAGCGCAGCGTGAGCGTGCAGCTGTCGGTGATGCTGAACGGCGCGGTGTAGCGTTGCGACGCGGTGTCGGGAACCGTTCCGTCGAGCGTGTAGTACAGTTCGGCCGATTCGGGCGGCAGCAGACGTACCGTAGCGGCGCCGATAAAGACGTTGTCGTCGCAGACGCCCTCGACGTCGTCGAGCCGGTAGTTCCAGCCTGCGCGTTCCAGCTGACGCAGGTGCAGGGGGAGACGGCGCCGGAAATCGGCGAAGTCCCGCTTTTCCGGAGCGCTCCATGCCGTCTCGGCCACGGCCAGCAGCCGCGGGAAGAGCCGCTCGCCCGCCGCGTCGGCCGTCGGGACATCCTCGGTCCACATGTTGGCCTGAATGCCGAGCAGGCCCTCTTGCCATGCCCGCAGGGATTCCGGAAGGGGTTCCCAGCCGTAAACCTTGCTGAGCGTGTTGCGGTCGAGTTCGCCGTTGAGGTAGAGAAATTCCGAAGGCGACTCAATGACGCGGTGTCCGTTCTGGAGCGCCGCGGTCAGGGTGGAGGGCATCCAGCTGCGCCACCACATCACCGCGCTCTGCGGGGTCAGCCCGTCTTCGGTGATCTCGTCCCAGCCGAGCAGCGTTTTGCCGTGTGCCGCCAGAAACTGCTCCGTTTTACGGGTGAACCATGCCTGCAGTTCGCCTGCGCCTTCCAGCTTCTCGGCCCGGATGCGCCGCTGGCAGTCCGGGCACGTCTCCCACGGCGTGCGCTCCACTTCGTCGCCTCCGATATGTACGTATTGCGACGGAAAGAGATCGAACAGCTCTGTCAGCACGTTTTTGCAGAAGGCGATCGTGCTGTCGCGGCCGATGCAGAGCGGTGTCGAAAAGTGTTTGCCCCACCCGTCGCGGCCGTCGCACGCCAGCTGCGGATAACAGCCGATGGCCGCCAGCGAGTGCCCCGGCAGGTCGATTTCGGGAATGACCTCGATGCCGCGCTGTGCCGCGTAAGCGACTATCTCGCGGATGTCGTCCTGCGTGTAGTAACCTCCGTAGCGGATTTTGCCCTGTTCGCGGCGTATGTTTTTCTCCGGGAGGAGGAATTTCGGGTCGCGCTCGTCGGCCGCGCGCCGCAGGCAGACACTGTCGTGTTTGTTCGGAGTGCGCCATGCCCCGCGCCGGGTCAGGAGCGGGTAGCGTTTGATTTCGATCCGCCACCCTTGGTCGTCGGTCAGGTGCAGGTGCAGGCGGTTGAACTTGTAGCAGGCCAGCCGGTCCGTCAGCGACATGACCTCCTCCTTGGTGAAGAAGTGGCGCGCGACGTCGAGCATGAAGCCGCGCCATGCGAAGCGCGGGGCGTCGTCGATTTCGAGTGCCGGCAGCGATCCCTTTCCGCTCCACAGGAGCTGGCGCAGTGATGCCGCTGCCGAAACGACGCCCTCGCAGGAGCCGCCGCGCAGTTCGATCCGCGCCGGGGTGATTTTCAGGGTGTAGCCCTGCTGCGGCAGCCGGGGATCGAGTTCGAGCGAAAGATTGGCGTTCCCGGCGTCCTGAGCCGCCGCGACGTCTTCCTCCCGGAGCAGTTGTGCGAGGTAGTCGGCCGCCGGGCGGAGCAGCGGGTCGGCCGGGGCGATGCGGATGCCGCCGCCGAGGTCGAACGTTCCCTGTCCGGCCTTTACGGAGCGGGGCGTCGGGATGATTTCGGTGGCGGGGGAGTCTTTCCGGCAGGCCGCGAAGAGCAGGCAGCAGACCGGAAGCAGGTATGCAAAGTGTTTCATGACGTTATTCGAGTGTTACGGTTGTTTGCAGGCGGATATCTTGCGACGACGAGCCGACGGCGATGACGAAGTCGCCCTTTTCCACCACGCGGCGGCCCTGCGGGTCGATAAGCGCCAGCGCTTCGTCTCCGAGCGTAAAGCTTACCTGCCGCTGTTCGCCCGGTGCGAGCCGGATGCGCCGGAAGCCGCCGAGCTGTCTGGGCGGGCGTACCGTCGAGGCGACCATGTCCGAGATGTAGAGCTGTACGACTTCGTCGCCTTCGCGGTCCGAGGTGTTGCGTATGCGGCAGCTGACTTCGAGGACGTTGTCGCCGCTCTGCCGCGCTTCGAGGCTGCCGTATTCGAATGTCGAGTAACTCAGCCCGTAACCGAACGGATAGAGCGGCGCGGCCGTGAGATCGGTGTAGTCGTGGTTCGCAGGGCGTTTTTTGTTGTAGTAGACGGGAATTTGCCCTTCGGCGCGGGGAATGGTGATGGGCAGACGGCCCGCGGGATTGTTGCGTCCGAGGATCGTCTCGGCGACGGCGTCGCCGCCCCGTGCGCCCGGATACCACGCCATCAGCAGGGCGTCGGCCTGTTCGGAGGCCCTGCGCAGGTCGAGCGGACGGCCTGCGATGCAGACCACGATAAGCGGCGTTCCCGTCGCCTTTATGCGCCGCAGCAGCTCTTCCTGTTCTCCGAGCAGCGCGAGCGTCGCTCGGTCGAAACCTTCGCCGCACTCCATGTCGCGCACCTCGTCGTGCGCGGCTTTGGCCGCGCCCGTTTGCAGGAATTCCGTGTCGAAGTCGCGGGCGCTCGATCCGCCGATGACCACGACCGCCGCATCTGTGCCGCGGGCCGCGGAGACGGCCGCCGCGATTTCCGACCGATCGCCGCCGCGCACCGTACAGCCGCGGCTGTAGACGACGCGGTCGCGCCCCAGCAGTTTTTCCAGCCCGTCCCGGACGGTGTTCGCCGCTGTCTGCTGGGCCGTATAATCCCCTAACTGGTTGTAGATGTTGTCGGCGTTGGGACCGATGACGGCTACCCGCCGCAGGCGCCGGGGATCGAGCGGCAGGGTGCCGCTGCGGTTTTCGAGCAGCGTCACCGACTGCCGAGCCGCTTCGAGCGCCAGCTCCGAGTGGGCGGCGCATCCGACCTCCGCGGCGGCAGCTTCGTCGATATAGGGGTTCTCGAACAGTCCCATTTCGAACTTCAGGGCCAGCACGCGCTCCACGGCCCGGTCGATCTCCGCTTCGGCGACGTCGCCCGCTTCCGCGGCCTCGCGGAGTGAGGCGAAGGCGCCGCCCTTCAGGTCTGCGTCCACGCCCGCCCGCAATGCCTGCACGGCGGCTTCCCGGACGCTTCCGGCCACGCCGTGCGTCTCGTGCAGCCCTTCGATGCTCAGCAGGTCGGAGACCACGAAGCCGTCGAAGCCCCATTCGCCGCGCAGGATGTCGGTCAGCATGCGGCGGTTGGCCGTGCAGGGAATGCCGTCTACCGAGTTGTAGGCCGTCATCACCGAGCGCGCTCCGGCCTTTACGGCTGCTTCGAACGGCGGCAGGTAGGTCTCGCGCAGTTCGCGTTCGCCCAGCAGGTTGCTTCCGCCGTTCTGGCCGCCCTCCGATGCGCCGTAGGCGATGAAGTGCTTGAGTGTCGAGAGGGCGTGCCGCGACTGTGAGAGGTCGCCGGAACCCGTGCCGCGGACATAGGCTTCACCGATGCGCGCCGTCAGGTAACAGTCCTCGCCGTAGCTCTCTTCGGTGCGCGACCAGCGCGGGTCGCGGACGATGTCCAGCACGGGACCGTAACAGATATGTCCGCCCTGCAGGCGGATTTCGGCGGCGATGACCTTGCCCATGCGTTCGATCAGCTCCGGGTTCCATGTCGAAGCCTGTCCCGGCGCCGTGGGGAATGTCGTGGCCCCGATGGCCATGTGGCCGTGGGGGGCTTCCTCAGCGAGGAAGAGGGGAATGCCCAGCCGCGAGTGCTGCACGGCGTAGCGCTGCATTCGGTTGGCCAGCCGCGCCGCCAGCTGCGGGGTCAGCCCCGTCCGCAGGTCTTTCTGCGTCCACGGATCGGCGCGGAACGTACCCCACAACATGCCGATATGTCCGTTTTGCACCGCTTCGCGGAAAGCGTCGGTCAGACGGACCGAGTCGCCGTGCCGTTCGTACATCTCCCAGCCGTAAGGCGACGTCAGCTGTCCGATCTTCTCGTCGAGCGTCATCTCGGCCGTCAGTAGTTCGGCCCGTTTCTGCGGCGGAAGGCTTGTGTCGCGCCAGTCGGCGCTGCATGCCGCGGCGGCCGCGCACGCCATCAGCAGTAAAAGTCGTTTCATAGGGGTTGCTGTTTTGTCCAGTCTGCGGGTTCGGGACCCATTTCGAAGCGGAGTTCCCCGCCTGCGGCGATCTCCGCGTAATCGATGTAATATTTCCGGTACGCTTCGCCGTTGAGCGTAATGCGCTGTATGTAGATGTTCTCCGGCGAGTTGTCCGCAGCCGTGATGCGGAATTCCCCGCCGCGGACCCGCAGCGTCGCGCCGTCTACGGCGGGCGAGCCGAAGAAGTAGCGGCCGCCGGCCGGCTCCGCCTGATACATGCCCAGCGCCGAGAGTACGTACCATGCCGACATCTGCCCGACGTCCTCGTTGCCGCAGAGTCCTTCCGGACGGTCGTGGTAGAGTTCGCCGAGGATGCGGCGCACCTTCTCGGCGCATTTCCACGGTTGCCCGATCATCGTGTAAATATAGGTTATGTGGTGGCTCGGCTCGTTGCCGTGGGCGTACTGGCCGATCAGCCCCGATATGTCGGGCGAAGCGTGCGCGCCCATGTCGCCTTCGGCGAGGAACAGCGAGTCGAGCTTCCCGACGAAGCGTTCCCGGCCGCCGAAGCACTCCATGAGTCCTTCGATGTCGTGCGGCACGAGCCATGTGTACTGCCATGCGTTGCCTTCGGTGTAGTCCTGCTCCATGTGGCGCGAGTGGAACGGATCGAAAGGCGTGCGCCATGCGCCCGACGCCGATCTGCCGCGGATAAACCCGGTCGAGGGGTCGAAATAATGGCGGTAGGCCTTGCTGCGGGCGAGGAAATAGTCGTAATCCTCCCGTTTGCCTTCGCGCTGCGCGGCCTGCGCCAGTGCCCAGTCCGCGATGGCGTATTCGAGACAGTATCCGACCGATTCGTTGAACTCATAGGGAATATATCCGTACCTCTTGTAGAGGTCCAGCCTCCGGTCGTCGCGCATGGCCGAACTCTTCATCGCTTCGTAGGCTTTCGCCCGGTCGAAGCCGCCGAATCCTTTCAGCAGGGCGTCGGCCACCACGGGGATGGCCGGATTGCCGACCATGCAGTCGGTTTCGCAGCCCATCAGGTGCCAGACGGGAAGTTTGCCCTGCTGTTCGTGGATGCGCAGCATCGTATTGATCAGGTCGCCGACCTTTTCGGGATGGATGAGCGTCAGCAGGGGATGCGCCGCGCGGTAGGTGTCCCAAAGCGAGAAGGTGGTGTAATTGGTGAAGGTCGTGTCGCGGCGGACCGCTCCGTCGGCGCCGCGGTAGTCGCCGTTCACGTCGCAGAAGAGCGACGGCGCGATCATGGTGTGGTAAAGCGCTGTGTAGAAGATCCGTCGCACCGCCGGATCGGCTGTTTCGATGCGGATTTTCGACAATTCGCCGTTCCATGCCCTGCGGGTGGCTTCGCGCACGGCTTCGAAATCCCAGCCGGGGCACTCCGCCTGCATGTTCCGCCGGGCATTTTCCGCGGAAACGGCCGAAAGCCCGACCTTGACGGTGATGCGTTCGTTCTCCTCCGTCCGAAAACCGAAGCGTCCGTAGAGTTTCCGCCCGCGGGCCGAGCGGCCGTCGGCGGAGAGCGTATCCGCGCCGGTGAAGACGATCCGTTCGAAGGGCTTCGAGAATTCGGCGTGGAAGTAGACGCGCTGGTCGTCGGCCCAGCCCGTCGAATATCGCCAGCCCTCGACCGTACGGTCGCTGCATGCGGTGATGCCGCAGTCGGTGGAGCGGTCCCAGCCCTGCCCGTTTTCGAGGTCGAGGACGATACCCGCGTCGTCCGATGCGGGGAAGGCGTAGCGGCTCATTCCGACGCGCGGCGAGGCGGTCAGCTCGACGCCGATGCCGTAGCGCAGCAGGCGAGTGGCATAGTAGCCCGGCGCGCACCGTTCGTCGGCGCGGCTGAAACGGGACCACATGCCCGACGACGGATCGCCGGCCGTGCCGCGTCCCGGCGTGACTTTGCCGACGACCGGCATCAGCGAGATGTCGTTCAGGTCGCCGATGCCCGTGCCGCTCAGGTGCGTGTGACCGAACCCGATGACGGTCGTGTCGGCGTAATTGTAGCCGGAGCACCAGTCCCATGTCTGCGGGATGCTCGTCGGACCGAGCTGTACGAATCCGAACGGGACGTTGGCGCCCATGAAGACGTGTCCGTGGTCGCCCGTGCCGATGTAGGGATCGACGTATTGCGTGTAATCCTCCGGCACGGCGGAACTGCATGCGCCGCAGAGCAGCGCGGCGATTGCCGGGAGAAAGATGATGCGTTTCATAATTCGTGTCGTTATACAGCGGATGCGGCGGACGCAGCCGCGCCGGCCTTCGCGGGTCCGGCGGCATACGGCCGCAGTCCGTGTCGTGAGCACGGTCGCGCTGTTATGTTTTTTATTGCCGTCTACCGGCCGACGATCTGTCCCTTGACCTCTACCGGGATCTCTTCGTCCTGCGTGCTGACGGTGCATTTCAGGACGAATTGTCCGTCCGGCATGTTTCGGGGATCGAGCGTGAATTCCAGCACCGCTTCCTTGCCGGGGGCGATTTCGCCGGGACCCGACAGGGCGAGGTGTCCGCTGTCGGTCCGGTAAGCCAGCCGCAAGGTTTTCGCGGAAGTGTTCAGCAGCCGGAGCTGCCGTGTGCGTTTGGGGTCGCTGCGGCTCAGCTGCCGCATGCCGATCGCCCTGTTGTCGGCGCGCAGCGCCGCGGAGAGTGCATAGGGATACCTGATTTCGGCTTCGGGAATCCGGCTGATTACGTAGCCCTTGACGACCAGCGTGTTGAATTTCCGGTAATTGCCGTTGCCCGCGATGACCGTCAGCCCGATGGAAAAATCCCCGTACCGGTCTTTGGGGTCGAAAGTCACTTCGACGGTCCCTTTGCCGCCCGGCTTTACCGGCTTGCGGCTGAATTCGGGGCGCGCGCAGCCGCATTGGGTATGCACGTCGAGCAGCGTCACCTCCTTGTCGGCGATGTTCGTGTATTCGAAGCGCAGTTGTACCGTTCCGTCCGTTTCGGCTACCTTTCCCAGATTCTTCACCGGCTCTTCGAAGCGCAGCAGGCGCGGATTGGCGGCAGGAGCCACCTGCGGAGCCAGTATTGTCGCGATGAGAGCCATCGCCTTGAGGATGCGCATGGATTTCCTGTTTTTTAAGGGTTGCGGGCGGCCGCTTTTCCGGCGG
>OJPS01001830.1_pt1 | contig 13171 bp, 11 predicted proteins | sample 1598551 | NCBI WGS metagenome assembly OJPS01 (sample SAMN03922488, study PRJEB24848) | human gut metagenome | isolation source: stool sample | host: Homo sapiens | place: Germany | collected 2011-05 | reverse complement strand
TGGAAATTGATGCCTGCATGCAGACGAGCATCAAAAATATCTACGCCATCGGCGATATCACCGGAAAAATTCAGCTTGCGCATGTCGCTACTGCGCAGGGCCTTGTGGCCGCAGCAAACTGCGCTGGAAGAACTGCTACGCTGGATTACGATGTTGTTCCCGCCTGCATCTATTCTTCCCCGGAAATTGCCTATATCGGTATGACTGCGGAAAAGGCGAAGGAGGCTGGCTACGATGTGGAAATCGGCTCCTACAATGTTGCCGGAAACGGCAAGGCTCTGGTAATGGGCGTGAACACCGGTGTTGTCAAGATTATCGCTCAGAAGACGACAGGAAAAGTCCTTGGCGCGCAGATCTTCGCACCCAGAGCAACGGATATGATTGCAGAAATTGCCGTTGTCATGAAGAAAGGCGGCACCATTGCGGATATCGCCGATACCATTCACCCGCACCCCACAGTTTCCGAGGCAGTTATGGAAGCTGCGCACGATGCACAGGGAATGTGCTGCATGGCAATGCCCAAGAAAAAGAAATAGCAGAAAAGAAAAAAGGAGCTTTCAAAAGCTCCTTTTTTATATCCATTTTTCGCAGCTGTCTGGCATTTTTCTGCAGCACAGAAAGCGCTTTATAAAAAGGGATGCGCCTGCATCCCTTTTTCTTTTAATTTTGGGCAATCAGAGAAGTCCCTTCCATTTCTTCCGGCTTGGGAAGCCCCATCAGCTGCAAAAGCGTTGGCGCCAAATCAGCCAGAATTCCGCCTTCCCTCAGTTTTGCGCCCTTGTGAGAATCGCTCACCAGAATGCAGGGAACGGGGTTTGTCGTATGCGCCGTAAAGGGGCCTTTGGTCTTGGGGTCGATCATCATTTCGCTATTTCCATGATCCGCAGTAACAATCGCCTCTCCGCCCACTTCCAGGATAGCCTCTATCACCTTTCCAAGGCACTCGTCCACAGCCTCGCACGCCTTGACAGCCGCCTCCATGACGCCCGTATGCCCCACCATATCCGGATTGGCAAAATTCAGGATCATGACATCATATTCACCCGAGCGTATCATCTCGCATGCTTTCTCGGCAACGCCATATGCGCTCATCTCCGGCTGTAAATCGTATGTCGCCACCTTGGGAGATGGGATTAGGAAACGGTCTTCCCCTTCGTTTGGCTGCTCCACGCCTCCATTAAAGAAGAAGGTTACATGCGCATATTTCTCCGTTTCGGCAATGCGGAACTGTTTTTTGCCGTTTTTGGCCAGGTATTCGCCCAGTGTGTTGTTAAGCACCTGCGGGCGGTATGCCACATGCACATTGGGAAAAGTTTTATCATACTGCGTCATGCAGACATAGTAAACCGGGAAGTATTCCCGCGCAAAGCCCGTAAACTCCGGGTCCACAAATGTGCGGGTAATTTCCCGCGCACGGTCCGGGCGGAAGTTGAAGAAAATGACAGAATCACCCTGGGAAATTTTTGCCACCGGCGCGCCATCTTGCACGATCACCGTAGGCAGGACAAACTCATCCGTCACCCCGGCATCATAGGAGGCCTGCATTGCTGCAACAGGGCAATCGTTCTGCTCACCCTTGCCCTCGACCATTGCCTCATATGCCTTCTGCACGCGCTCCCAGCGATTATCCCGATCCATGGCGTAATAGCGGCCCATAACCGTCGCCACTTTTCCCACGCCCAGCTCATCCAGCTTAGCGCACAGCTGCTGCATATAGCCCTTTCCACTCTCCGGCGGAACATCCCGCCCATCCATAAAGCAGTGGATGAAAACTTTCTCCATCCCCTGGCGCTTTGCAAGCTCCACCAGCGCAAAAAGATGATCGATATGGCTGTGCACCCCGCCATCCGAAAGCAACCCCATCAGGTGCAGAGCCGCTCCCTTTTGCTTTGCATTGGAAATAGCATCGAGAAACTCCTTCTTTTCAAAGAAATCTCCGTCACCAATCGCCTTTGTGATGCGCGTCAGCTCCTGATATACAATGCGCCCAGCGCCGATATTGAGATGCCCTACTTCGCTGTTGCCCATCTGGCCATCCGGCAGGCCTACAGATAGGCCGGAGGCCCCAATCGTCGTCCAGGGATACTGCTTTTTCAGCGCATCGATATTCGGCGTTTTGGCCGCCAGAACAGCGTTGCCATCCGCCTCGGCGCGCTCGCCAAATCCATCCAGGATGATCAATGCCGTAATTTTTTTGCTCATAAGTTTCTCCCTCTTAGTAATTGACAACCTTGGAGAAATCCTCCGCCTTCAGGCTTGCACCGCCAATCAGGCCGCCATCGATCTCTTCCTTGCTCATCAGCTCTGCCGCATTTTTCGGGTTCATGCTGCCGCCATATTGGATGCGGATCTGCTGCGCTGTTTCGCTTCCAAATACTTCTCCTACAGCGTTTCTAATATCGCCAATCGTCTCGTTCGCCTCTTGGGATGTTGCCGTTTTTCCTGTGCCAATGGCCCAGATGGGCTCGTAGGCGATGACAAGCTTTGCCGCATCCTCTGCGCTTACGCCGGCCAGCGCCAGCTTTGTCTGCATGCTGACAACTTCCTTCGTGATGCCCTGTTCCCTCTGCTCCAAACTCTCTCCCACGCAAATGATGGGCGTAAGGCCTGCCGCAATGGCTGTTTTCACCTTCCGGTTTACGGTCTCGTCCGTCTCTGCAAAATACTGCCGGCGCTCGCTGTGCCCAATGATGACATAGCTGACGCCCAGCTCTTTTAGCATATCTGCCGAAATCTCTCCCGTAAAAGCGCCGCTCTTTTCAAAGTGCAGGTTCTGTGCCCCGAGTTTGATATTTGTTCCGGCCAGCGCCTCGGCCGCCGCGGGCAGGCAAACATATGTCGGGCAAACGACCACTTCTGCCTTTGCATCCTTCACGAGGGGAATCAGCTCCCGAATCAGCTGTGCCGCCTCCGAAGGGGTTTTATTCATTTTCCAGTTTCCTGCAATAATTGGTTTTCTCATAACTTCCTCCAAAATCCTTTTCCCCCAAAAAGGGAGAACAATTTGAAAGCCCCGCCCCGGAAGGGCGGAGCTTTTCTTTCTCGTTATTCTTTCGTATCGAGCGCCGCGATGCCCGGCAGTTCCTTTCCTTCCAGAAACTCAAGAGAAGCGCCGCCGCCCGTGGAGATGTGCGACATCTTGTCTCCAAATCCCAGGTTCTTGACAGCCGCTGCAGAATCGCCGCCGCCGATGATCGTCGTCGCGCTGGTATTGGCCAGCGCCTCGGCTACAGCGCGGGTGCCTCCTGCAAAATTCGGCATCTCTGCAACGCCCATCGGCCCATTCCAAATCACCGTCTTGGCCCGGTTGATCTCCTCGGCGAAGATCATCGTTGTGGAAGATCCGATATCCAGAGCCATATAGCCCTCGGGAATGCTATCCACCGGAACCATGACCGTCTTGGCATCGTTGCTGAAGGCATCTGCCGCCACCACATCGATGGGCAGCAGGATCTTGACCCCCTTCAGCTTGGCCTTCTTCAGCAGCTCGTTCGCCAGCCCAATGCTATCCGCATCCACAAGGGATTTTCCCATATGATAGCCCTGCGCCGCCAGGAAAGTATTGGCCATGCCGCCGCCGATGATCAGGCAGTCCACCTTGTTAAACAGATTTTCGATGACTGGGATCTTATCCGCAATCTTGGCACCGCCCAGAATCGCAACAAACGGCCTCTGGGGATTTTCCAAAGCTCCGCCCATAAACTCCAGCTCCTTTTTAATGAGGAAACCGGCGACAGAGGGAAGATAGTGCGTCACACCCTCTGTGGAAGCATGTGCACGGTGCGCCGTTCCAAAGGCATCGTTGACAAAAATATCCGCATAGCTTGCCAACTTCTTGGCAAATTCCGGGTCGTTCTTGGTCTCTTCCTTGTGGAAGCGCAGATTCTCTAGCAGCACAACTTCGCCATCCTGAATATTCGCGACTGCCTCGTCCGCGCTGGGGCCGATGACATCTTTTGCAAATGTCACCTTGGTATCCAGCAGCACCTGCAGGCGCTTTGCGACGGGCGCCAGGGAAAATTCCGGCTTTACTTCGCCCTTGGGGCGGCCCAGATGCGAGCAGAGGATAACCTTCGCATGGTGATCCAAAAGATATTTGATGGTCGGTAGCGCTGCCTGAATCCGGGTTTCATCTGTAATTTCACCCTTTTCGTTTAAAGGCACATTAAAATCTACGCGCACCAAAACTTTTTTTGATTCTACAGAAATGTCCTCAATCGTCTTCTGTTTCATATTGATTCTCCTTTTTGCATATGCGCTTTTATAACACTTATTAAAGCAGTTTCCTGCATGAACAGGCTCATTTTACGCTACCACATTACATTTTAAAGAGATTTGGGCGCTTCGTCAACTATAATTTATAAATTCAGAAAGGCCGAGCGCGCTTTCCCTCTTCTGCCGCTAGCAAAGGATGGCAGCCCTCCCTGCGTTCTGGGCCTGCGCTTGGATTCGCCCGGGAAATACCCGCCAGACCGCATTTGCCCTCGCCCCTAGCGGAGCCCGGGAAAGCCCATCTGCCTTGCGGCTTCATAGGCCGCAATCGCCACAGAGTTTGCAAGGTTCAGCGAGCGCAGCGCAGCGCGCATGGGAATGCGCACCGCTCTTTTGGGATTCGCGAAGATCAGCTGCTCCGGAAGCCCGCGGCTTTCTCTGCCAAAAATAAGGTAGCTTTGGGGGCCATAGCGGATATCCGTGTACCTCTTGCTGGCTTTTGTGGAAAAATAGTAGAAATCGCCGCCTGCATTGCGGGCAAAAAAAGCCTCCAAATCCGGATACACCGTTACATCGAGCTTATCCCAGTAATCCAGCCCAGCCCGGCGCAGGTGTTTTTCATCCAGAGAAAAGCCCAGTGGCTCCACCAAATGCAAGCGCGCGCCCAAAACGGCGCAGGTGCGGGAGATATTGCCCGTATTCCCCGGAATTTCCGGCTCCACTAACACAATATTAAGCATCCTTTTCCTTTCTTCCGCCAGTCAGGGCGATTGCCGCCCGAAAGAGCCAGGGACGGCGCGGGACAACCGCCTTTTTGGGGCAAAACTCCATGCAGCAAAAACAGCGGATGCAACTTTTTTTTGCGATCCGCGCAGTGCCCTTCACGCGAATGACATGCGCCGGGCATACATTTGCGCAAATGCCGCACCCTACGCAGCGCCCCGGCAGAATTTTAGGCTTGAGCGCCAGCCAGTTTGAAACCGGCCTTGCCAGCCAGGCAGGCAGCTTAGCCCCGGCGAAATCCCCGCCTGAATCACTCGCCCGAACAAATCCCTCCACACGGCAAGATTCCACCTTCTCTCCTAAAACCTGCACCTGCCCCAGCAGGCCGCGCTTTTGTGCCGCCGCCAGCACTGGAATTTCACCGCGCTTAAACCCAAGCAGCTCCACCGCAACTGCATCTGCAGCAAAGGGCGATGCCGATGCCAGAAGCACACCCATTTTCCGCGGGTCGCCCGTACCCGGGCCTTCTCCTTCCATGCCCCAAACGCCATCGATAATGGAGAGTCCCGGGCGAACCGCCTGCGCAATATCCACCAGCATATCCGAAAAGGCCTCCCTGCTCTGATAGCGGAAATGAAGCTCTGCCTTTAAAAGCCCCGGAATGGCACCGTACAGATTCTTTACTGCGCCCGAATACACCGCCAGAGTATGGCTTTTCAGCTTGGCGATGTTGATGATAAAATCCGCCTGAACCAGCGGAGTTAAAACGGGAATTTTGGAATAGCGCACCGCTTTTTTGTTTTCCACCATGCAATCCGAGCAATCAAAATTGAGCTGCATGCCCGTCCTCCGGGCGGCCTCGGCCATGCCGGAAGCAGCATAAACACCGCGCAGCACACTTTGGTTATACGCTCCGCCCGGGCTTTCCGCTAAAACAGCTTCCGCCCCAAGGGCGATCACTTTGCGCGCCACCGCCTCCACAATGGCAGGATGCGTCACTGCGCACTGTTCCGGGCGGCTTTTATGCACCAGATTCGGCTTAATCGCCACTTTCATGCCCGGCCGTATCCACGCTTCCAGGCCGCCAAGCAAAGACAGAGCCTCATCCAGGGCCCTGTCCACCGTTTCTCTCTTATAATCCGCGCAGGAAACCAGCGCTACTTGATTCAAAATTCCAACCCCCTATAGGAGAAATTGCTCGATCGCCCCGGCCACGCCATCCTCATCGTTGCTTGCGGCAACATAGTCTGCGGCTGCCTTGGCCTGCGGGCAGGCGTTTGCCATCGCAACGCCAAAACCGGCATATGAGATCATCTCCACATCATTTTCCCCATCGCCAAAGGCCATCACCTGTTCCGGCTCAACACCATACATCTCCATCACCATCTTGAGGCCAGATAGCTTTGTGAGCCCCTTATTTGCCAAATCGATATGGCCGAACTCGGAATATACCACGCCTAAACTGCTCTCCCGGCGAAAAATCTGTTCCAGCTGGCGGGCGCGCTTCTCTTCAAAATGCAGCACAATCAGTTTACCCGTCTTTCCTATCACATCTTCCAGCAATTTTTGCGGGTCGTCATAAAAATGCAGCGAGGCCATGATATCGTTATCTGGCCGGCTTGCCGCCCAATGGCGCGCCGCCTCCATAGTATAGCTGTTGTTCAGGCAGCAGGTATAGCCCTCTACGCTTACAAACAGGGCCGCCTGCTCTCTCAGGCAAATTGCGGAAACCTCGCGCAGGTCCTTTTCTGAAATCAGGGAGTGGAAATACACCTTGTCCATATCCATCACCGCGGCGCCATTTCCGAGAATCGCCGGGCCCGTGATGCCAAGAGGCTGCAGAATATCGAAAAGATATGTGGTATAGCGGCCTGTGGCAATGGTGATGGCAATTCCCTTTTCCATCGCTCTGTGCAGTGCGCGGGCCGTGCGAGGGGTCACTCTCTTTTGGGAATCCACCAGCGTGCCATCCATATCAATGGCCAAAAGTCGAATATGCTCTAGCTTCTGCACTCGTTTACAAACTCCCGTATCCGTTTTAATGCCTCAATAATGTTTTCCATAGACGCCGCATAGGAGCAGCGAATATACCCCTCGCCGCTGGCGCCAAACGCCGTGCCCGGAACACAGGCAACGCTCTTTTCAAAAATCAGCCGCTTGCAGAATTCCTCCGAGGAAAGGCCGGTGCTCTTGATATTGGGAAATGCATAAAAAGCGCCACGGGGCTCAAAGCAGGAAAGGCCCATATCCCGGAAGCTCTCCACCACCAGCGTGCGCCGCCGATTATAATTTCTCACCATATCCGCCACCTGCGAATAGCCGTTGTGCATTTCATCCCGCAGCGCCTCCACGCCCGCTACCTGGCTCATAATCGGCGCGCAGAGCATGGTATACTGATGAATTTTCACCATCGCAGCAATGAGCGGCGCCGGCCCACAGGCATAACCAAGCCGCCAGCCCGTCATGGCAAAGGCCTTGGAAAACCCGTTGATGAGCAGCGTTCTATCCTCCATCCCCTCTGCAAAGGAAACATGCCTTTGCCCATAAGTCAACTCAGAGTAAATCTCATCCGAGATAACAAAAAGATCGTGCTTTAAGATGACCGTGCGAATGGCCTCCAGCTGCTCTCGCGTCATAATGGCGCCTGTAGGGTTATTGGGATAAGGCAGAACGATGGCCTTGGTCTTTTTTGTAATAACCCGCTCTATCTGTTCGGGCGTCAGGATAAAATTATCTTCCTCTTTCGTCTCCACCGGAACTGGAACGCCATGGCAGAAAGCCACGCCCGGTTCATAGGAAACATAGGAAGGCGCGGGCACCAGTACTTCATCTCCCGGCTCCAGAATTGCTCGAAATGCAAGATCTAGCGCCTCGCTTGCCCCTATGGTGACAAGAACCTGCTCCGCCGGATACTGCACATGATATCTGGAAGAAAGGTACTCCGAGATCAACTCCCGAAGTTCCATCATTCCGTAGTTGGAAGTATAGTGTGTGCGGCCCTGCTCGATGGAGCTGATGGCCGCAACCCGCACATTCCACGGAGTGACAAAATCCGGCTCGCCCACCGAAAGCGAAATGACATTTTTCATATCGCTTGCAATATCAAAAAACTTCCGAATGCCCGAGGGCGGCACCGCCGCAACATGGGAAGCCACAAGCTTTTCTGTATTCACGGTGTCACCACCAATCTATCTTCTTTTTCACCGCCCACCAGAATTTCGCCATCCTCCTTATACTTGCGCATGATGAACAGCGTTTCCGTGCTGGTAACGCCCTCCAGAACCGAAAGCTTTTCCCAGACAAATTTGGAAATATCCTTCATCCCCTTGCATTCCACTCGAATGGCCAAATCGCACCGGCCAGACATCAGATAGAGCGCCTTTACCTCCGGGAATTTATAGATGCGCCGGGCGATATCGTCGTAACCAAAATCCCGCTTGGGTGCAACTTTTATTTCAATCAGCGCCTCTGCCGGGGCATCCTCTCCCAGAAGCTCGGAATTGAGCGTGATTCCATAGTGCAGAATAATCCCATCTTCTTCCATTTCCCGAATGGCTGCTGCCACCTGTTCTTCTGTCACGCCAAGCATGGCCGCAATATTTTTATTCTGAATCTTTGCATCCATGCGCAAAATCTCAAGGATCTCTTTTTTTAACTCCATGAAAAAGCCCCCCTCTGCCAATATTGTATTTAGTATAGCGTAGTCGGCAGGCTGCGTCAATTCCGTTTCTCCCCTTGCGCCCAGCCAAATGCGCCCGGTATTTTCCAAAAATTAACGCCTGCATTCCCCGCCGCGCCAAAAAAGAAAGTGGCGGAATAACCGCCACTTTCCTTTTATTTTTTCCTGCGGATTTTTTCCAGCTCTGCGATGGCCTTCTCGTCCACGCGCATCGCTATTTCCAGCAGCTCCTGATCCGAAAAGGTGGTGTTGCGGCCCTTGGCATACTCCTCATCGATGGCCTTTTTAATGCCTTCCACCAGCGCGCCCCGCTTATTGACCTTCTGGTCTTCAGGCAACCGGAAGGTGGTATTGAGCCAGTGCGCAATTCCTGCAGCGCCTGAATGCTCTCCAATGAGCACTTTCGCAGGCTTGTTCAGAATCTTTCCCGTATCGAAAATATTATAGATCTCCTCGTCTTTCATCATGCCATCGGCATGAATGCCCGCGCGGGTCGCGTTAAAATGCTCTCCCACAAAGGGCGTGCGGGGATCGATTCGGTAGTTGAGCTCCTGTTCAAAATAATCTGCAATTTCGGTTATGACAGAGAGGTCCATCCCATCCGTTTTGCCGCGAAGCTCTGCATATTCAATTGCCATCGCTTCCAGCGGGCAGTTGCCCGTGCGCTCCCCGATGCCGAGCAGCGAGCAATTGACAGAGGACGCCCCATACATCCACGCGGTGGCCGCGTTGACCTCCACCTTGTGGAAATCGTTGTGCCCGTGCCATTCGAGCAGCTCCGAGGGCACGCCCGAATAAAACCGCAGGCCATATACAATTCCCGGCACACTTCTTGGCAGCGCTGCGCCCGGGTATGGCACGCCGTAACCCATGGTATCGCACATGCGGATTTTAATGGGAGTTTTTGCCTCCGCCATCAGGCGCATCAGCTCGTTGGCAAATGGGACGACAAAGCCGTAAAAATCCGCCCGGGTGATATCCTCAAAATGGCAGCGCGGGCGAATTCCCAGCGCCAGGGCATCTTTGACAATGCCCAGATACTTATCCATGGCCTGTTTTCTCGTCAGCCCCATCTTGTTAAAAATATGGTAATCCGAGCAGGAAACGAGAATTCCCGTCTCTTTGATGCCCAAATTCTTGACCAGCTCAAAATCCTTTTTGCTGGCGCGAATCCATGTGGTGATTTCAGGGAACTCATAGCCCAAATCCTGGCAGAGGGCCAGCGCTTCCCTATCCTTTTGTGTATACACAAAAAACTCGCATTGCCGAATGATGCCGTTTTCTCCCCCCAGGCGGTGCATCATCTGATAGAGATCTCGAATCTGCGCCGGCGTAAAGGGCGCCATTGCCTGCTGCCCATCTCGGAAAGTGGTATCTGTAATCCAAATTTCATCCGGGACATACATGGGAACCAGGCGGTGGTTGAACCGCGTCATGGGCACCTGATCATAAGGGAAAACATCCCGGAACAGCACCGGCTGTTCCACATCCTGCAGCGCATATTTATAGTCGTTTTCCTGAAGCAAATTCGTACGCGTATACTGGTTTTCCAATCTCGCACCTCGATTCTTGATAAATTTTAATTTTATAAAAAGGCTGCAGGAAACGCTGCAGCCTTTCTTGCTCGTTTACTCAAGTTCCGCGCAGAACTCCCGAAGCCGCGAAACTCCTTTTTCGATATTCTCTTCACTTGTCGCATAGGAAAGGCGGATATACCCATCTGCCCCAAATGCAATGCCCGGAACCACTGCCACCAGCTTTTCCTGAAGCAGCACTTCAGAGAACTGCACAGAACCCGAAACCTTCTGATCGCGGTATTTCTTGCCATAAAGCCCTTCTACATTGACAAAGACATAAAACGCTCCGCCGGGCATCCGGCAGGATACGCCGGGAATTTCATTGATCAGGCGGTAGATGAGCTTGGCCCTCTGCTCGAAAATGGCCACCATTTTCTCCAAATCCTCCTGCGGGCCGCGCATGGCAGCCAGCGTGGCATATTGGGAAATCGAGCAGGCGTTGGAAGTACTGTGCCCCTGATAGCTGGAGGCCAGCTTTGCCACGGCCGGCGGGGCTATCATATAGCCAATGCGCCAGCCCGTCATGGCATATGCCTTGCTGGCGCCATTGATGATGATGGTGCGCTCCAAAGCATCTTCAGAGAGCGTCGCAATGGAAATCGCCTCTTTCCCATAGACGAGCTCATCGTAGATTTCATCCGAAATGATATAGAGGTCGTGCGCCTTGGCAAACCCGGCAATTTCCTCCAGAGAGTGCCGGTTGTAAAGATTGCCGCAGGGATTGGAAGGGTTATTTACGATGATCGCCCGCGTGCGCTCGCTGACCGCCTTTTCCAGATCTGCCAGAGCCGGTTCAAAATCGTTTTCCTCTTTTGCCTGCACAAATACCGGCACGCCCCCTGCCATTTTCACCTGCTCGGGATAGGTGAGCCAATAGGGGGAGATGATGATCACCTCATCGCCCGGGTTTAAAATTACCTGAAACGCATTATACAGGCACTCCTTCGCCCCGTTGGAGACGACAACCTGTGCCGGCGCAAACCGCAGACCATATTTATGCGCATACCGCTCGCAGGCCGCCTGCCGCAGCTCCATAATGCCGGGAACAGGGGTATACCTGGTTTTTCCCGTCTCTATCGCTTCTATGGCTGCCTGCCGAATATAGGCCGGCGTATCAAAATCCGGTTCTCCCACGCCAAAGCCGACAACATCCTTTCCCTGGGCCTTAAGCTCGCTGGAAAGGGCGTTGATTCCGAGTGTCAGCGATGGGCTTATCGCCTTTGCCTTATCTGAAATTTGCATGTCTGCGCCTCCATCTTCCTTCATTTTCTGCTATTCGTTCCTATATCATACCAAAAACTTTTGCTCAGTACAAGAGAAAAATGAAAATTTTAAATTGGAAAGCTGCACATTTTACAAGATTTTCAAAAATTTTTCCTGCTTTTTGGCGGGAAAAGTAATTTTGAAGAATAGAATTTTTCATTTTTAAAACTCTTCGTCTGCCCGCCTATTCCGCTTGCCTTCCTTCTTAAAAATTATTATACTATATAGACAGTAGCTAGTTTTATCTCACCTTGCTTAGGAGGCTTACTTTATGAGCGAATATATCATTTCAACCAGCTCCACCGCAGATCTTCCAAAATCGTATGTGGAGGAGAACGGCCTTCTCTATTTTCCTTTTTCCTTCGATATAGAGGGAAAGGAATATAAGGATAATTTTGGCCAGGATATGTCTGTGAAGGATTTCTATGCCCGGCTGCGCCAGGGCGCTTCCTCCACAACCTCGATGATCAACCGCGCTGCATTTGAGCAGGGCTTCATCCCCCATCTTGAAAAGGGCACGAATATTTTGCACATTGAGTTCTCATCTGCCCTTTCGGGAACTTATCAGAATGCCGTTTCTGCTGCGCAGGATCTCAACGAAAAATACCCGGGCAAGCTTATCGTCATCGATTCCCTCTGCGCTTCCCTTGGGCAGGGCCTTTTTGTGGACTACGCAGTTCAAATGAAAAAACAGGGCAAAAGCATGCAGGAAGTGGCCGATTGGCTGGAGGCCAACAAGAAGAATATCATCCACTGGTTTACTGTGGACGATTTAAATCACCTGAGGCGGGGCGGGCGGATTTCCAAAGCTTCCGCGTTTTTTGGGACAATGCTGCAAATTAAGCCCGTGCTGGATGTGGATGATGAAGGGCGGCTCATTCCGCACTTTAAAGTTAAGGGCAGAAAAAAGGCCATCCTGGAACTGCTCAACCGCATGAAGGAGGATATTAAAAATCCGGATGGGCAAACCGTCTTTATCAGCCATGGCGATTGCGAAGAGGATGCCCAGGCGCTCAAAGCCATGATAGAGGATACTTTCCAGGTGGGGCATGTGATGATAAACCCCATCGGCCCGGTAGTGGGGGCGCATTCCGGCCCGGGCACGCTGGCCCTTTTCTATATGGGAAAACAGCGGTATAACTAAAAGAGGGCGGAAGCCCGCTTTGAAGGCGCTTCTCACCCAAAAAAGCGAAATAAAAAAGCAGCATTTATCAAAAGCTGCTTTTTTATTTTATCAGATAAACTCTTCTAGCTCGATATTCTCTTCCTCTTCCACTGGCACGCGCTGTATATCCGCGCCCAGGGCAATCAGTTTGTTTTCAATATGATCATAGCCGCGATCGATATACTGGATATTATAGATCTCCGTCACGCCATCTGCCATAAGCCCGGCGACGATGAGGGCTGCGCCCGCCCGCAGATCGCTTGCGCGCACAGGGGCGCCCGTCAGCTTCTCCACCCCTTCCACCACAGCCACGCGATCGTCTATCGTGACGCGTGCGCCCATGCGGCGAATCTCGTTGATATGCTTAAAACGGGATTCAAAGATATTTTCCACAATGACGCTCGTTCCCTCTGCTGTGGAGAGCAGTACTGTTGCCGGCTGCTGAAGGTCTGTCGGAAATCCGGGATAGGGATAGGTTTTGATATTGACTTTGCGCAGCCGCTTATTGCAGCATACGCGGATACTATCTCCGTTTTCCTCCACCTGCACGCC
>OJPS01001828.1_pt1 | contig 13178 bp, 8 predicted proteins | sample 1598551 | NCBI WGS metagenome assembly OJPS01 (sample SAMN03922488, study PRJEB24848) | human gut metagenome | isolation source: stool sample | host: Homo sapiens | place: Germany | collected 2011-05 | reverse complement strand
GAGCTAGCTGAATCTTCAAATGTTCCGCTTTACCCGGAACGAATTTCAATTCTTTCTCCGTATAACCCAAATAAGAGACCTGTAAAGTACGTACCTTAGATGAAGAGGAAAGCGTAAAAGCCCCATCCAGATCTGTCGTAGCACCTATCGTAGTTCCCTTCAAAATCACAGCCACATAAGGCAAAGGTTCTCCCGTAATGGAATCAGTCACGATTCCTTTTATCATGTAGTTCTGGCTCTTCGCTACCCAAGCGAACGCCAATAAAAGCCATATAAAAACAATTCTCTTCCCCATCAGATCTGACACCTCATTAAACTCCGCAAAAGTACAACAGGATCATTTATATAAATGTTCCAAAACACATGCAATATATTCCAATTAGCAACAAAACAGGCAAAAATACACACGTATATACGCAACGCCCCTCAGCAGTATAGGCATAGGCCTGTATCTATACCAGCGTAAGCCAACACCTATACTGGCGTGTGCCCTCGCCTATACCGGCGTGGCACGAACCTACGAACGACTAATCTGAAGCCCCTTATTCGACAAGCTCATCTCCACGAACCGGGCGTTCGAATTGGGTGGAGAAAGAGTCAATATCTTTCGGATTTGCAGGGCCGCACCCGGGTCTTTCGCTACGATATATAAGTAACCACCACCGCCTGCTCCCGGAAGTTTATATCCCAAGGCATAAGCCTGTATCTTGGAGATAATAGCTTCCACCGCCGCCGGATTCGTTCCGGAATCGAGTGCCTTATTTTGCTCCCAAGTCTTTCCGACCAATTTACCATAAGTCACGAAGTCTCCGCATTGGATCGCCTCGTACATATCGAGCGCATGGGCTTTCATCTCGGACAAAAGACCTAAATGCGCCTCGCTATTCAAGAACATACCCCGTACGATTTCCGACAAAATATCTTTCGCCGTACGAGTAATTCCCGTATAATAAAGAAGATGACAAGGCCGGTATTCCGGATCAGTAAACAAATATTCCGGCAGCCAACGTACCAAAGGATTCTGATTAAAACCCTCGTTCGTTTGCAAGAGTTTCAAACCGTGCAATACACCACCGTATTGATCTTGCCATCCCCCGCCGGTAGTCAGCAATTGTTCTAAAATCAAGGTGCGGTTTCCGATCTCATTCTTATCCCAAGCCAAGCCACAAAAATCAGAGATAGCGCCCAGCACGGTAGCCGCGAGGATCGAGCTAGTGCCTAAACCGGAACCCGCCGGTATCGCCGCCAACAAGGTAATCTCCAGCCCGCTACCAAAAGCTTCCAGCTGGACATCCAAAGAAGCATAAGCCTCCGCCGAGAATTCCGGGACAAATCCCGCTAAGGCCAAAGCCGCTTTCGGGATGGAAAACGGCGATCCTACCTTATTATAATCACGAAGCTCATCCCATGAAGAGATAACCTCCATCGCTCCCAGATCGATCGAGCGAAGGATAATCTTATGGGTATCGGAAGGCTTGATATAGACTTGTAGTGGTGGTTGCCCGTTTAACTCGATCGCCACGTTCACCACGTTTCCACCCGCATATAAGCAATAGGGCGGCGTATCTGTCCACCCACCTGCCAAATCGATACGTACCGGACTACGTCCCCATACGATCTGGTCCCGATAGACATTCAAACACGGCTGCTGCTTACTTCCGAGGACGGAACCGACCAGCCCCTCCCGCAACAAAGCGAAAGCCTTTTGCTCCTCCTCCTTATACGCTACCCCCGAGATCTTCATCACCTGAGAACGGAACATATGATTATGTATCCTTTTCATCAACGGATTATCCTCGGGAAGGGCTTTCGGTAAGACAATCTTGTCTTTGGCGAAGCTTTCCGCCGCATCCGAAAGATCCAATTGATAGAATACACTTTTCTCATGATTAGCGGCCAATAATGACCAGTCTTTTTTACGGAAAACTTCTCGCTGAGCTACTAAACGGCGTAAATTCGCTTGATCGGACAAATCATTCGCCGATAATTTTCGGGCGGAAAGCCAAATATGCTTTCCCTCTTCCCTATCCGGCTCCGTAATCATCCAGCGCAGCACTTTTCCCAGCTCATCCACGGTTTGGCAAACAGGGAACAAAGGTGCGTTTTGTATATCCTCATTCCCTCCCAAGGTGATACCTCGCTCCATCGCCCAAGTCAAGATAGGTTTCCCCATAAACAAGGTAGACACATCAGACAAGGCCCCTTTAAACAAGTCATTAAAACCATAGGGCCTTGCCGCCCAATTGGTTTCCCCTACCGGGACAACATCTACACAGATACCTTCCGGCAGGGATAAGTTCCAATTATTCTCCGGAACACCCGTTATAATTTGCTGCCCACGTAACGTCCAATTCTCACCGATATAACTATTCTCTATCCATAATTCCGAATTCTCAGCGGTCAATTTCTGGTGTAACACCGCATTCTGCACAAACATGGCGGGATGTGGTTTCACCTTACGCTGCATGATCGCACGTTGATCCCTAACTAAGTTCTGTACCGCCAATGTAGAGGAAATCAACTCACGGCTAGTTCCATAATGATAGAACTCTCCACCCGGAAGCGGCAGAATCGCTACTGAAAGCTGATTCAACTCCGAGTCCGTGATACGTGGATTCTTCCCCAAGGCCAACCCGAATTCAGCATATAAATCATACGCCTTCATCGCCTTGCCATCCTCGGTATAGGAATGTTTCATTAATAACCGCACCGCCTTGTCGCTTAGCAGCCAGATACCGATATCCATCAAGAATAAATGACTACCCGCCAATTCCCCCAAAGTTTCCAACGAAGGCTTCTGTAGCATGAAGTCCAGAGTGTCCGGAGACTTACGGCTCGATACAAAAACCCCGTGATTCTTGGCCAACGAAGGCTCGACCCATAAACCGTAACAAACCACATCTACCTCAGGAATCTCCTGCAAAGGCTGGTTAGCACGGATATATACGTCACCGCTAGCGATCAAGGTATGAAGCGATTCCGGCGCCTTTTTCATGATCCGTTCATAAAGAGGTAATTGCAAAGACAATAAGTTCTGGGATAACCTCTGCCCTCTTGCCCAGCGAAACACAGGGATCGGAGTCAATATTTTCCCGGATGGCGCATATCCGGGCAAACGGCGGCTTTGCCCTCCGGCATGCAACAAGATACGCTTCTCCTGTCCCAACCACTCCTCCACGGATACATCAGGGGCCTCTTTTCGCCGGGAGGCTTCCAACAACCAAGTCGTTCCTCCCCCGGATCCCAAGCGGGCACCTACCGGATCCGAGGTGCAAAACCATTCCTCTGTACTTACATGCTCTATCGCATGGAAACAATCAACCAAATTTGGAGGTAAAGACAATAACTTTTTCATACCCATGATCATTCTAAGACTCCTTCTTATTTTTCGAAAGCAAAAGTAACTTAAATTTTCTATACGGATATCCATTAACCCTTTTTATTACAATTTGTATGGAGTTCAAACCCACTCAACTTCTTTAACACACCCATAAAAAAGTTTGTTTTTACTAAAACACACTATCAATCAATCCGTTTCCAGTATCTTGGTTGTTGTTTAATTAAATATAGGACATATGGTATACGGTTATGTAAGAGTCAGTACAGACAAACAAACTACTGAAAACCAGCGATTCGAGATTGAGAAATTCACAAAATCGAGGAACATGAGAATCGACAGGTGGGTAGATGAGACGATCAGCGGGACAAAAGTAATCGCCGATCGCCAACTTGGTAAATTATTAAAGCAAATACGTAAAGGCGACATCCTGATCACGACGGAACTGTCACGTCTCGGACGTAATCTTATGCAAGTTATGAGCTTCCTTCATCAATGTATGGAAAGAGACATCATTGTATTTACGGTAAAGGAAGGTTACGAACTCGGAAATAACATTAACAGTAAAATCTTGGCATTCGCATTTAGCCTAAGCGCCGAAATTGAACGCAACCTGATTTCGCAACGAACGAAAGAAGCGTTGGCTCGGAAAAAAGTGCAAGGTGCCAAACTGGGCCGTCCAAAAGGAGAGCGACCGGAAGCCTGTAAGCTAAAAGGTAAGGAAGAGATGATCTTGCAGTATATTAAAGAACATAAGACTAAAGTATATATCAGCAAGAAACTGGGAGTAAACCGGCAAACCTTGAGGGAATTTCTCAAGACTCATCCGGAAATTCCACGGAAATGGAAAAGAATACAGAAGGATTAACAACTCAAGCAATAATTAACGTATGTTAAATTAGTTTAGTTTAGCAGACTTATCGCTCGTTTATTTGTTTATTCCCATTAACTTGCGGAGGAATAAGATAGAAATATACTTGAAATATCCTAAAAAACATTTCATCCTTTATTCCTCTATCATTCATAAAACGCCGCAAGGTTAACATGTATTCAAGACATCAAACATTTGTTTAATCTTTTAATATAAATCTTATGGAAAAAACATTGGTTATTTTAAAGCCTTGTACCGTTCAGCGAGGGCTGATCGGTGAAATCGTAAACCGTTTCGAGAAGAAGGGACTCCGTCTGGCCGGCATGAAGATGGTTTGGCTAACTGACGAGATCTTGAGTGAGCACTACGCCCACCTGAAAGAAAAGCCTTTCTTCCAACGTATCAAGGACGCAATGAGTGTATGCCCGGTAATTGTATGTTGCTGGGAAGGGGTAGATGCCATACATGTAGTAAGAACCTTGGCCGGCGCTACCAATGGTAGAAACGCCGCTCCCGGTACGATACGGGGAGATTATAGTATGAGCGTACAAGAGAATATCGTACACGCATCAGACTCACCGGAGACAGCCGAGATCGAATTGAAACGCTTCTTCAAGGATGACGAGATATTCGATTATGAGCTGAAAAACCTATTGAGTCTTTACGCCAATGACGAGTTTTAAATAAAAAAGAATAGCCGGAAACGAGAGAAATCATTCTCACCTTTCCGGCTCTCATATTTAGAAACCAACATCCTATTCTCCCGAACTGAATGAACAACCTAATTACTAATCTAAAAATCTAATACCATGAAAAACACACTACTATATCTATAACAGGGCATCCCTGCAAAATGTTTAAGGGATTTCATCCTGAAATTAGAAAGCCGATAAAAAACGTTTGTACACCTCCAGTTGCCTTTCAAAACAGAAAGTCGTCTGGGATAATCTTAAGCAGTTCGCTTTTAGCTGTCGATACTCCTCATCCGGCAAGTGGCTCATGGCTTGTATATTTTTAGAAAGTCGCTCATAATCTCCGGGGGCCGAGACAAGGCCCAACTGATTCTCCTTTACAATCTCCTCGCCCTCGCCGCCTCCGCAAAACAAGATAGGAACGCCTAACGGTAGCAAATCAAATAATTTAGAAGGTACCGCCCCCCTTATACGAACCGTCAAGGGGATAATGGAGGCATGGTAACGTGTAAGCTCCTCACGCATCCGTTCCTTGGGCAAAGAGCCATGATAAAAGACACCTCTATCATGTGTTCTCACATAATCCTCTATCTCCAAGGCTTGATTGCCCCCTCCAAATAAATGAAGCTCCGCTCCCATCCCTTTAAAATCGACACACTCTATCAACTCCAATATATTCTGCGCCACGCCCAGTAAACCGGCATAGACGATCCTGAAAGGCTTTCGAGAAGAAGGGGGTTGATTCGGTAAAACAAAACGATGCTGCAAATTCCGATACAAGAACGAGGCCTTGCCCGGCTCATACCGTTTTATATAATCCACGATCTCCTTACTCTGCCCTTGACAGGCCGTGGCCTTACGATAAAGGAACCGCTCGATACGCCCCATCACCCTATGATAAACGCCACCCTCTTTCATGGCCCCCAGCTCCACGGCCGACAATGGCCAAAGGTCTGAGACGTTCAGTACCACCTTTTTCCGGTAGCAACAACGAAAAAGCAACATGGCCGAGGCCGCCGCCAAAACAGGAGGGGTCTGGATGATCACCTTATCATAAGATTTTATATGCTTACGCTTGAGAGCGAAACACCAAAGGGTCGTGGCGAAAGAGCACATACTGGCAAGACGGACCAACGGCCTCCTCGAGATCGAGGCATACGTCCAGTACCTGAAGACCGTTATCCCGTTTACATCCTCTGTCTTGGAAAAAGCCCCCCTATATCCATCAAAGATACGTCCCTTGGGATAATTGGGTAAGCAAGTCAACACATCCACCTTTATCCCTAAGCCGGACAGTCCCTCCGCCATGTTCGTAATGCGTGAGGGTGCCGCACCGATCTCCGGAAGATAAGAGGGAGAAACGATCAAGACCCTCATTCCTTCCGGTTCAAAAATTCCACGATCCTTCCACAAGCCAATCCATCGCCATAGGGATTGACCGCCTTGCTCATCGCATCGTAATAAGCCGTATCATCAAGCAACGCCGAGACCTCGCTCACGATCTTGTCATAGTCCGTACCGACCAGTTTCACCGTACCTGCCGCGAGAGCCTCCGGACGCTCGGTCGTATCACGCATCACCAACACGGGTTTGCCCAAGCCGGGGGCCTCCTCTTGGATACCGCCGCTATCGGTCAGCACTATCGTAGATTTCTCCATCAGATAAACAAATGACAGATATTCCAATGGCTCAATGAAGAACATATTCTCCAAATGAGAAAGATCCTCACCGAATACCTCATGAATCGGCTTGCGCACATTGGGATTCAAGTGCATAGGATAGACAAAATCCACCTCCGGATACTTCCGGGTCAAGTCCTTGATAGCGGTACACATATGGATGAATCCATCACCAAAGTTCTCCCGGCGATGACCCGTGATCAACACCAGTCTCTTACCCTCAACCAGACGGTTCACATCATACCCGGAGCGTAAAAGCACGCCTTCCAGCTCCTTGTCCAACTCAGCGTCCGTCTTTATCTTACGCACCACTCGCCGTAAGGCGTCTATCACCGTATTGCCGGTAACCAAGATTGAGTCCGGACTCACGTCCTCTCGCATCAAGTTTTGCTTGCTCAACCGCGTGGGTGCGAAATTATACGTGGCGATACGCCCCGTAATCTGCCGGTTCATCTCCTCCGGCCATGGGCTATAGATGTTGTGGGTACGAAGGCCGGCCTCTATATGACCTACAGGTATCTGTTGGTAGAAAGCGGCCAAGGCGGCCGCCGTGCTCGTGGTGGTATCCCCATGCACCAGCACGACATCGGGTGTCGCCTCACGCAACACGTCACGCATACCGGTAAGGACACGGGCGGTCACGTCATATAAGTCCTGACCCTGCCTCATGATATTCAAATCATAATCCGGCGTGATCTCGAACAATTTTAACACTTGATCCAACATCTCCCGATGCTGTCCGGTAACGCACACGATGGTCTCGAACGACTCCGGATGTTTCTGGAACTCCTTCACCAGCGGAGCCATCTTGATCGCCTCGGGACGGGTCCCGAAGACTAACATTATTTTCCTCATTACAGCGTATTCTTCTATTTAGCGAACGATTATTTCTTGAATGTCCCGCAAAAGTCCAGCACCTCCACGTCATCCCGATAATTCAACCCCGCAAACTCCCTATGATTCACCAAGAAAACCACGATGTCGGCTTTCTCATAGGCCTCCTTATAAGGGGTCAACTTAAACAGCTTATGCTCCGAAACGTTCGGCTCCACCACCATGATGTCAGCGTTGTTGCACGATTGCAACACCTTCGTCGTTATTCCCTTGGCCGGAGACTCGCGCAAGTCATCGATATCAGGCTTGAAAGCCAAGCCCATCATTGCCACCGCCGGCTTACGCCCATGCTTCAGCTCAAACCGTAGCATGGCGTTCCTCACTTTCTCAGCGCACCAAAAAGCCTTGTAATTATTCGTCTCACGGGCCGTCGAGATCATACGGCTCTCCATCGGAAACTCCGCCGTGATGAAATAAGGGTCCACCGCTATGCAATGACCACCAACACCGCAACCCGGCTGTAAGATATTCACACGGGGATGCCTGTTCGCCAAATCGATCAGCTCCCACACATTAATTCCCGCTTTATCGCAGATAAACGACAGCTCATTGGCGAAAGCGATCTGCACGTCCCGGCTTGAGTTCTCGGTCAATTTACACATCTCGGCCGTCTTGCTATTCGTTGGGTGAAGCGTACCCTTCACGAACTGGCCGTAGAACTCCATCGCCTTACGGGTAGAGGCCTCGTCCATGCCGCCGATGACCCGGTCGTTATGCACCAACTCATGGATCACGTTACCCGGAAGCACCCGCTCCGGGCAATAAGCGATATAGATCTTGCCCTCCAGTTCCGGCCGCTCCGAGAAAATCAACCTAGCCATCCGTTCGGTCGTTCCCACTGGCGAGGTAGACTCGATCACGTACAAATCCCCCTCCTTCAACAAAGGAAGCACCATACGGGTAGCCGACTCCACGAACGATACGTCCGGCTCATGATCCCCCTTGAAGGGAGTGGGTACCACCATGAAATAAGCGTCGCTCACCCGAGGCTCGGTGTAAGCCTTGAAATGTCCGGAGGCCAGCACCTCCCGCAACATCTCCTCCATACCCGGCTCGATGATATGCAATTTCCCTTGGTTGGTAACCTCCACCACTTGGGCGTTGATATCCACGCCGGCGATATCCACCCCGTGCTTTGCGGCAATAATAGCCGTGGGCAGGCCAATATAGCCCAAACCCATGAAACATGCTTTCATAAGAATTATGTATTATTTTTTAAGTAAGATATTAGGCAGATCAAGAATGGTCCAACAACGATCAACCGATTGTATAAGAAAGTCTCTTCACAAAATGAATACGAATTGTCTTAGATAGGTGAAAACGGTTATACGTAAATGACACTTGGTCATCTACAATCTCGACAGAGGATGCGCCGGCCACTCTTATCGCTGCGATATTCGTCACGATCTCAGTCCGTGAACAAGACATGATCTCCACATCCGGAGCCAGATGGATCAAGCTTACGGCTTTCACGCCAGTTGAGACAGAGTCCTCTATCCTAAAACAATCCTTATCAATCGTAAATTTTCGCCGATGCCTACCCAATGAGCCAAAGCCATCATGCCAAGCCTCCACCTCATTCGGAGAATCTTTAAGAAGCGTCACCCTTGCCCGCCTCCCCACACGAAAGCCTCCCCATACCTCGCTAGAGTTCTTATCCCCTATCATCACCGTATTATGGGCTGCCGTGCCACGCTCGTATTGCCTACGGGCTGTCTTTTCATACGTAGAAATTCCGGTATCTATAACGAAAAGCTTACCCCCTATCCGCAACTCATAATTGAACATATCCGCATGCGAATGGCCGGGTTGGTAAGAGGCCCTTATGTCTCCAACATCCACGATAGCCTCCCAATGGCCCGCCATCAATTTTCGATAGCCACACGCTTCCATCGGAAGCTTTTCCCAATCCATATCCAATCGCTTAGCGTATGCAAACAATTGAGTCGGAGAAGGCGCGATTCCCTCAGCGGAATCATTCAGGAGAGGTATCGTATTATCTTTATAAACCACAGAGGCTAAATGTCCCAACATGCTACTAGCCTTCTCCCGTAAGCGTTCATTCAGACCTTCCTGCCCTATAAACCGCAAATTATTCATAGAGACATTATAGCAATCCAGCAACCGATCCAACAATATACAATGATACATCGGTGATTGCTCGTAATGAGCACCATCCGGAAGGAGTTGTTCTTCCAGCTCTTTAAATAATAGGTCTTTCGCCTTTTGATAGATCGACTCATCCTTAAAATAAAGCCCGGCCCATAACAAGGAGAAAGCGTCTTCCAATAAGTGATTCCCTAAAAGATGATATTCCAGATTATCCAGTAAAATCTTATATTGGGCATACAAGGAGGAGTCCCATTCTCGCTTATTCTCTGCCGGAATATAAGGATGATATTTCGACAGGAACTTGATCCAATTGATGCCTCGTAAAGCGATCGGATAAGGTTCCAGACCATTCCTATTCCCCTCTATTTCATCGACAAACTTATCGATCCAGCAAACGGCCTGTTCGAAAGATATAGTTTCTTGATGAAGGTAGTCCATATAATTTAGATTATAGGACCATAACTTACCAAAGCTCTCATCGTTCCATCCTAGAAAAGCGGATTCCTTACCCAAGAAAGAGAAATGCCCCGTAACACTATCCAAGTCCGTATATTTCGAGATGAAAAGTTTAAAAGACAAAGGATGTCCCACTCTCGGTAATGACAATACATACCGAAAGCTCCTGTATTTCCTAATATATGCCCGTAGCCTATACCAGACTTGATAACGAACTTGGCGAGATCTCAAGTTCCGAAGAGTAGAAATATATAATTTTAGAGATTCACCCAACATCTCTCTTTCAAGCTCGTAATGCAAGCGAAAGTAGCTTTCGTCGTATTCAATATACTCCCAAATGGAATCAAAGGCTTACCGCCCTCCCGGATACGTTCATTCAACAACGTAAATTGACGTTTTTGCCCTTTATCCATACCGGCCTTCATCGAAGAGAAACCCTTAAAACCATACCCGGTCAATTTACGCCAGTTATCCAAGACCAAGACCCTCTCCTGAGAGAAAACCTCCACACGTTCCTTCGCGTACGATTTCGAGCCGTTCGCAAAGTAATTGATCACGGCGTTCGTCCCATTTGCGTAACGAAGCAATATGCTGGCATTATCCGTATTCTCCTCCGGATTTTCGCCTAACGCATTCATGCAGACCGCCACGACCTCCGAGCCCGCCAAGAAGGAACATAGATCGATAAAATGGCAAGCCTCACCAATGATCCGCCCTCCACCTATCTCTAGATCGTGTACCCACACTTCTTGCGGGATAAATCCGGCGTTCATCGTCGCCACTATATTTTTAGGTCCGTCACCTAGCAATCGCTTCATTTTCTCGGCGAACGGAGAGAAACGCCGGTTAAAACCAACCGTCAAGGTCGTGCCCTCAGGAGCCCCTTGATAAGCCCGTATAATATCATCCAATTCCGTCTCATTCAAGCATAACGGTTTCTCCACGAACACGCTTTTCCCATTCCGTAAAGCCTCTATCACCATCCGGGCATGCAGGTTATGGCGTGTCGTGACCATCACCAAATCCACCTCCGGATCTTTCAATATATTTTGATAGTCCGACGTGGCGTTCTCCGCCCCCGCCTTCCTCGCCAATATCTTGGCGGACAATCCTTGGGCACTCGCTATATACTTGATTCTAGCGTGGGCCTTAGCCAAGCAAGGTATGACCATGGCGGAGGTATAATTGCCCGCCCCAATAATCCCGATCTTGCCCTTTCCACTCACAAAGGTATTATTGCCGATAGAGACAACAGACTCCATTTTTGAATCAGCGGGAAACCGCAATATAGAGGCGATCGATCCTTTCTTGCGCATATCGCCGTAAATCTCCTCATAATCCACCAAGTCAACCTCTTCCGTTATCAACGACTTGACATCCAACGATCCGGAAGAGATCGCGTGGAGTATCGTCTCAAAATTACGCTTTTCCGTCCAGCGGACATAAGCCAACGGATAATCATGCCCCTTGTTCTCATATTCCTCGTCATAACGTCCGGCCCCGTACGAGCAAGATACCTGAAAACTCAACTCCTTCTTATAGAAGTCATCCCTTCGCATATTCAATCCGATAACACCCACCAACACGATCCGTCCCCGCTTACGGGACATCTCACACGCTTGATGGATCACCTCATGGCTTTGCGTGGAGGCCGTGATCAAGACACCATCCGCACCGATACCACCCGTATAATCCTCCACGAACCTTACCGGATCCGTACCTTTGCCCGGATTAACGGCCACGATTCCCTTCGAGGCGGCCATATCCACCTTCTGCTGGTCAAAATCCACCCCGATAACCTTACAGCCGTTCGCTCTCAACAACTGCGCCGCCACCAAACCGATCAATCCCAGACCGACCACCACGACCGTCTCGCCCAACTGAGGATTCAATAAGCGGATTCCTTGCAAGCCAATCGAGCCAATCACCGTAAAGGCCGCCTCCTCATCCGTTATATCATCCGGCACCTTCGCCACCAAGTTCTTCGGCACGCAAACAAACTCCGCATGGTTCCCGTTCGAGACCACCCGATCGTCCACCTTGAACTCCGCGACACCTTTCCCTACAGCTACCACACGTCCGACATTGCAATATCCCAAAGGTAAAGGCTGCCCTAGCTTATTGAACACGGCCTCCAGTGTCGGTTGCAAACCATCCGTCTTTATCTTGTCCAAAACTTGCTTCACCTTATCCGGTTGTTGCCGTGCCTTATCAATCAGGTTCGCCTTTCCGAACTCCACGAGCATACGCTCCGTTCCCAAGGATACTAAAGAACGAGACGTTTTAACTAGAACATAACCTGCTCTTACTTGAGGAACTGGTACTTCTTCAAGCACAGTTCGCCCTGATTTTATATCTTGAATAATCTGTTTCATAATTATTCTTTATACTTTTTCACAACATTCATTATATCTTTTTCTCTTCTTGCCATTGAAAATAATGTTTCAATCCTACTATGAGCCGCAATACTAATACTCTCTAAATCATTATTCCAATAATCCTCTATAACATTAGCAATAGTTTCCGGTAATGTATTCCTTATTATTATTCCTGCATTTCCAACAACATTTAGAACTTCTCCAACATCTGTTGTTACGACTACAGTCCCACAACTCATAGCTTCCGCAATAGCTAACCCAAACCCTTCATATCGTGAAGGTTGTAAATAGAAACGACAGCTTTTCAAATAACACAATTTTTCCTTCTCTGAGATTTCACCTAAAATACTAATATAAGCATTTAAACCTTTCTCTGATATATATTTCTTCACTTCATCAAAAGCATCTCCTTTATGTCCTGCAATATTAAGATGCATATCTAACTTATCTTTCAATAATTCAACCGAATCTATAATCTCATACAAACATTTTCGTTTCACATTTTCTTTTCCTGTCCAACAAATAGTAAACAATTCATTTCCTCTATTGCAATACATTCCCCTTGAATACTTTACAGTATCTATACAATGTGGAGAATATACTATATTTTTAAGATTCCAATCTTTATAAATTTGTTCATACTCATTTCTTGAGACTAGAATATTTTCATTTGCATATTTAATAGAAAATTTAATCAATAACCTTTCTAATAACGGTCTTCTATAGTAATCCGAAGCAGCCATTGGACACTTATAATTA
>OJPS01001808.1_pt1 | contig 13322 bp, 12 predicted proteins | sample 1598551 | NCBI WGS metagenome assembly OJPS01 (sample SAMN03922488, study PRJEB24848) | human gut metagenome | isolation source: stool sample | host: Homo sapiens | place: Germany | collected 2011-05 | reverse complement strand
GTTCTCTTTTGAGCATTTTCAGCAGGGTGGTTTTCCCGCAGCCCGATTCCCCAACAAGAGCCAGCGTTTCCCCGCGATAGATGCAAAGCGAAACATCCGATACGGCGTGCACCTTTCCACGCCGCGCGGGAAATTCCTTGACGAGATTTTCCGCTTCCAGCAGAATTTGCTTTTCCTCCATCACTGCTCACCCTCTTCCTTTGGCTCGTATAAAAAGCAGCGCACCCGATGGCCATCGCCCCGGTCATAAAGCTCGGGCTTTTCCAGACGGCAGCGCTCTGTAGCATGCTCACACCGGGGGCAAAAGGCGCAGCCTTCCGGCATATGCAGCAGGTTGGGAACCATGCCTTTGATGGTATAGAGCCTCTGCCCCCCGCCTTCTTGCTCGTGCACTTTTGGGATAGAGCGGATAAGCCCGCTGGTATATGGGTGCAGCGGTTCCCGGAACAAGGTGAAGACATCCGCCTGCTCCACGACTTTTCCCGCATACATGACATACACATAATCGCAGATTTCCGCTACGACGCCCAGGTTGTGCGTAATGAGCAGAATTGCCGTGCCCCTCTTCTCCTGCAGCTGCTTCATCAGGTGCAGAATCTGGGCCTCGATGGTGACATCCAGCGCTGTTGTAGGCTCATCTGCCAAAAGCAACTTGGGGTTGCAGATCATGGCCATGGCGATCATCACCCGCTGGCGCAGCCCCCCTGAAAGCTGATGCGGGTATGAGCGGTAGCGCTCTTCCGGCTCGGGAATACCTACCTGGCGGAACATCTCGATGACCCGCTCCCTGGCTTCCTTCTTGGAAACTTTCTGGTGCAGCAGCACCGCTTCACGCACCTGCTTTCCCACTGTAAGGACGGGGTTTAAGGAAGTCATGGGTTCCTGAAAAATGACGGAGATATCGTTGCCCCGAATTTCGCGCATCCGTTTTTCGCTCGCCTGGGCCAAATCCTGCCCTTCCAGCAGAATTTCTCCCTCCACAATTTTTCCCGGGTAGGAGAGCAGCCGCACGATAGACATCGCCGTCATGCTCTTTCCACAGCCCGATTCCCCCACTACGCCTATTACCTGCCCCTTTCCAATTCGCATGTCCACGCCGTCTACCGCGGGCACCACGCCCCGGCGCGTGAAAAAATAGGTTTTGAGGTTTTTAATTTCCAGCACATTTTCCATCGGCTTAACTCTCTTTCATATATGGATCGAGCGAACCTCTCAGGCCATCGCCCAGGAAGTTAAAGGCCAGCACCACAAGCAGGATGATGACGCCTGGCGCAATGGCCAACCAGGGCTCGGTAAAAAGATAGTCTTTTCCCCTTGTAACCATGAGGCCCCAGCTTGTGGAAGGCGGCTGCGCCCCAACGCCCAGGAAAGAAAGGCTGGATTCGGATAAGATCGAGCCGGGGATATCCAGCGTAAACTGTACAATCAGCGAAGGCAGACAGTTTGGAAGGATATGCCGGAACATGATTTTCCATTTGCTCACGCCGATAGCCCGCGCCCCCTCTACCATTTCCCCCTCTTTTAGGGAGATGGTCTGGGCACGGACAATGCGCGCAGTTCCCGCCCAATTGACCAGCGAGAGGGCGATAAAAATATTGACAATGCCGGAACCCAGCGTATAAGTGACCACCATGGCAAGCAGCAGCGAGGGGAACGCCAACATGATATCCGCAAAGCGCATGATGATATTATCCACCCACTTCCCAAGATACCCGGCCATCAGGCCAAGCAGGATGCCCAGCATCATGGAGAGAGAAGTTGGCACAAGGCCAATGATAAGGGAAATGCGCGCGCCATAGATAATACGGGAAAGCACATCCCTTCCAAGCTCATCTGTCCCAAGCCAATGCTCAAAGCTTGGCGGCATCAGCTGGTTCTCCGTGTTCTGTGCATAGGGGTCATACGGCGCGAAAACCGGCGCAAAGATCGCCACGAGGATGATAAATACAATGAAAAACAGCGAGGCAGTCGCCAGCTTATTGGTGCGCATGAAGCGTTTGACTTTTTCCCAGCGGCTTTCGGTTTCCAGCAGTTCTTCCATGCTCACGGTTTTTTGCGGAGCCTTCTTTTTCATGCCAACCTCCTCCTTATTCCACGCGAATTTTGGGGTCCAGCACGGAATACAGGAGATCCGCCACCAGGTTGCCCAGGATGATGAGCACCGTGGTGAAAAGCACTGTGCCCTGAAGCAGCGGCATATCCCGGTTTCCAATTGCATCCACTGCCAGCCGGCCCACACCGGGAATCCCGAATATCGTTTCCGTGATGACTGCGCCGGAAAGCAGGCTGGCCACCTGAATTGCCATCACCGTGACGACGGGAAGCATGGCGTTTTTCAGCGCATGTTTGACAACCACCGCGCGCTCCCGCAGCCCCTTGGCCCTGGCTGTGCGGATATAGTCGTTGCGCATAATCTCAAGAAGATTGGAACGCGTCAGCCGGGCGATTGTCCCCGCGGAGCTCCAGCCCAGCACAATGGCGGGCAGGATCATGTGCGAGAGCGTCCTATACCCTGAAACGGGCACCCACCCAAGCTTAAATGCGAAGATATACTGCAGCAGCAGCGCCGCCCAGAACACCGGCATGGAGACTCCGATGAGCGAGCCGGACATAAAGAGCCTATCGATGATGGTATTTTTCTTTATTGCCGAGAAAATGCCCGCTGGTATGCCGATGGCCCATGCCACCAGTGCGGCAAAGACAGTGAGCTTTACCGTATGGGGAAAGGCATCCATAATCAGATCCGTGACATTGCGGTTCAGCTTATAGGAGACGCCAAGGTCGCCATGCAGCGCGTCCCACAGATAGCGGAAAAAGCGCACCAGTGCAGGATCATCCAGCCCTTTGCTTTCCTTGAGCTTTTCAATGAGCTCCGGCTTGACATGCTCCTTCATCATTACCGTAACGGGATCGCCCGGGATAACGCTCAGCATGATGAAGATGACGAGCATGACGCCGATCAAAACAGGAATCGTGGTTAAAATTCTTTTTACGATATATCTTCCCACATTCTTTCCCTTCTTTCCTCCATAAAGCGGGCGCCGCCCCGCTTTTCTCAAATGCAAAGGGGGGTGCCAGGCACCCCCGCCTTCATTTTATTGTAACACGGCTTAGCACAATTGGGCTAGCTCTCCTTTATAGAGACATTATAGTACTTGGTATCCGCCCAACCGTTCCAGGCGACTTGGAAACCCTCTACGCGTTCGCTTACCACAAAGCTATGCTCCTTTGAGAACAGCGGAACCCAGGCAGCATCTTCCTGGACAATCTGCTTTTCCAGCTCCTGATACAGGGCGATGCGCTCCTCTTCATTCACAATGCCGCGCGCTTCTACAATCTGCTGCTTCACTTCCTCGTTGGAATAGTTGAAGGAACGGCGCTCGCTGTTGCCCGGCGCAAAGATGGAATAGATAAAGTTATCCGGGTCGTTAAAATCCGCAGACCAGCTGGAAAGATAGGAGCCTATCTGCCCCTCCGCCCGCTTTGCGCGCCAGGTAGCATCGTCGTACATCACAATTTCCGCATCGATGCCCACTTCGTCCAGCATTGCCTGCACCATTTCATAGACCTGGGTGGTCGTATTCGTATCATCGGCATTGGCTGCAATTTCCATCTCAAAGCCATTGGGATATCCTGCCTCAGCCAGAAGCCTTTTCGCCTCTTCCGGGTTATATTCGATCTCTTCCAGATCCGGATTATGGCCAATTAAGCCGGGGGGCAGAATTCCGCTCTGCACTTCTCCCATTCCCGCAAAAACGGTATCCAAAATTTCCTGCTTATCGATTGCCATCTGATAAGCCTTGCGCACGCGCACATCCTGGAAGGGCTCCAATGCCTCGTTGATGGACATGTAGTAAATTCCCACGCGCTGCCCGGTGACAATCTGGTCTTTATATTCCTCGCTTTCCAGATAGGATTCCGCCTGGACAGGCGCCATCTCCAAATCGAAAATATCCAGCTCGCCCGATTCAAAGAGCATTTTCAGCGTATCCGCATCTTCGACAACCGTCATGGTGATGCCATCCAGAGCGGGCCGGCCGCGCCAGTATTCCTCGTTGGCCACCAGCGTTTTATCGCTATTCACTACCCAGCTTTCAAAGATAAACGGGCCCGTTCCGATGGTGAGCTCCGGATCTATGCCAAACTGATCGCCGGCTTCCTCTGTAGCCTTGCGGTTATAGATGGAGCAGGCCGGCGTGGAAAGCCCGGCAAGGAAGGGCGCAAAGGGCTCTGCCAGCGTGACAACCAGCGTATAATCGTCTTTCACTTCCAGGCCCGAAAGTGTTTGCGCATTGCCATCCATCATTTCCTGCGCTCCCTGGATGCAGGCAAGGAAATCCACATTAAGCGCTTCTGTTTCTGGCTTCAACATGCGCTCGAAGGTATAGACGACATCATCTGCCTTAAATACCTCCCCATTGTGGAACTTGACGCCCTCGCGCAGATGGAAAGTATAGGTGATTCCATCCGGCGAAACCTCCCAGCTCTCCGCCAAGCTGGGCGTAAGCTCCGTCTGCCCATCTTCCTGCACAGAAACTTCCAGGAGTGTATCGAAAATATTGAGGGGCAGGAAGTAGTACTCTGTGGTTTTCTGTGCATCGGCCGTGTTAGGCTCATCGTTTGTGGCGATGCGCAACACATTTTCAGATGCCCCGCCCTTATTTGCACAGGCAGTAAACAGCCCGAGCAGCAGAAGAGCGCTTAGAAACAGTGCAATTGCTCTTTTCATCTTATCCTCCATTCATAAAGGCGCGCCGCAGCTTTCGCCAGCGGATCCCGCACACTTTTGCAGACCGCCCGTTTTGGCATAGCGCACCGGGATAGTGAAGCAAAAGCCGCGTCTGCCGACGCGGCTCCGGCTTTCCCGCCGTCATTTATAGCGCCCTACAGAAAGCTTTGCAGGAACCCTGCCACCTTCGCGGCGGGCCCAACGGGGCACGCCCCAAACACCGCTTCTGCAGCTGCGCGTTTCACCGGCTTCATCGGACGCCTCCTCTGCCGGTTACTTATCTTGCCATAGATTTGTCAATTTTCCCTTTAGTATAGCAAAGGGCTTTGGCATTGTCAACAGGGTCGACAATATTCAGAGCAACTCTTTTATGCATATCAGGCTGCGCGTTCTTTCATATTCCTGGTATCTGAGGCCTCTCCCCTCTACCTCTATTTCTCCGCTCTGATTATCATAGGGGTCTGCCCGGAACCCCTGGCTTGGGGGCTGGAAGTCCGCATAAATGGCCGTGTTTGCCACCATACGGTAGGGGTCCATTCCGCCAAAATAGAACCTGCGCCGCCCCTCATTTCCCGCGCGGTGTGCCCCACCGCCAAAAGAAGGATCGCAGTACAGCCAGCCAAAAGGCTCGGCATAAAATTCTGCCCAATCGTGCGGGCCAATATGATCCGGCCCAGCATACAATCCAGACTGCCACCTGGCCGGAATGCCCGCGCACCGGCACAGGGTGATGAACAGCAGCGCCTGCACGCCGCAGTCTCCCCGAAGGCTGCGAGCACACGCTTCCGCAATGGAAGTAATGCCAAAATATTCCCGAACAAAGGCATATTTTACCTTTGTCGTGATAAAATCGTAAAAAGCCTGGGCCTTTTGAAGAGGCGTCTCCCTTCCCCGGCAAAGCTCCTGGCAAAGGGAGCGCAGGCAGGGCGTAAACAGGATATGGGGCGCGCATTCGGCAAGATCCATAGGCGCAGGCGGCGTTTGCATGCCGCTCCCCGGCCGCGCCGCTTGCACGATATTGCTGTATTCGTATTCCACTTCAAAGGAGTGGTTTTCCCACATCACTTCCTCAAAATAGGCGGTGCGCTGCAGCGCGTTTTCCGGCGCAAGGAAAGTGATTGCCGGAGCGCTGCTCAGAATGCGGATATCGCTCTGCTGCCTGCATGCGGCCGGGATAGGCAGCCACACCCGCACCTTTTTTCCCGGGGAAAAGGCTTCATCGCGAATTTTTACGCTGGCCCGGATGCGCAGCCTGCATCCAAACTGCCCATTCTGCTCAATCATCTGCGCTGCGCGATCCAGATGGTGCTCCTGGCCGCCGCTTTGCATCTGCCCTGCGCGCTGGGCGATGCGCGGATCTGTCTTCTTAAGTGTTGCAAAAAAGCTGGAGAGGATGCGCACCTGGCCATGGAGATACAGCCAATCAATGCGCCCAGCATCCATCAGCGCCTCAAATTCTCCAAGGGAGAAATCCGGTATTTCCCGCCGGATATGCTCCATCGCCTGCTCTATGGTATAAGGATATTCGGCAGGTAAGCGCCGCATGATTTCCCGCTCCGCCATCATGGCATATTTCATCTGCTGGGGGATATTTTCTTCTTTCAGGCGGAGATCGATCAGCCGCACAGCCTGTTCAAATTCCCCCTGCATCTTAAGGCGCTGCAAGTCTTCCGGAAGCCCTATGGGCAAATACCAAAACAAATGGTTCTGATTCATCTTCGCGTTTCCTCTTTTCTTCTGGCATTTTCTGCGAGCGCCAGGAGCGGCCGGGCGCGGGCCCAAACCAATGCGCCAGGGCAAGCGCATCCTCCCCGCGGGATTCTTTCCCGCATGGCATTCGCCCTCATCTACCGGTTTATCATAGCAAAATTCCCGGGCTTTTACAATCGGCCAATAGAAAAAGGCTCCCACAAATTGCGGGAGCCTTTTATTGGTTTGACTACGCTTCGTCTACCATATCCAGCAGGTTGAGCTGCTCGAGGATGGAACGAGTCTCTTCGTCGTTCTTCATGCTATCCAGGTCAACGATTGCGGAACCGCTATCGATGAACTCCGGAACTTCCTCGCCAAGAGCTGCCTTATAAGCAGTCATCGTGCCGGTGTAGCCCATGTTGTAGGGGTTCTGCGTGATAACAGCTGCAACTGTGCCATCGAGCACATACTCGAGGGAAACAGGCGTGATGTCGATAGCGACGATCTTCACTTCGCCAACTCTGCCAGCTTCCTGAACAGCGGAAAGAACGGGAGCCAGGTTGCCTTCGCAGCCGGTGATGAAGCCGCCGAAGTCGGGGTTCGCCGTCAGCGTATCGCGAGCGAATGTCAGGTCAGCATCGGTAACGCTGTAGGTGAAGAACAGCTGATAGAGCTCCATATCCGGATAGTTCTCCGTGATATAGTCCTCAGCACCCCAGGAGCGCTGGCCGTTTGTGATAACGCCGTCGTTCCAGTTCACAACTGCCCAGAGGCCTTTGCCGCCCATGGCTTCGCCAAGAGCCTGCCCAGCCATCGTGCCCAGCTTGTAGTTATCCGAGGAAACCAGGCAAACCGGCCAATCGGACTCTGCGGAGCAGTCGAACAGAACAACCGGGATATCCTTCGCTTCGCAGATAGGCATTACATTGCCAACAGCAGCAGCATCTGCAGGGGCAACAGCCAGGCCGTCTACATCACGGGCAACAGCAGCTTCGATCATCTCGATCTGAGCCTGCAGGTTTGTGGAGTCATCGGGGCCGTTGAAGTTGCACTCAACGCCGAGCTCTGCCAGCTCTGCAATAGCCTGATCAACGCCTCTCATAACATCGGACCAGAAGGAGCCGTTGTATGTCTGCAGGATAACTGCAATTTCTCCAACTTCGCTCTCGCCGCCGGAGCTCTCGCCAGGTCCAACGATCTGGCTGGGCGCTTCGCTTTCCTTGCCGCCATTCCCGCCGGAGCAGGAAACGAACAGCATCGCAACCAGCAACAGAGCGAATACGATGGAAATAGTCTTTTTCATCTTTTTCCTCCTATTTTGATTGCCGGCTATTCCGCCGGAAGATAATTGTGACCAGAGGGTGATGCCCCTAGCCACTTTTCTTAACGAGAGTATATCAGCCCAAAAAGCCTTTGTCTATACGATTTCTCGAGTTTATTTTTTCAAAATCGTCATAATCTTATGAAGTTTAAGTTGCGCTGTTTTTCATAAATTTATCTGCCTCCCTCTATACCGTTGTTTATGTATATTTAACCGCGGATTAATTATTACAAAGAAAGATAAAAAAATTCAAAAAAATTTTTATTTTTGCAGTTTTTCACTCAAAACCAGCTCCACGCCGCATTTTTAGGGCAACAGCATAAAAAGGCGTTCAAATTCCAAGCAACACAGAGGAGGTTTTATCTGGAACTCCCCTTTAGGTGGTTTTCCCTTCGCTTTTTCGAAACCGGCTGGGTGTACAGCCAAATTTTTCCCGGAAAATGCGGCTGAAATATTTTGAGGATGCAAAGCCGGCCTCTTGGGAAACCTGCTCCACAGCGCTATCCGTGGCAATGAGCAGGCGCCGGGCCTCTTCCAGGCGCAGATTGTTTATGAGCTGTATGGGCGAGAGCCCTAGCCGCCGTTTAAGCACGCGGCAGGCATAGGATTCACTCACGCACGCGGCCATGGCGGCATCCTGCACGGAAATACGCTCCCTGTAATTTGCCCGGATATAGCGCTCTATCACCTCGCCTGCCGGGAGGGCCTCCGGCTTCATTTGAATGAGGCCATGCAGCAGCGCTTTAATATAGTGGGAAAGCAGGGCCTCATTTCTCTGCTTTTGACAAAATTCACTGTGGATATTGGAAAACAGCCAGAGCAGCTTTCCATCCCGATCCGGGATATGCAGAAGGGAGGGCAGAACAAAATCCGTTTCCAGCATCAGGCAGTAAAACTCTTGGCTGCGGCTATGATCCATCTTTTCCTCATGGTACACATTTGCAGGGTAGGCGATGACAGTGCACCCAAGGGCTCCTATTTTCTGGCCCGAGGTTTCTATGGAAGCGCCGCCCCGGATGAGCAGATATAAAAGTTCTATGCCCGAATGCTTATGCCAATCCGTTCGCCAGACGCCCTTCTCCCACTTGTGGTGGGCGGCATCCGTCAGGCGGAAATGGCTTTTTTCAATTTGCTCTGCAAGGCTCTGCGCCAAAAAATCACCTCCACTTCCGGCACGGGGCGCCCCCCGGCTCTTACGATAAGGATAGCATGCCCCTCCTATTTTCTCAAGCAAAGCAGGGTTTTGGCACCCAAGGCAGAATGTTACACTAGAAACAGGAGGCAACCACATGTCTACACAGATTTGGGCGCACCGCGGCGCGAGCGCATACGCACCGGAAAATACCCTGGAGGCCTTTCAGCTTGCCCTGGATATGGGGGCTGATGGCATTGAGCTTGATATACAGCTTTCGGCAGATGGCGAGCTCATGGTGCTGCACGACGACACCATCGACCGCACTTCTTCCGGGACAGGGCGGCTTTCGGATATGACTTTATGGCAGCTTAAGGAGTTGGATTTTTCCATGGGCATGAGCCAATATGCCGGCGCGCGCATCCCCACGCTGCGGGAGGTTTACAGGCTGCTGGCCAAGAGAGATGTCATAGTCAATGTGGAAATTAAGGCGGAAGAGGGAAATTATGAGCAAATTTGCAAAAAGGCTCTGGCCCTGGAACGGGAAATGGAAATGCAGGGGCGCATTCTATATTCCTCCTTTAACCACTATGCCCTGCTCACCATGCGCCAGCAAGATCCTCTGGCCAAAATCGGGCTGCTCTATGAATGCGTTATGGTGAATCCGCAGCTTTATGCAAAGCGCATAGGCGCCGATGCCATCCATCCTTCGCGCTATACACTGCTTGTTCCGGGCGTAGTGCGCCGCTGCCACCGGGCGGGCATCCGCGTGCACACCTGGACGGTAGACGACCCAATCTCCATCCGCATGATGCTGGAAAAAGGGGTGGACGCCATTATCACCAATAAGCCGGACCTGGCGAAGAAAATTTTGCAGGAAAGGGAGGTTCCTTCCAAATAGAGCAGAGGATGGGCGCAGAATACAAAGCCGCGAAGGATATTTGCGCAGATGAGCGGCCCTGCTCGCCTATGCTGAGCCAGATTAGAAACAGCTGCGCCAAAAGACAAAGGCAGCGATTTCTTCAGCGGCAAAGCGCCGTTATCATAAACGCATAGATTGTTTTTGATTGTACATTTTAAAGGAGAGAAAAACGCCGCAACAAAAAGGCTTTGGGCATGCCCAAAGCCTTTTCTTCTTTATTATGCCGGCTTTCCTATTCCTGTGGAAAGCGTATGGTAATTTTTGTGCCCTTTCCCTCCTGGCTTTCCAGGGAAACCCTGGCATCGTGAAACAGGGCGCCATGTTTGACAATGGAGAGGCCAAGCCCCGTTCCCCCCGTCTGCTTGGAATGGCTTTTATCCACCCGGTAGAAGCGCTCAAACACCTTATCCTGATGCTCTGGCGGGATGCCGATTCCCGTATCCTCTACGCACAGGACGGGGCCGCCATCCTCCTTTTTTACGGTGACCTCCACCTTTCCACCCTCTTTGTTATACTTGATGGCGTTATCAAAGAGGTTATACACCATCTCTTCGAGAATCTGACGCACGCCGTTTATCTCCTGCGGCTGGCCGTAAATCAGGAAGCTGATGCCCCGCTGCGCTGCCTGGGGAACCAGGCGCTGGTATACCTGCCTGCAAAGGCCGAGCAGCTCCACAGGTTCCTTGTCGGAAAAAGTGCTTCCCTCATCCAGCTGGGAGAGTTCAAGAATATCCTCGATCAAGGTGATGAGCCGGGCAGATTCTTCGTAGATGCGGCTGGAGAATTCCTGCATATCCTCCTTTTTGGCCAGCCCGTTTTTCATAATCTCCGCATAGCCGGAAATAGAGGTGAGGGGCGTCTTTAATTCATGGGAGACATTGGCCGTAAATTCCCGGCGCATCTTCTCCGCGTTGCTGCGCTCGGTGATATCCAATACCAGCAGCACCACGCCTGTGACAGTTTCCCCAGGGGAGCGCACCGGGTTTGCCAGAAGCTGATAAACGCGCCCATCCATCTCCATTGTTGCCTCGGAGGGCTTGCCCTCCCCTGCGCGCTGCACAGCATGCTGCAAGGAGAGGCTGCGGGAAAGTGCCAGAATGTTTTTTCCAACGCAATCGCCGCCCACATGGAAGACGGCTTTTGCACTGTTGTTCAGCAGCACAATGGCGCTTCTGGTATTTAGCACAACCAGCCCTTCGCTCATGTTATCGATAATGGCGTTGAACTCCTGCTGCCTGCGGGAGAGCTCTCTTAAGCTGCGCCCTATCTGATCGTTCTGCCGGGAAAGCCGCAGAAGCAGCGGCGCCAGCTCATCGTACACTTTGCTGTTTTCCGGATCTTCCAGGTTTAAATCGTTGATCGGCTGCACGATGCTCTTTGTCATGCGCCCTGCCAGGAAGGCGGCGACTGCCAGCGTCAGCGCGATGGCGATGAGGATCATTCCCGTCATGCCAAATAGAAGACCGAAGAGATTGCGCTGCGTGCTGCCCAAGCGCAGGATACGCCCATCTTCCAACTGCACCGCATAGTAGAAAGTATTTTCTTCTATAGTTTCAGAGGAGCGCATGCTCCGCCCCCACCCTTCTTCCATCGCCTGCTGCACTTCCGGGCGATCCAGATGGTTTTCCATGTTCTTTGCATCGCTCTGGCTATCATAGAGCACAGTTCCATCCACATCGATAAATGTCAGGCGGGGGGTTCCCCCTGTCGCCGGGATTTGACGCAGGTATTCCTCGTCCTCCTCATAGCGGTTCAGCGCTGCCAGCAGATAGCTCGCTTCGTTTTCCAGCGCCTGCCAGGTTCTATTGGATAAAAACTGATAAATTACGCCCAGGATCAGCGCGCTGCAGAGCAGCACTGCGATAAGCGTAATGCTCAGCATATTGCGGAATATTTTCTTTTTCATGCCTATTCTCCAATGCTATATCCAACGCCCCGAACCGTCTTAATCGCGCTGCCGTATTCCCCGAGCTTTTGGCGGAGCGTCTGCACATGGACATCCACCGTGCGCGTGCCGCCATCGTAATTATAGCCCCAGACAGTTTCCAGCAGCTTATCGCGGCTAAAGACGATCCCGCGGTTTTCCATCAGAAACCGGAGCAGCTCGAACTCCTTTAGCGTGAGGGTGACGGGCTCTCCGCCGGCTGTGACCGTCCGCTTCTTTGGGTTTACCACCAGCCCATCGCCCACAAGCTCTCCCTCCTTGGCCCGCGGGGAAGAGCGGCGCAGCACAGCGCGCACGCGGGAAACGAGCTCCATCATGCCAAAGGGCTTGACGACATAATCATCCGCCCCAAGGTCCAGCCCCAGAACCTTATCATACTCTGCGCCCTTGGCCGTGATCATGATGACGGGCACCTGCTCCAGCCCAGGCATTTTGCGCATTTTCTTTAGAACCTCGATCCCATCCTCCTCGGGAAGCATGATATCTAGGAGCACGAGCTCAGGCGTTTCCTTCTTGCAGGCCTCCCAGAAGGCCTTTGGGGTTTCAAAGCCCTGGGCAGCGTATTCCGTCTGCCCAAGGGTATAGACTACAAGATCCCGGATGTTCTTATCATCCTCTACATAGTAAATCATTCCTGATCGCCTTCTTTGCTGTGTATGCCGGTAATGGCAAATTCCACCCACTCGGCAATGTTTGTGGCGTGATCTCCGATGCGCTCATAGTATTTTGCGATCATGAGAAGATCCATCGCCTGTTCGCCGTTGGAGGCGTCTTTGCCGATAAGGGCAATGAGCTCGGCCTTGACCTGATCGAACAGATCGTCCACCACATCGTCCATGGAGATGACCTTGCGGGCCAGATCCACATCCCGGTTGACAAAGGCATCGATGCTCTTTGTCACCATTTCGATGGTAGCGCCGGCCATGGCGGGGATATGCTCCAGCTTTTTGATATATTGCTGATCCGCGATAAAAAGGACGATCTCCGAAATATCCGCCGCTTGGTCCCCGATGCGCTCCATATCCGTAATCATCTTAAGGGCAGAGGAGATAAACCGCAGATCCCGCGCCACTGGCTGCTGGCGCAGCAGAAGCTTCAGGCAGAGCGCCTCAATTTCCCGCTCCTTTTCATCCACTTTCTTATCAAACCTCATGGCCTCTTTTGCCTGGGCAATATCCTGAGAGACCAGCGCCTCCGCCGCGCTTCTGATCGAATGCTCGATGAGTGTCCCCATCTCGATTAGCTGTGTATTGAGCAGCTCCAACTGTTCATCAAAGAAACCTCTCATCTCATCCAAACCTCCCTGTGATATAGTCCTCTGTGCGCTTATCCTGCGGCATGGAAAACAGAGCTTCCGTCGCCCCGTATTCTATCACTTCTCCAAGCAGGAAGAAGGCCGTTTTATCCGAAATACGGGCTGCCTGCTGCATATTATGCGTCACCATAATAATAGTATAACTTTCCTTAAGTTGCACGGCAAGATCTTCAATTTTGGATGTGGAAATCGGATCGAGGGCAGATGTGGGCTCATCCATCAGAAGAACTTCAGGCTGCACGGCCAGTGCCCGTGCAATGCAGAGC
>OJPS01001806.1_pt1 | contig 13336 bp, 14 predicted proteins | sample 1598551 | NCBI WGS metagenome assembly OJPS01 (sample SAMN03922488, study PRJEB24848) | human gut metagenome | isolation source: stool sample | host: Homo sapiens | place: Germany | collected 2011-05 | reverse complement strand
CTTCAACTCAGGTATCTTATCTATCAGCCTTATGATGGCATCATTGACCGCATCTTGTGCGTCATGATAATCATGCAAATAAGATAACGCTATACCAAACATCAACTTGCTATGCTGTACATACAGCTGTGCAATGAATGCACGATCGTCATCATCTTCAATGGTCAGAATGGAAGCCGGTAGAAAAATCACCCTATCACCATCTTTCGCGCACCATTTTGTCCACGTGCTCCCTTTTTTCGATAGGTATATTATACCGCAAAACGAATCAATTTCAACCGTTATGCTTCGAATACGCAGTCTAAGTCTGGGCGATAATGCTATGCTGATTTGTCATCCGGTTGTCGCTGATTTGTCCGTAAAATTTCATGGATTTAGCAGGAACTTGTCACTTTTCAATAACAAAATTATGCGCTAAGATGTAACCAGCAAAAGGAAATGGTGGCCGCCGAAAACCTGATGCAAAAAAGTAAAGAGAAAGAAGGAAATCTTATTATGGCAACTATTAACGATGCGATTGTTGGCGTTCCCAGCGGTCAGACGATGAACCTCCGCAAGACCGCATCCTCCTCCGGCACTATCCTGTACAGGCCGTCGTCCGGTACGAAACTGACCTGTGATGCCGACACCAGCGACTCCCAGTGGATCAAGGTGACGAGCTATACGAACACCTGCTATGGCATGCGTCAGTACATTGATACCTCTGCCTGCACCAACCCCTCTGTTTCGAATCTGTTTGGAGGCACGGGCTCCAGCAACAACATTCGTCAGAGCAGCACCCGCAAGGCCGTCGTATTCAACCTTCAGTGGGCCCTGAAGCGCTTGGGCTATAATCCTGGTACGATCGATGGCATCTTTGGCAGCGGAACTCTTGCCGCTGTTAATGACTATCAGGATGCGAAGAGCGGTACTCATGACGGTATCGTCGGTGATCAGACTAAGGCTTGGCTTGTTGCGGATCTTGGGTAAGCCCCATACTTGTCGTCAGACGGTCAACATCCATTAAAAGAGAGCTTCCGCTAAGGCGGGAGCTCTCTTAAAATGAGTTGAGAAATCAAGCTCACCGATCAACCATTCCCCAAAGAATCATTTGGTGTGTACACTTTTTGAATGTCCCCTGTTTTGGGATCGATGATAATGCCAAATACTTCTTTAGGCGCATCAAAATTATCAGTAAAATAGACAGCATAGTATGGATTTTGCTTAGAGTCATCCACTGCATAGTAATCATACAGCTTATACCACACACTAATTTCATATTTCTGTACATCAACACCCTGATCTTCCAGCACCTGTTTTGCAATGGCTACTGCTGTTTCTTCACTGATTTCATCCGCTGCAGGGAGTCCGTTATCATTGCCAAGCAATTGTGCCTTCTCCTCCAAAGACCACTGTTCTTCACGAGATTGTGGAAGCGCGGGGGCCATCTTGTTTTCATCCTCCCTCATCATTTCAGCTATGTGAGCAGGCGTATAGACCTCCAGCGCCGTATCCTCGATGATCTCACCCGTTCGTGTCATCAAAACCGTATATTCTGACCCTGATACACCGTATGGACTTGTCTGCCATGAAATCATCCAACACGGTTCCTCATGATCCCGATTTGTAAAAAAAGATACATTGACAATCCGATTCTCTAACTCATCACTCTTTATCACTTGGGCTGACAGAATGGCTTCTTTTGCGATTTCAATAGCTTCTTCTCTTGTCATGTCGCTTTCATCAGGAAGAACATCTCTCCATGAATCAATGAGCGTCACTTTCGATTGTATATAATCGCTATACCATGCCTTGTCCTCCAAGGACCATGTTGACATCGGGCCTTTTACACTCTCTATAATATCCACATGAGAAATAGCATCTTCGCGCCCAAACATGTCGACGATCATTTGATCTGCAAGCTGTTCCTTCTCAACATTTGCAATTTGTTCATCATGTAAATTGCTGATGTCTTCCGCCGAAAATGACCATCCGTTTTCCGAAAGCAGATCAATCAATTCCAACTTTTCTTCAAGGCTCCAAGTATACAGCGGTCCATGTTCCACTTCCATATCGATCGTTTTTGCAAACAAGGAATTCCATAGTGCGGCGGCCGTAGCGGTCACGGCTGTAATCAATAGAATTGCCAGAAGAACCATTGCTAAAGAAATTTTCTTCTTCATTATTTGTCTACCTCCTGTCGTAATTTCATTCATCATCATCCGATGCTTTCTTTCCGTGACGTACAGCCCGGAGAGATTTTCCTCAAGACACTGCCTGACAGTTTTTCGATTCATAGGCTCCCCTCCTCTCCCGATGCAGTGCGAAGTAGGCTGTAGGCTTTTTGCAAACGGCGGGTTAGCGTAGGCCGGCTGATTCCAAGCGCCATTGCTACTTCTTCTGTGGTCAGTTCCTGATAGTAATACAGCAAAATGGCGCTTTTGTACTTCTCAGGTAGTCTGAGCACATCAAGGAAGAGCTCACGGGAATCCTGGGAGACTGGCATCAATGCCGGAGGAATTTCCTCCAACGCGCATGTCTGCTTTCTGCGCTTAAACCAGCTAGAACGCAGATAATCCTTACAGGTATTGACAGCAATGCGCATGATCCAGGTCCTGATAGAGCAATCATTACGCCTTTCAAACCGCTCCATATGACGCCACACCTTAGTAAAGGTGTCCTGCATGGCATCCTCTGCCATATTCCGATCGACCAAGTAGAGGAAACATAGCCGAAGGACTTCAGTCTCATATGTGCGCATCAGTTCTTCAAATTTGGCCTCCCGAACGCCGCTTGGTACCGAAGCGATGTTCATCAGCCCCACCTCCTTTCACTTGAATAGACGAAAAAGATAGCCCTTTTTGTAAAGGGCTGGAAAACTTTTATTTTGTAGTTCGATTATCATCCTGATCATTCATAAAACGCTGTATTTTTTTCAAGGCATGATCCTGATAACGCATGAGGGTTCGTTCACATTTACCAAACTCCTTCCATTTTTGACTATACTCTGCCCACACGCGAGGCCATGTAATACCATCAATTAAGTGGCGCTTAATGACATACGCTTCATCCTCACTTAGCAATAATAGCCATCCCTCTACCGTAGCGTTTTTTTCTTGTAACTCACTCAACCGTTCCATCTGCTTGCTCGAAAGCGTCCCATCTCTTCTAATCAGTGCTTCTAACCGTTCCTGGGCAACACAATTCTTCCTATGCAATCTAATCTCCTGGCGTATATATACATTGTCGTAGTCTCTCAAATCTGATTCACTCCTTCAAAATGTGGGCTTTATCTATCGTTTACACTATTGTACAGTGTTACGCTGTATCCGAAAAGTGACAATCTACTGTCATTTTCGCGTCAATTTGCTGAAAAAACGCTGCCATACACATGACATGGTCCGAATATCATTATAGCCTGAAGATCCATCAAAATGCGGTTCTTAAATATATGGTGCTTAATATTTCCAAAAAGCACTTTATTGCATCTTAAAATTCGAACTTAAACATGTTTTTTTTGCAAAACTCCTACCTATAGATAATACATCCTACATTAAAGTTTGATGAAAATCGACGAAAAAAATAGGGATGTGACTTTATGATCTGTGTCGATCTCTTTTCATTTGCGTATATCCCCACTTGGTTTGAACAACTCTACGAGTTATCCCAGCTCGCCACACCAGAGCCATGGCGATTCAAGATTCCAGATCATGAGATGCAAAATGATCAAACCCCTATACTTGAACGATACATCAATCAAGTATTTCGCAAGCAGGCGGTAGATTACAACTATGCACCACCTGAGGATGCCGATTATATCTTCTATATCCGCAACGAATTTGCTTGTCTCCATACAGGGCTTTACACCCCTGCGCTGAAAGCCATCTATATGTGCTTTGAGCGTAACAAGAAGCGCGATACGCTAAGACAATGGTACTTCAAAAACTTTGCAACAGAGGGATCACCAACGCTCAAATACGTTAACCCTCTGCCTATGAGACCGGCTCATGCCCTTCTGCAGCAGATTCCATATTTTGACCCGGAAAAAGAAATTCGGATCAACGCCGAGCACATCCTGCAAGACGATGAAAACGTAAAGAGGCTCCCTGCCTCTATTCGTACAGCTTGGAATCTTCCTTTGCTGCTGGAGACGGCTGTTGAAATGGCTCGTCGGAAGGCGCTGGTTGATTGGAACCTCGCAGTCCCACAGGTATTTCAGAATCGTATTCAATACCTTTTGCCAATCCATCTTACAAATATGGCGATTCCCGACCTCGCCATAGCGCTGTCTGCAATGGACGGTTATTATATAGGACATACCTGTTTAACCAGACAGATGGCCTATCAAAACGCACGACTATTGGCCCGACCAACTGCTGGATGGCTCATAGATCTTGTAGAATGAGCGCACCTATTTGATCGAACCGGAAAGGAGCCTAGATGCCCAGAATCATCTTTTGCCCTCAATGCGGAGGAAAGCTGTTTTACCTCCAAGTTGAGGGCACATGACCCACTTGATCGCGTACTGTGAGGTTTGTAAGAAGCCGGTGAAACTCCGGCGCACGCGCTCAGGAAAACTTTATAGCGTTGCGTGGGAACGGAAGTGAATCCGAGCGAGGGGTGCGATTCCCTTGCCATGACGGTTCAGGAAATCACAACAGCCGTAGCGTGATTTACGGGTTGCATCCCGGTAGAATCCGCTTCCCTTGAAAAAAACGCACAAACTGCAACCACGCCGAGCAACGGACGCCGATGCAAAGGAGTACCAAGATCGCCGGAATGACTGCTTTATTCAAAGCATCATTTCGGCGATTTTTTTTGCATCGATGCCCACCCTCGGCGTTTTTTGTGTTTTGGATCAAGCACGTATCAAGCGAGCGCTTCATGCTTCGGCTCCCATCAAGGAGCAATGGTCATGAACATCGTCCTCACACTTTTCCAAATGAAACCTTTTCAAATAGGAAATTACCTTTCTTATTTGATTGTTATTCTCCTCTCAGAGCCGGAGAGAGGGGGCGATCAACCGTGACAGCAAATGAACGCCGCGCAGAAATCCTACGGATTTTAACTGCACGCAGGCATGAAACCATGGGGCGGCTTGCAACCGAGTTACACGTCACACCCCGGACAATTCACTCCGATGTCATTGCGCTCATGGTTGATCACCCTCTCGAAACCCAGCGAGGACACGGCGGCTGCGTAAAGGTGGCGGATTGGTACCATCCACACCGCAATATTCTCAGCAATGAGCAACAGCATGTCCTTTCCGAGCTGCTTGGCACCTGCAACGCACATCAGGCCAATGTGCTTCATCAGATGCTGGACGAGTACGGCTCTCCTCAACAACGAGTAAAGAAAGGACGAACGGTATGAGCAAAGTCAAACTCCTGTTAGACGTGGTCAACGATATACGCCACCTGGCAGACAGCCTTGAGTGTGTTGCCAACAGTATCGTCGAAAACACACCGGAGTTTCCGTATCAGGAAGGCGATTCCTCTGCAAAAAAGCACACGTCTCCTCCCGTTACAATCGATCAAGTACGCGCCGCACTGGCAGAAAAGAGCGGTGACGGCAAGACTGCTGAAGTCAAAGCACTTTTGTACAAGTACGACGCAGGCAAGCTCTCTGGCGTAAAACCAGAGGACTATGCGGCCCTTCTGGAGGAGGCGCAAAAACTATAATGCCTTCCGCCCATGCAAGATTCTCTCCCTCCGCGGCAAACCGCCGGATCCACTGCCCGCCTTCATTGCTGCTGGAGGAACAGTTCAAGGAGGGCGAAAGCATCTACGCCGCCGAAGGCACAGCCGGTCACGCTATGGCCGAGCACCTTCTGCGCAAATACCTCAAGCAGCGCACTAAGCGCCCAACCTCCGAGTTTTATACAGACGAGCTGCTAGAGGCCGTAGACGAGTATGTGTCTTTCGTGATCGGCGAGATCGAGGACGCTCGCCGTGCCTGCAAGTCCCCCGTCCTGCTGGTAGAGCAACGCGTAGATGCCTCCGAATATGTGGACAGCTGCTTCGGTACAGCGGATATGGTCATCATCACCGACCGTGTAGCTCATGTCATTGACCTGAAACTCGGCAAGGGCATTGAGGTACATGCTGAGGAAAATCCGCAGCTCATGATCTACGGGCTAGGCATTCTGAATATGGCGGAGGCGCTGTATGACATCGATACTGTGCGCATGACCATTTTTCAACCAAGGCTGGATAACTCCTCCACGTGGAGCGTATCACCTGAGTACCTAAAGCGCTGGGGCGAAGAAATCCTTCGTCCGGCAGGCGCGCAGGCGCTGATGGGCGCTGGCAACTTTTCCGCTGGCAGCTGGTGCCGCTTTTGTCGTGCTCGTAACCAATGCCGAGCCCGAGCTGAATCCTTTCTCGAAATGGCGAAGATGGAATTTCAACAGCCCGCACTGCTCTCGGACGAAGAAATAGCGGAAGTCATCGCCAAGGCAGATGAACTATCCAGGTGGGCAGCCGACGTATACGCCTTTGCACAGGATGAGGCTGTTCTCCACGGAAAACAGTGGCCCGGTTATAAGGTGGTAGAGGGCCGCAGCTCCCGGAGATATACCTCGGATGAGGCGGTCATCCAAGCTGCCACCGCTGCCGGTTACAAAGACATTTACAGAAAAAGCGTTATCGGTATCACAGAGATGGAGCGGCTCATGGGAAAGGAAAATTTCAAGACGATCCTTGGTCCGCTGGTGGTCAAGCCCAAAGGGAAGCTCACCCTGGTGCCCGAGTCCGACAAGCGCGAAGCCGTTCAAAGCAACACTGCGCAAGAAGATTTTCAGGAGGTAATCGCATGAAAAAGAATCCTAACAAAGTCATCATCCCCTGTCGCTTCTCCTATCTGCACTGCTGGGAACCGGACAGCATCAACGGTTCAGAACCGAAGTACAGCGTGTCAGCCATCATCCCCAAGTCAGATACCGCGACGATCAACGCCATCAAAGTCGCCATCGAAAACGCCAAGAAGGAATCTATGTCCAAGTGGGGCGGCAAGATTCCCCCGAATCTTAAACTGCCCCTGCGTGATGGCGATATCGACCGTCCAGAGGATGAAGCATATGCGAATAGCTTCTTCCTCAACGCCAACAGCCGTCAAGCGCCACAGGTGGTTGACCGGCACGTTCAGCCCATCCTCGATCAGAACGAGGTGTATTCTGGCTGCTATGGCGCGATTTCCGTCACGTTTTATGGCTATAACTCCAACGGCAACCGCGGCATCGCGGCGGGGCTTGGCAACATTCAGAAGCTCCGGGATGGCGAGCCGCTTGGTGGCCGTACCAACGCAGCAGACGACTTTGAGTCTGTCGACGACGATGACTTCCTGTCCTGAGCTCTCCAGGGCAGCGGAAATCCCGCTGCCCTCTCCCATGGAGGAGGTGAAACCTGTGCTGGCAATTGACATTGAAACCTATTCGGAGGTGGATTTGCCTAAGTGTGGCGTATATGCCTACGTGGATCATCCCAGCTTTGAAATTCTCCTGTTTGCCTACGCCTTTGATGATGAGGAAACACAGATAGTCGACCTCAAGTGCGGTGAACAGCTGCCCCAGCGAGTGCTGGATGCGCTCATTGCCCCCGCCGTTATCAAGACCGCTTTCAATGCTGCTTTCGAGCGTACCTGCATCTCGCGCTGTCTATGCAGGCATCTCACCGCTGAAAACTGGCAATGTACCGCCGTGCAGTCTGCCATGCTCGCACTGCCGCTTTCGCTGGAGGGCGTGGGACGGGTGCTGAATATCCAGCGACAGAAGCTCAGAGAAGGTGAAGAACTGGTACGCTTCTTCTCGATGCCCTGCAAGCCTACGAAAGCCAACGGATATCGCACACGCAACCTGCCGGAGCATGCTCCCGATAAGTGGCAACGCTTCAAAGCATACTGCATCCGTGACGTGGACGCAGAGCGCGAAATTCGTGAGAAACTCAGAAACTATCCCATTCCGGCACAGGAACGTCTACTTTACCAGATGGATCAGGAGATCAATGATCGGGGGATCATGGTCGATCCAGTACTCGTCACCCACGCTATTGAATGCGACAACCTGTACAAAGAAATCGTCACTGCACGAGCCTATGAGCTCACAGGACTTTCCAACCCCAATAGTCCTACCCAGCTCAAGGACTGGCTTGCCAACCACGGCATTGAGACGGAAGCGCTAGACAAGAAAGCCATCAAAGCACTGCTGCCTGATGCAGACGGCGAAGTGCTGGAAGCTTTGAAACTCCGCTTGCTCATGGCGAAGACCTCAGTCAAAAAGTACGAGGCTATTCAGCGCTCCGTATGCTCGGATGGGCGTGTCCACGGGCTACTCCAGTTCTATGGGGCCAACAGAACAGGACGCTGGGCAGGCAGATTGGTACAGGTACAAAATCTTCCCCAGAATCATATCCCCGATCTGTCGTTGGCCCGCGATCTGGTCAAGGCCGGACGCTATAACGATCTGGAAGTCCTATTCGATTCTACCCCCAACGTGCTTTCCGAGCTGATCCGCACAGCATTCATACCCAAGCCTGGATGCCGGTTCATCGTCGCTGACTTTAGCGCCATCGAGGCCCGCGTGATTGCATGGCTTTCCGGTGAGCGTTGGCGGTTAGACGTATTTGAAACCGGCGGCGACATCTACTGCGCCTCCGCCAGCCAGATGTTCCATGTTCCGGTTGAAAAGCATGGTCAAAACGCGCACCTGCGTCAGAAGGGGAAGATTGCCGAGTTGGCTCTTGGTTACGGGGGTTCCACCGGCGCGCTCATCGCTATGGGCGCGCTCGACATGGGGCTGACCGAAGAGGAGCTTCCCACATTGGTATCGCAATGGCGCGAAGCCAATCCACATATCACCAAGCTCTGGTGGGACGTGGATGCTGCTGCCATGACAGCTTTCAGGGAGGGCACTGTCGAACATGTTGGCCCCATTGTCTTTCTGCGTCAATCCGGGATGCTGTTTGTCACGCTCCCCTCAGGCAGACGGCTTTGTTACGTCAAACCTCGTCTGGTCGATAACAAATTCGGCAAAAAGGCTCTGTCCTACGAGGGTATTGGAGAAAGCAAAAAATGGATGCGTATCGAGACCTACGGACCGAAGCTCGTCGAAAACATCGTTCAAGCAACGGCGCGCGACCTGCTGGCACTGGCCATGCTCCGTCTGCGCGATGCAGGTTTTGAGATTGTCATGCACATCCACGACGAAGTCGTGCTGGAGATACCCATTGGAACATCCTGCGTCGAGGATGTTTGCACAGTCATGGGCATTGCACCCGACTGGGCAAGCGGACTGCCCCTGCGTGCAGACGGCTATGAATGCGACTTCTACAAGAAAGACTGAGGATGCCATATGAAAGTCAGCAAGTACAACAGCGAAGGATACCACGATCCCACCACCTACGAAGCCTTCATGAACATCGAACGCGAGAAGAAGCAAGCACAGCTGGACAAACTCGCCAGATCCATCCGAGGCTATAAGCCTTTAGTGTACATCTGTTCCCCATACGCCGGGAACAGCGTCCCGGTCAACATCGTCAATGCTCGCCGCTACTGTAAATTTGCAGCAGATACCGGCCACAATCCCTTCGCGCCGCACCTGTTTTACACACAATTTCTGGATGATTCACAGCCGCACGAGCGCAAGCTCGGCATGGAACTTGGCATGATCATGCTCACCAAGTGTGCTGAGATGTGGGTATTTGGAGAAGTCATCTCGCCCGGAATGGAAAGAGAGATCGCCAAAGCGGAAGCGCGTGCCATGCGCATCCGTTACTTCACTTCCGACTGTCAGGAGGTACGCACATGAAGATCACAATCAGCATAGGCAACAGCCGAATGGAACGCAGATGGAATCGGATCACGCTGACGCTGGAGGAGCTTCGCGAACGGATCTGCACCACCCGGCGCACGGCGGAGACCGTTGAGCAGTACAGGAAGATGCCCAAAGCCCAGCAGGACAGTATCAAGGATGTCGGCGGCTTCGTCATGGGCACGCTGCGGGACGGCAGGCGTAGAAAGGAAAATGTCGTATCCCGTTCCGGCCTGACTCTGGACATGGACTATGCCGCGCCGGACACGATTGATCACTTGGAGATGTTCACGTCTTTCCACTGCATGATTTACAGCACTCATAAGCATACACCGGAAAAGCCTCGCTTACGGCTTATCGTCCCTCTGGCACGAGAAGTCACACCCGACGAATACATCGCCGTCGCCCGTAAGGTGGCTGAAGAGATCGGTATTGAGCAGTTTGATGATACGACCTACGAGCCTTCTCGACTCATGTACTGGCCCTCCACCTCGGCGGACGGAGAGTTCGTGTTTCGGGAGATCGCCGGAGATCTGCTCGCACCGGATGCGGTTCTGGCCAAGTACACAAACTGGCGCAATGTTGCCGAATGGCCAGTATCCAGTCGCCAGCAGACGCTTGTACAACGAGACGCTCAACGGCAGGCTGATCCGCTCACCAAGACCGGTGCTGTCGGTGCCTTTTGCCGCACGTATTCCATCCGTGACGCGATCGAAACCTTCCTCTCGAGTGTATACAAACCCAGCGCTATGCCAGGACGCTATGACTACATTCCTGCGGATTCCCAAGCTGGTGTAGTCATCTACGATGAAAAGTTTTGTTACAGTCATCATGCCAGCGACCCTGTGTGCGGACAACTGCTCAACGCCTTTGATGTGGTGCGCTTACACAAGTTCGGCCAGCTGGACGCAAAGACCAGCGAGGATACAGATCCTTGCAAGCGCCCATCCTTTAAGGCGATGCAGGAGTTCGCCGTACAGGATGAGCGCGTTAAATCCACACTGGCTGCAGAACGCATGGCACAGGCACAGCAGGAATTTGATAGCGAGGACGAGTGGCAAAGGCAGCTTGATCTGGATCGCACAGGCGCTGTTCGCAATACCCTGCGCAATATCACGCTGATTGTTCAGCACGACCCGGCACTCAAGGACATCGTGTTCAACCAGCTGGCAGACAGCATGGAGATTAAAGGCGATGTGCCGTGGAAGCATCCAGCGCGATTCTGGCGCGATGCGGACGATGCGCAGCTGATCAGCTATGTCGATTCCTTTTACGGCTCCTTCTCCGCCCGCAATTATGAGCTGGCCATCACGAAGGTCACTGACGACCGCTCCTATCACCCAATTCTGGAGTTTCTCAATGCGCTGCCAGAGTGGGATCGCACAGTGCGCGCGGACACACTGCTGATCGACTATCTGGGCGCTGCGGATACAGCGTATGTGCGCGCGGTGACGAGAAAAACGCTGTGTGCCGCCGTCGCCCGTGTGCAGCATCCGGGCACCAAGTTTGACAATATCCTCGTGCTCAACGGCCCACAGGGCATCGGCAAATCCACTCTCATCGCGCTGCTAGGCGGCGAATGGTACTCTGACAGCCTCTCCATATCCGACATGAACGACAAAACGGCTGCGGAAAAACTGCAGGGATTCTGGATCATGGAGATTGGCGAACTGGCCGGTATGCGCAAAGCGGACATCGACAAGGTCAAGGCGTTCATCTCCCGGCAGGACGATAAATACAGAGCCAGCTTTGGTCGAAGGGTGACGCCCCATCCCCGACAGTGCATATTCTTCGGCACGACCAACTCGGAGAAGGGCTACCTACGCGACATCACCGGTAACCGACGTTTCTGGACGGTAAAAGTGCCCGGTGGCAGCGAAAAGCATCCGTGGGAACTGAAGCCGGAGGATGTACAGCAGATCTGGGCGGAGGTGCTGACATATGTGTCCCAGGGCGAAAAGCTGTACCTCAATGCTGATCTGGAAGCGGAAGCACGCATGGAGCAACGGGATGCCATGGAGCAGGATGAGCGTGAGGGGCTGGTACGCGCCTTCCTCGACAGGTTGCTGCCCGAGTGCTGGGACACCATGGATGTATACCGGCGACAGGACTACATCCGCGACTCCAACGATCCCACCCACCCGGAGGGCACACAGCAGCGCACCCAAGTATGCAACATGGAGATCTGGTGCGAGTGTTTTGGCAAGCGTAAGGAGGATCTGTCTCCCGGCGACAGCTACGCCATCTCCACCATCATGGAGCGCGTGGAGGGCTGGGAGAAAACCGGGAAATTCTCAAAGCCATCTTCGCTCTATGGAAGGCAGCGCCTGTATGAGCGTGTGTAACAGGTTTCTGCTTGTTCACCCTTTGTTCAGAGCTTGTTCAGGCCCGAAAGTCCTGATGCCGCCGGGACTTTCGGGCATCCCGGAACAAGTGAACAACTTTTCCATATATGGCCTTTTGGATAAAGGGATAAAAAGGGCATTTGCGTTCGTGCGATCCCGCATACGCGCGTATAGGAAAATCCTGTATCAGTCGTTCATGAAAGCCCAAAATCTGCTGAAATTACAGCACTTTTGGATGTGAACAAGTCCATGAACAACCCTGAAACAGAACAACTTCAAAGCAAAGGAGTATGAAGTGCCATGCTGGAACGAGCAATTGAACGGCATCTCATCCATGAGGTAAAAAGACGCAATGGACTGGCTCTGAAATTCGTCAGTCCTGGCATAAGTGGCGTACCTGACCGCATTGTACTGTTACCTCGCGGGAAAATGGCTTTTGTGGAACTTAAAGCCCCGGGAGAAACACTGCGTCCTCTGCAGGTAAAACGAAAAAATCAGTTGGAAATACTCGGCTTCGAGGTGTACTGCGTAGATGGAATCCAGCAGATTGGAGGCGTATTAGATGCAATACAGACCACATGACTATCAAACGTATGCGAAGGACTTTGTGCTGGGGCATCCATATTGCGGTTTGATTCTGGATATGGGACTTGGTAAAAGCGTCATTACGCTCACCGCCCTGTGGGATTTGATCCTGGACAGCTTTGACCTGCGCCGTGTACTGGTAGTAGCACCCAAGCGAGTAGCTGAAGATACGTGGCCCCGAGAGATTGAAAAGTGGGAACACTTGAAAGGCCTGACCTATTCGTTGGTGCTCGGCAGCGAAAAGCAGCGCCGCGCAGCTCTCCAGCGGCGTGCCTTCCTGTACATCATTAACCGGGAGAACATCGCCTGGCTCGTAGAAAATACCCGTTGGCGTTTCGATGCGCTCGTGATTGATGAATTATCCTCCTTCAAATCCTCTAAGGCACAGCGATTTCGAGCGCTCAAAAAGGTGCGTCCATTGTTCCACCGGGTTATTGGTTTGACGGGGACGCCCGCGCCCAATACACTTATCGACCTTTGGCCGCAGATATATTTGCTGGACATGGGAAAACGGTTGGGGCGTTTTGTTACCCATTACCGCGAAAGATTCTTTTTGCCGGATAAACGGAGCTCATATGCCATCTTCAGCTACAAACTACGCGATGGCGCAGAACAGCAGATT
>OJPS01001797.1_pt1 | contig 13373 bp, 6 predicted proteins | sample 1598551 | NCBI WGS metagenome assembly OJPS01 (sample SAMN03922488, study PRJEB24848) | human gut metagenome | isolation source: stool sample | host: Homo sapiens | place: Germany | collected 2011-05 | reverse complement strand
CGAAAAATTTGACGACGCATCTGTCGCACAATCTTTGTGCGGTATTGCCGAAAATGAAAAAATGAGAAATGACGAAAGGAACTGTTTATGCCGGTATTTTTGCGAAAATGTGCCGCAGTCTGCATGGCGGCAGTACTGAGCTTAGTTACAGTCGGTTGTCTGGACTGGGAAGAAGATATTCCGCTGGAGGAACAGGGGAATGCTTCGGATACCTATACCCTGATGCTGTACATGTGTGCTTCCGATCTGGAATCCGAGTGCGGATTTGCCACGGAAGACCTCAACGAGATCATGTATGGCTACACCGCCGGCAACCTGAATGTGATCGTGCAGACTGGCGGTACAGCAGAATGGCAAAATACGGTAGTCGCAGATGACCGCTGCCAGCGGTATCGGGTGACAGAGGACGGTCTGGAACTGGTGGACGACAGTCTGGGCATGCAGAACATGGCAGACAGTGCTACACTGACCGACTTTATCCAATATTGCAGCAGCAATTACGCTGCCGATCACTACGGGCTGGTGCTGTGGGACCACGGCGGTGGTGTGGTTGGCGGCTATGGCTATGACGAAAATTTCGGCGGCGACAGCATGAGCCTGACGGAAATGTCTCGTGCTCTGGGCGATGCCAGTGTGCATCTGGATATGCTGGGGTTTGATGCCTGCCTGATGGCGAACTTTGAAACCTGCCTGATGGCGGCACCGTATGCCGATTATCTGATTGCCTCCGAAGAGCCGGAGCCGGGGTGCGGCTGGTACTATACCGACTGGATCGGAAAGCTTTCGGAAAACTGTGGGATTCCGCCGAAACGTTACGGGCGGCAGATCATTGACGACTATATCACAGAAAGCGGCTGGGATTCGCCCAGTATGTATTCCACGCTGGGCATGTTTGATTTGCAGCAGGTGACACAGAAGCTGCTGCCGGCATTGAGCCAGTTCTCCGATGATGCAGTGCAGCAGCTTTCCGCAGGGGAGTACCGCCGGATCTCCCAGAGCCGCAGCAATACCCGTGCGGTGTATCAGTCAGAACTGGATCACATCGATCTGCTGGACTATGCACAGCACAGCCAGAGCGAAACGGCAGACCAGCTGGAACAGGCGGTTTCCGACTGTGTTGTATATTATCGGGAAACGGAGAACGGCAGCGGGGACAACGGGTTATCCATTTTGTTCCCCTATTATGATTTGTCCGCACTGGATATGCTGGAGGAGATGTATCAGACTTTGGGGTATGATGATGCATATCCGGCGTTTCTGGAGCAGTTTGCCAATGTTATGGCAGGGGGACAGATCTCTGTTTCTGGTTTTTCCAATACCCAGAATCACGCAGCTGCCAGCGAATACAGCGGCTTTCAGTGGTTCGATGCTGATGCCGGCTATGACGAATCCTACTACGAAACCTATAGTGCAGACCTGAGCCTGCTGGAAACCACGGAGGTGGACGGCAGGTGTGTGCTGGAGCTTTCGGAAGAAGACTGGGAGATCGTCAATGATGCCGCAATGCAGATGTTTGCCGTCTATGACGGATTCTATGTGGATATGGGGCTGGACGATTACTGCGAGTTCGACGACTACGGCAATCTGATTGTGGAATACGACCAGACATGGGTGGCACTGGACGGACAGGTCGTGCCGTTTTTCCACGAGTCCTATACCAGTGACGGGGACAGCTTTTTCACCTGCGGTTCTGTGCCGTGTGTCTATAACGGTATCGATGCGGAAATCGTGCTTGTCTGGGATACGGAGCACCCGTCGGGATATGCTGCCGGCGTTCGTCCGGTGTATACGGACAGCGTGGCAGCCAAGGGGTTGTATGACATCTGTGACGGGGACACGTTTCAGGTGTACTATGACATCTACGACGAGGATCTCAACCATGTGGAAACGATGACGCTGGACGATGAGATTTTCACCGTGCAGGACAGTCTGGAAGTCGGCTATGCAGATGCAGCAAAGCAACTGGGGGATACCTTTATTTATTACGTGCTGGAGGACATCTATAACAATACGTATTATACCGATTCGATTGCGTATTTGGAGGAATAGCTAAAGGCAAATACCGGCAGTACGGAACAGGAAGTTTCCTGACGTGCTGCCGGTATTTTGCATCATTATTGTCGTACTAAGTGTCGTACTGCTGTTCCTCCACACAAAACAAAACACGCAGTTCCGAAAAATCTTCGAAACTGCGTGTTGATTCTGGTCTGAGTGACCCGACTTGAACGGGCGGCCTCTACCACCCCAAGGTAGCACGCTACCAACTGCGCCACACCCAGATAAAGTGCTTTCTGCACACCAGCATAAATAATTATAGCATGTTTTTTCTGGGTTGTCAATGATTGCGTAGAAAACTATTTGTGATATGGATAAATCAACAAACAAAATGCATTTCTGAAAATGAATCTGCCGTTCCGCACGATCGCCGCTCCTTATTATTGCGAAGTCGCGTTATTGCGAAACCGCAGGCTGTTTTCGCCGCCATTTTCCCGTGCGGTATTCCAGAAATGAAATCAGCCAGTTGCAGAACCAGCCGATGGGCACGGCACACCACACCATAAAAATGCCAAACCGCGGAGCCATTGTCACAGCAACGATCACGCGAATACTAAGGTTTACCAGATTGGCGACCGTGAACATTTTCATATCCCCAGCCCCACGCAGCAAGCCGTCCACTGCCATTTTGAAACCGACGAAACAGAAGAACCACCCCATAAAGGTGAGGTAGCCCTCGCCTACGGAGAACGCGGTTTCTGTGCCGTCTGCTCCCAGAAACAGAGCGACCAGCGGGCGTTCCAGCAGTTCCACGCAAACGCAGATCAGGACAGCACTGCAAAGTACCATGCGGTTCGTGGCGTGATACCCTTTTACCACTCGTTCTTCCTGTCCGGCACCCAGATTCTGGGCAGTGTAGGAGGAGAGAGCGTTGCCGAACGCCGCCATGGGCACAATGCAAATGGACTCCACCCGCATTGCCGCTGAAAATCCAGCCAACGCCTCGGAACCGAAGCTGTTCACCACCGACTGCACCAGCATCATGCCAATGGAAACGGTGGACTGCTGTAAAATGGAGGGCAGGGCGATTCGTGTCATTTGCAGCAGTTCCGTGTGACTGAAGATGCCGGTTTTTCCGCTGGGGAAACGCTTCAGTTCCCGCAGCAGCACGAGAAAGGAAAGCACTGCCGAAATGCCCTGTGCGATCAGCGTTGCCCATGCCACACCGGTCACGCCCATGTTTGCCTTTGTGACAAGCACCATGTCCAGCACCACGTTGAACACCGAGGAAAAAATCAGGAAATATAAGGGAATACGGGATTTTCCCAGTGCATTGAACATGGAGGAGAACACGTTGTACAAAAACAAAAACGGCAGCCCCGCAAAGTAGATGTTCAGATAGTCCACCGCCATGTCCAGCACATCTGCCGGCGTTTGGAGGACTTCCATGATCTGTCGGCTCAATGCCAGTCCGAAACCGCCCAGCAGAATGCTGACTCCCAGAAATGCCAGACAGGCGGTGTAAACTGCCAGCTTCATGCGGGGGAATTCCTTTGATCCGAAATAGCGGCTCACCACCACCGAAGCCCCGATGCCGCCGCCAATGGCAATGCAGATGAAAATGTTGGTCAGGGCGTAGGAGGCTCCCACTGCCGCGAGAGCCTGTTCTCCTACGTATCTCCCTACAATGGCAGAATCCATCAGGGTGTAGGTCTGCTGGAACAGATTCCCCAGAATCATCGGCAGGGCGAACACCAGCAGTGCCCGAAACGGTTTCTGCCGAATCAGATAGTCGTTTTCCATGATGTCATACTACGGAAACGCCGGAAGCTTTTATGTACAAGCTTTATGCAGCGTTTCCTTGCTCCTTGTCAAAAATATTCTAATAATATTAGTATAGGACAATCTCCGTGGAAAAGTCAACCACTTCCTGTGAATAAAAAACGACAAGGGAAAAGAACTGTTGTTGCACACTGCTGCCCTTATTCGATCTCTCCGATCAGATCTTTCACCACTTCTCCGGCAATGATCAGCCCCACCACCGACGGAACAAAGGCATTGCTGCCGGGAACCTGCCGCCGCTGGGTACACTTGCGGGCAGTGCCCGGCGGACAGATGCAATGGGTCTTACAGCTGTTTGCCATGTCCTCTTTCGGGGCAATGGGCTTTTCCTTGGAGTAGACCACTTTTAGCTTGGGAATTCCACGCTTTCGCAGTTCATGCCGCATGACCTTTGCCAGCGGGCAGACAGAGGTTTCGTAAATGTCTGCCACTTCAAAGGCAGTGGAGTCCATTTTGTTGCCGGCTCCCATGGAACTGATGATCGGCGTGCCGGCACGATACGCCTGCTCTATCATTTCCAGCTTGCCGGTGACGGTGTCAATGGCATCTACCACATAATCGTACTGGCGGAAATCAAACTGTGCGGCAGTGTCCGGCATGTAAAAGGCACAGTGGGTTTCTACCTGACAAGCCGGATTGATCTGGAGAATGCGTTCTTTCGCCACCTCGACCTTGTATTTCCCCACCGTCTTTCGGGTGGCATAGATCTGCCGGTTGATGTTGGTCAGACACACGCGGTCGTCATCAATGAGATCCAGTGCTCCCACGCCGCTGCGAGCCAGAGCCTCTACGGTATAGCCGCCTACACCGCCGATGCCGAACACTGCCACCCGTGCCTGTGCCAGCCGTTCCATTGCCGGCTTTCCCACCAGCAATTCCGTTCTGGAAAATGCGTGCAACGCCATTACAGCAGTCCCTCCTTTGCAAATGCCTGTTCCAGATCGGCGATAATATCTTCCGTGTCCTCAATGCCCACGCTGAACCGGAAAAATCCGCCGTGGAATTCCTCGGGATACAGATACTGCCGTTCGTCATTTTCGCCCAGAAAGACGATCAGGCTCTCGTCATGTCCCAGCGAAACCGCCGAGGTAATCACCTTCAGATGGCTGACAAAACGGTTATAGGTGTCGTGATCGGCATGCAGCCCAAAGGACAGCACGCCGCCGAAACCGCCGTGCATCTGTTCTGCGGCGATCTCGTGTCCCTTGTGAGTTTCCAGTCCGGGGTATGCCACAAAGCTGACCCCCTTTACCGTCTGGAGGTACTTTGCCACCTGCAATGCGTTGGCATTGTGCTGCCGCATCCGCAGGGGCAGGGTAACTGCACCACGCATGATGAGCCATGCGTTAAACGGGCTGATCGTCGCACCCAGATTCACCTGTGATTGTGCCCGGATGATGTCCAGATATTTCTTTTTGCCGATGATCGCACCGCCCATGGCATCTCCGTGCCCGTTGATATATTTCGTCAGGCTTTCTACGGTGAAATCGGCTCCCAGTTCAATAGGTCGCTGGTTATAGGGCGAAGCAAAGGTGTTGTCCACCGACAGCAGAGCACCGTTTTCGTGGGCAATGTCTGCAATGGCACGAATGTCCGAGATCGTCAGCGTGGGATTGCCCGGCGTTTCGATGTGTACCAGCTTGGTGTTGGGACGAATCGCCTTTTTCACAGCTTCCAGATCAGAGGTGTCCACAATGGTCGTGTCCACGTGGAACTTGTTTTTCAGCAGTTCGTTCAGCAGGCGGTATACGGCAATATAGGTCACACTGGAGAATACCACATGATCGCCGCTTTCCAGCAGGGCGAAGAACAAGCCGGACAGTGCTGCCACGCCGCTTGCCAGCACAACGCAGTCCTCACCACCCTCCAGCGAAGCCAGCTTTTCCTGTAAGTACTGCTGGTTAGAGCCGCCGTTTCGGGTGTACAGATTTTTGCCTGCACTGCTCCAGTTCAGATCACTGGGGTCATAGGGCAGGGCATAGCTGTTTGCCATGGTGATCGGACGCTTGATTGCTCCGGTTTCCGCATCGATGTCGTTTCCTGTATGAACAGCTCTGGTCTGAAAGCCGTATTCATTTCCGAAAGTGTGTTTTTCCATGAGATTTGCTCCTCTCTGTGTTTTGTGTTCGAAAGCCTGTCGGCAGATTGGTATACACCTGAGGCAATGCCGCACAAAGAGCGTCAGGCGACTTTGCACGCCATCTGCTTGCAAATTTCCCGTCATATTTCACAAAAATGCTCGTGAATACATCAAGTATTCACTCCGCTTTTTGTTTCATCTGACGAAAAATTTGACGACGCATCTGTCGCACAAGCTTTGTGCGGTATTGCCCTAGGCAATCTGCCGAAAAATCTGACAACGCACCTTACGCACAAGCTTTGTGCGGTGTCGCCTTTATTTTCCAAAGAACTGTTGCATCATGGATAAAATATGAAAAAGCATCAAGCTTTACAATTCTATGTTGCAATTTGGGTAAAACAGATGTATAATAATACTATGCTATCTATAGGATAGTATTTTCCATCATGCCGGCAAAAAAGCAAAGGCAATACCGGCATACCTACAGGAGGTATAACCAATGAGTTTATTAGACCAAAAACTAGCGGCACTGCCCATAGGCAGTCATGTTCGACTTGTACACAGATCCGGACAGATCATTGAGGGCGTTGTCATGGAAAATGACGGAAAAGACGCTCTTTCGGTACAGATCACATCAACAGCCACGCTGCGGTACGATCAGATCGGCATACTGGAGGAATGTACACAAGCCGGCATGCCACAGCCAAAACCAGCAGCTGATCCTGTTTTGCAAGCAGTACCGGTACAGCCGGCAGCGGTTCCAGTACCAGCGGCTCCAAAACAAAAACCAGTATCTGGTTTTGAAAACATGCAGATTCCATGCGATAAAGAAGCTGTAACACAGGCATTTAAAGCTATGGAATCCCAAGAGAAGAAAGCTCTGACAACAGGATATAATAAATATCAGAATTATCTGCAAAGTCATGAAACTTCGAAGTGTCAGGAGGCAGCTCAGCTGGCGTGGAATGTGATCAAAGAAAATGAGTGGGATTATAATCCTCGTGTCAATTTTTTTCTGGGCTTGTTACAGCTGGTCTGTGAAGACTATGATATGGCAGCAGAATCGCTGTTCTATGCCGGCAATCTGCGGTATGCCTACTGTGCGGCATATCAGGGGGCACAGAAAAAAGAAGAACGGGAATACGCTCTCCTTGCTGCCGCCTTTGCTGCGTTGTTTCTTTCTGAAGATAATGCACTGGGCAAAGAAGAAGCCGCAGAGGTGCTGCAAAAGTCCTCTGTACAGTTGGCAGACATCTCCGGTATCACCTATGCATTAGAACATGCTGTGGAAGAAAGCAGCAGGGCAGCTTTGAACCGCATCATTCGTTCCATTGGCGTAGATCATGGAAAGACCACGGCAGAACTACAGGATATGCAGGCACTGCTGGAAAGTCTGCGGTATCTGTTCCCGGGGAATGCGGTGCGGAAAAAAATCACCAAATTGCAGAGCAACTCTCTGAAATCCGGCTTGGAAACCGAACCGGAATCTGTGGACATGCCGGAAACACCGCCTGCAAATAATGAGCCGGATCTCACCAAGACACACACCGGCTATATCATTTCTTACGATTATTTCGAGGAAAAGGGAAAAATTCAGGGACCCAGCGAAGAAAAGTATTCGTTTGATGTCAAGAATATTACAGATAAATCGCTTCAGAAAGAAGTCCGGAAGATCAACAAAAGAACAATGACTCCTATTCCGGTAAAGTTCCAGCTGCTGAAAAGCGGCAAAAATTATCTGGCGGTATCCATTAAACGCGGAACAGCATCGTTTTACTTGCCGTCAGCACAGTGGAATGCCGCAGTTGAAGCTGCGGCAGAAACGCCAGCCGCAGCATCGGCAGATCTGCCCCTGTCAGCTTCCATTTTCAAAGCAGCCACGGCATCGGCAGAAGCACCTGTGGAACCTCTGGAAAAAAGTGAGGACGGAAAGCAGCTGAGTGCCGCCATAAGCCATTGGACGGCAAAAAAAGCGTATTCCAAGGTGGTCGAGGTCTGCAAGACTTATATGGATAAAGATTGCTGGGAAGATGCTTTTACAGCGATCATCATGTGTTATTTACGTATGAACAATGAAAATGAAGAATTGGGGTATCTGAACGAACTTCGTGTGTTTGTGGAAAAATATGCGGATCGGGAAGTAAAGGCGTTAAAAGCACTGGAAGCACTTCAGCAGTATTATATGAAAACACACCAATATGCAGAAACGATCCGGATTCTGAATCTCCTGATGGAACAGTGCGACCCCAGCGAGCACGGCAAGATCCTGCATTACTTGCAGGGAAAGGGACGCTGTTATCGGGAAATCAAAGACTATCCTTCCGCGATCAGCGAACTGCTGGACTGGCTGGATATTGTCAAGCGAAATAAAATTACAGAACGCTACACGATACGGAACACTTGTATCTATATCGAACTGGCAGAACTGTATTTTGAAACCGGTGACTATGAGAATGCGGAAAAATATGTCGGGCTCTCCAGCGACTGCGAACGGAAACGGGTAATGCTGCAAAATCTTGCGGACAGAAAGGCGGCATTGGAAGAAGCCGAAAGACAGACGAATGCCATGGATGCAGACAACGATGCAGATGATGGCTTCGAAGAAGGCTCTGAGCCGGAAGAATCTCTGCAAACAGCGTATGAATCCTACACGGATACCGCCGGCTTCGAAGCTCTGGGAATTGATGACAGTACGGTTATCAGCAAGGTTCTGCACTTCCAGCCGGAACAACTGCACTGCCTGCTTACGTATCTCAATAGTGCGGCAATGCTGACAAAGGATTCCGAAATCGTGCGGAACACAGAGGACGGCACTACTGTCTATGTGGGACAGGCAATCAGGGCGGCAGATGCAGCATTTGCCTATGCGTTTCACAGTCCGCTTTTGGACTCTGAGTATCTCAGCACAGAGATCATGGCAGTATTTGATGAGGCACAGAACGTCCTGCCGGACATCAGTGCATCACTTTTTGCGGCTTCTGCCATGCATGCCCTGTTCCATACGCCTTCTGTACCGGATTACAGCATTGAAGACTTTTCTTTCGTGGTGGAAAATTTCGGACTGGATACCTATCCGGCAATGCTGCCCCTGCTGGGCGATCTGGTATCGTTCCGTGAAAAAACCGGATACGGCATGGACTCGTTTGCTGCCTATAAGACCAACAGCAGTGTCATTGAATCGGTCATTGATGAGGCGAAGGAGTGCTGTAATGCGGCGGATATGCGGAATGATGTGTATGAGAACCACGGACAAGTTCGCTGTACACGGGAACTGCTGTTCGCCAGCGAGGAAAGTGAACTCCGTACCTGTCTGAACATCGTTGCAGCAAATGAAACCGACAAGTTCCAGTTTGTCAAGGATACGGTGTCGGAATTGTTCATTCGTGCCAATAAGCCTATACAGATGGAATATCTGGACGTGAAAAAAGCAGATAAGTGCATTGACGATTTCTGGGAACGTGCCCGCGTTGCGATCCAAAATGAGGGAAAGCACATCGCCAGACCTCATGAAAAAATCAAGGGCAGCAAGCGGAACAGCATTATGGCAACGCTGAAGCGAATGCTTTCCTGCATCTGTGACTGGCTCGCTGTGGCAGAGCATTTCAGCAGTACCGACAATGCTTTTGCCAAGGAGTATGACACGCTGGAGCCGAAGGTGACAGAGGAACTGACAGAGATCGTTCGCATCTGCAATGACACGCTTGCAGAGCGGGGATTCAACTGGGGCACCGAGAGCGTTCGCCGTGCAGCCACCGAACTGCTGGAAAAGATGAACGGTACATACAACACCAAAACCAGAAAGTATTTCTTCATGGACTTCCTGCGGGGCGAGGACGTTCTGCTGAACGACAACTACCTGCCGGAAACCCAGTCCACGTTCTGCGGCATGCCGGATTTCCACATTCTGTACCGCATCGAACAGCATGCCTCCAAGCCGCATCCGGAACTGCCGGAACGGCTCTCCGAAATTCTCAGCAATGTGGAAACCAAGCACAATTTCCGTACTGCAAGGCTCATCAAAGCCTATGGAGAGGACATGGACATTGCAGCGATCAGGGAACACAAAGACATTGCCCAGTACGGGGAATGCCTGAAGCAGGCAAAGCAGCGGTTCGAAACCATGTTTCAGGATTTCTCCGATGAACTGGAACTCTGTGAAAGCTACGGCACCCTTTCGAACATCAACGGGGAAAAGAGTGCGATCATGGCGGTTGCCTACGCGTGGTATCGCATCACCCGTGTCACCAACGATTACGGCTTCTATGTCAGACTGCTGGAAGTGATCCGTAACCGCATTTCTGTCAATGCCGTGCAAAAGGGCGAACGCCTTCTGCACCAGCTGGAAGAACTGGCAGACAGTCCGGACTATGACTTCGGCGTGTTCAGCAAGGAAATGATCGAAGCCAAGATCAATGACCAGAACTATTCTTCCGCGGAGTTCATCATGAGCTGTATCCTCCGCCGCGATGTCAGCGGAATCTCTGACTATTCTGATGAGCCGTTTGGATATTTCCGCGAGTTTATCAATGAGCATGCCACCAACTACCGTGCAGTCCGCAGGGGTGGAAAGCATATTACTGAAACGATTGCTGAATATTCGGGGAAAAAAGATCTGGATCTGGCACTGCTGCATCTGACAAACAATGCCCGTAAGGAAACCAGAGGCGGTGCAAACCTGCTGAAAAGCTGGATTCCATCCGGCGGTCCTGCCAGTCTGAACCAGCTGGAAAAACTGCTCTCTTATCTGGGATTTAAGCCGGTTTCCGTTCAGCCGGACACCAGTCTGGACACAGAAGCATATCAGGTGTTCTGCCGGAAACAGATCGGTAAGATCAACTACGTTCACCCGATACCGGCGTTCGGCTCCAAGAGCGAAACAGACGGCTTTCGCGTGCTGTGTCTGTACGGCAAATACGACTGTGACAGTCTGATGGATAAGTTCCGCGAGGTCAATGCGGTGGCAAAGCATACCCTTGTGCTGCTGGACTTCGCCATGAACATGGAAGAACGCAGACGGCTCGCCAGAAAGATCAAAGAAGAAAAATCTTTCGCCACCACGTTTATCGTGATCGACCGTGTCATTTTGTTCTATCTGGCAAAGCACTATGCGGAAAATACCGTGATTCGGCGGCTCATGGCGGTAACGCTGCCCTTTGCGTACTATCAGCCTTTCGTAGAATCCTCTACACAGGACATGCCGCCGGAACTGTTTACCGGCAGAGAAGCGGAACTGACCCAGATCGAGTCGCCGGAAGGGGCAAATCTGGTTTATGGCGGCCGCCAGCTGGGCAAGAGTGCCCTGCTGAAAATGGCACGGCACAACATCGATAAAAACGGCAACGGCGATAGAGCTGTTCTGGTGGAAGAACTCAAAGACCGCAGTGCAGCAGAAGCCGTCAAGATCGTGTCTGACAAGCTGATTCTGGAGGGGATACTGGACGAATCCACCCGCTGTGACACATGGACTGCCCTCGCCGGACATCTCCAGAAGCGGTTCATGGACGAAAATCCGGAAACACGAATCCACTATCTGCTGCTGATGCTGGACGAGGCGGACGAGATCATCAAGACCAGCGGTGACACAGAGGATTCTCCGATCACTGCCCTCAAGAGCCTGCCCTCCGGCCGCTTCAAACTGGTCATGGCGGGTCTGCACAACGTAAGCCGCTATCACAGAGAAATGATGCACGAGAACTCCAACCTGATCCACCTGAACTGGATCGTCATCAAGCAGTTCCGGCGGGAAGAAGCCACCAAGCTGCTGACCTGTACGCTTTCCTATCTGGGATTCCGGTTCAATCAGGACATTATTGACAACATTCTTGCTTCTACCTATAACTTCCCGGGACTGATCCAGTTCTACTGCCAGAAGCTTCTGGAGGCAATGAAGAACGAGGACTATGCCGGCTACGGAGAATCTGTCACACCGTTTTATGAAGTGACTGAGAGCCACTATAAAAAAGTCCTTTCGGATACCGACTTCACTGAAAAAGTCGATCAGAAGCTGGAAGCCACACTGTTTACCGATGCCAAGGAACGGAGCAATTATCACATCATTGCATTGATCATTGCGTATCTGTGCTACGTTTCACCGAATGAAAAAGGCTATACCAGGGATGATCTGCTGCGGATCGCGGAAGAATATCACATCACCCGTATCACTTCGCTGAAACCCAACCAGTTCGAAGAAATCCTGAACGAAATGCTGGATCTGAACGTTGTCAGTGTCATGGATAATTATTATCGATTCGCCACCGACGGATTTCGGAAATTCCTTGGCAGTCAGGACAAGGTGGAAAAGAGCATGGCAGACTATTTTGAGGAGGAGGTATCCGAATGATAGGGGAACTCTGGTGGAACCGCCTTGTCAATTCCGTGCGGTTTCTCGATGACATTCAGATTGCGGTCATGAACGAAAAATCGGTAGTCTTGTTTTTCGATGACGAGATTCCGTGGCAGGACATCATGATCGAAACCATTGAACAGCGGCTGGCAGATCAGAACGACGACCGCAAGCTGAGAGTGTTGAATGTATCTAGTGTATCGGATAGTAATGAAATAGGATCTTACCTGTTGGAAGAATTTTGCAGAAAAGAGGAGAAGAATGTTTACTGGCCAACCACGCACGGCAATGAAATGCGTTTTCTGGCACAGAGCCGCGACACCAATCTGAATAAGCAAGATGTCTGCCTGACTGGTATCCGACTGGAACACGCGGCAAAATGGATCGCTTCCATTTCAGAGTATATGGAAAACTGTGATCCGACAAAGGAACACGGCGTTTTCCTGCTAATGATAGAGGGAGCACCGGCGGTGGGAACCAAGCAGCTGACCGCGTTCCGGTATACCGATTATGTCACGGACTATGACTGCATGATGCTCTGCCTGACTATGGTATCCGATCTGTCCTGCGGAAGAGCCGAAAAGATGTATCTCTGTGAAGTGGCAAGCAACATTGCCCATAACCACATTGAGCGTGCCGCACTGCTGGCAGCGGAAAATCTGGACTTGCTGCGGGATCCGGTTGGCGTGACGGAACGCGTGTATCAGGAAAATGACATCAAGGTCACAAACTTGCAGAACGTCGTGCGTGCTGCCGTCTGGGAGGCACAGATCAAGCTGGTATTTCCGAAGCTGGAAAATTTCCGTGTGGAGATCATTCGAAAGTATGCGTCCAAACTGCAGCAGTATCTGCCGATTCGCAGTTCCAACAATGATACGGTAGATCAGGCAGCCGATCTGGAGATCGGACAGCTGTTCTACATCTGCAAAGAGAACAGCGGCAGCAGGATCACAGACTATGCAGAATTTGAAATGCTGAAAAAGATGCGGAATGCCCGCAACATTCTGGCACACTGGGATATTCTGTCATATGAACAACTGAAAGACATTGACATGATCTAAGGCAACACCGCACAAAGCCCGCCTGACGGCTTTGCACGCAATCTGCGTGCAG
>OJPS01001783.1_pt1 | contig 13450 bp, 10 predicted proteins | sample 1598551 | NCBI WGS metagenome assembly OJPS01 (sample SAMN03922488, study PRJEB24848) | human gut metagenome | isolation source: stool sample | host: Homo sapiens | place: Germany | collected 2011-05 | reverse complement strand
CGATTGGACGATTTACGATTTACGATTGGAGTTACTCTATATGGTAAGTTGTAAATCGGACGCAGGCAGAAGTTACCTCAATCGTAAATCGTAAATAATTAAATCGTAAATAGATATATGTCTTCACTGAAAGAGGTAAAAAATAGAATAAGCTCCGTCAAGAGTACACGCCAGATAACATCGGCTATGAAGATGGTGGCATCTGCCAAACTGCATAAGGCGCAGGGGCGGATTGGGAATATGCTGCCTTATCAACGGAAGCTGAATGAGATTCTGACGAACTTTCTGCGTACGGATGCTTCTTTCGAGTCGCCCTATACCGAGAAAAGACCCGTGAAGAGGGTAGCGGTCGTGGCGTTTTCGTCCAATAGTTCCTTGTGCGGTGCATTCAACTCGAATGTGGCGAAGATGCTGGAACGGACTTTGGAAGATTACCAGTCGCTGGGCAAGGAGAATATTCTGATATATCCCGTTGGGAGAAAGGTGGAGGAAGCCGTCAAGAAAATGGGATATGTGCCGCAAGGCAGCTACCAGGTGATGGCAGACAAGCCTTCGTACGTTGAAGCGTATGAGCTGGCAGAGAAGTTGATGCATGAGTTTGTGGAAAAGCAGATTGACCATGTGGAGCTGATTTACCATCACTTCAAATCGATGGGTTCGCAGGTGCTGCTCCGCGAGAATTATCTGCCCATTGACCTGACGCAAGTAGCGCAGGAGGCGGCAGAAGATGTACCGGAGGATGCCCGCAGTTTTAATAATGATTACATTGTGGAACCTTCCGTCGGCGAACTGATAGCGGAACTTCTGCCAAAAGTGTTGAGTCAGAAGATATTTACCGTGCTTCTCGATTCCAATACTTCGGAACATGCTGCCCGTATGCTAGCCATGCAGACGGCGACAGATAATGCCAACGAGTTGATTCAAGATTTGACGAAACAGTATAACAAGAGCCGTCAGCAGGCCATTACGAATGAGCTGCTCGATATTATCGGCGGTAGCTTGAAATAGTCCGGATTGCCCCGTAAAGGGCTTTCTCAGGATGGGTACAAATAAATGGAATAATAGGACAAGGATAACGAAATAAGCGTTATCTTTGTCCTATTATCATATATGGCTACTGATGAAATCCGTATCATTCTGAGAGAGAGCGGATTGGTTGAATAATAAACATATCAATGGAGAATAATCCCGAAATAGCGCTTGCATGGCAATTCATTGAAAACACAGGCACTCATCTTTTTTTGACCGGCAAGGCAGGTACCGGTAAGACAACTTTCCTGCGAAAACTGAGGGCGGAGAGTCCGAAACGGATGATTGTACTTGCACCGACGGGAATTGCCGCTATCAATGCAGGCGGTGTCACCATCCACTCCTTTTTCCAAGTACCTTTCGCTCCTTATGTGCCCGAAAGCTCATTCAGCGCAGATGGCAAGGCAACCTACCGTTTTCGTTACGGGAAAGAGAAAATCAACATTATACGCAGCATAGATTTATTGGTCATCGATGAAATCAGTATGGTCCGTGCCGACTTGCTCGATTCGGTGGATGCCGTCTTGAGGCGGTTCCGCGACCGGAACAAACCCTTTGGCGGCGTGCAACTGCTGATGATTGGCGACTTACAGCAGCTGTCTCCCGTAGTGAAAGACGATGAGTGGCAGATGCTGTGCAAATACTATGACACGCCTTATTTCTTCTCCAGCCAGGCCTTGAAGCAGACGGAATATTGCACCATAGAACTAAAGAAAGTCTATCGGCAGAACGATGGGACTTTTCTTGAATTACTGAACCGCATTCGCGAAAACCGTTGTGACGGGCAAGTGCTGGAAGCCTTGAACCGCCGGTATATTCCCAATTTCGTACCAGATAAAGAAGAAGGATACATCCGCCTGGTGACCCACAATTATCAGGCCCAACGGATTAATGACCATGAGCTGGAACAACTTCCGGGACGCTCGTATGCCTTTCGTGCCAAGATTGACGGAAAGTTTCCCGAATATTCCTATCCCACGGATGAAGTACTGGAACTGAAACGCGGTGCCCAGGTAATGTTTGTGAAGAACGACATCTCCGGTGAGCACCGTTACTACAATGGCATGATTGGAGAGGTGACAGCCGTGTCGGCAGATGGAATTGAAGTGCGCAGTAAGGGAAGCGACGCTACCTTCTTACTTCAAGAGGAAGAGTGGACGAATGCCAAATACGTGCTTGATGAGGAAACCAAGGAGATTACAGAAGATATTGAAGGAACATTCCGGCAATATCCGCTGAAGCTGGCGTGGGCGATTACCATTCACAAAAGCCAGGGACTGACGTTTGAACGTGCCGTGATTGATGCCAGTGCCTCCTTTGCGCATGGGCAGACCTATGTGGCTCTGAGCCGCTGCAAGACATTGGAGGGAGTGGTGCTCAGTGCCCCGCTTTCTGCAAAGGCCGTTATCAGTGACCATGCAGTAGATACCTTCACGATGGAGGCACGGAGAAACGAGCCGGACGAGAAACGCTTCCGTTCCTTGCAGCAGACCTATTTCCTGGAACTGCTGTCGGGCTTGTTCGATTTCCAGCCCATGGAGCAGGCTTTGCGGCGGTATGTGCGGCTGATAGACGAACACTTGTACAAGCTCTTTCCCAAGCAACTCGCAGTCTGTAAGGAGGAAATGGAACGTTTTCACGACAAAGTGACGAAAGTAGCCCAGAAGTTCAGTATCCAGTATACCCGCCTGATTGATACTGCGCAGGACTATGCAGCCGACCCGACTTTGCAGGGGCGCATACACTCTGCCGCCACTTATTTTCAAGAGCAGTTGCAACCGCTGGATGCGGTGATGGCGAGTACGGTAACTTCTGATAATAAAGAGTTGAAGAAGAAGCTCCGGGATGCCATGGAGGAACTGGAGGAAGTGTTTGACATGAAGACTGATTTGCTGGATTATGTGCTGGAGAATGGTTTCCATATGGCAGGATACTTGAAGCAGAAAGCACTGCTTTCCATTGATGATTCGGCTTCGCAGAAGGGTAAAGGCAAAGGGAGAAGTGCTTCTGCCAAAGAAGGGCAGGGAAGCAGTAAGCAGGCTGATAAAGAGAAACGTCCGCGTGAGCGGAAACGCGATGCTGCGGCTGTTGAAGTACCCACGGATGTGCTGCATCCGGAACTTTACAACCGCTTGGTAGCATGGCGCAATGCAGAAGCTTCCGCATTAGGGCTGCCCGTATACACCGTCATTCAGCAGAAGGCAATTCTAGGCATCAGCAATCTGCTTCCTTCGGATAAGGCCATGCTTGTACGCATTCCGTATTTCGGAAAAAAAGGGGTGGAGAAATATGGAGATGTGATTCTGGAGATGGTACGTGTGTATCGCAAACAGAAAGGACTGGCAGAGCCGGAGTTGCTGTAGTCGAATCTGCTGCCATCCGCACCTGCATTATTTACCATCCGAACATCTGCTTTATTCCTTCTTCCAGCGTGCGCGGCTGATACCCCAGTTCCCGGCTTGCCTTTTCTATACTCAGCCCGCTGAAACGGGGACGTGGCGTCTTTTCATTCATCTCCTTCGTAGTGACGGGACGGATGAGCGAGCGATTCAGCCCCAATACGTCCGCTACCCGATAAGCGATGTCTGTAATGGTCAGGCACTCGCTGCCACAGAGGTGGTAGATGCCGTTTTGCGGATGACTTATCAGCTTCTCCACTCCTTGCGACACGTCTCCCACGAAGGTGGGCGTACGCCATTGGTCGGATACGACGAACACTTCCTCATTGCTCCTTAATCTGTTTGCCACCAGTTGGAGCACATTGCCATGCTGTCTGGGCAGGGCGGCACCGTACACCACCACTACACGCACGATGGCATAATCCCTGCAAACGGCAGCGATACGTTTCTCACCTTCCAGTTTGGTGTAGCCGTAATAATTAACGGGAGCGGGAATATCCTCCTCCGTATAGGGTCGGTCCGTATCACCACCGAAAACGAAGTCGGTGGAAAGATGGATAAAACGGCTGCCTCCCGCCTCACAGCATTCTGCCAGATGCTCCACGGCAGTAATGTTGACGGCATCCGCTTCTGCATGGTGCGTTTCGCAATAATCGGGGACGGAGAGGGCGGAGGTATTGATTACAACATCCGGCTGTACTTCCTGGAAAAGCTTTTCCACCGCCTGGCGGTTGCATATATCCGTGCGGATAAAGCGATAGTTGCCCGAATGGGGACAAATGTCGTCGTGCAGGGAACAGCCCGTTGTCTGGTAAGACAAGTTGCGGGACAAATCATCCAGGATGCGTCTGCCGGTAAAACCGTTGGCGCCTATCACCAGTATTTTCTTTCTTGTCATTGATTCTGTTGTTAAGTGATGGGCATCAATAGGGCACGTGTCTGCCCTGCTGTACCTCGATGCGTATGCCAAAGGCTCCGTTGGCTGATTTCAGCTCGAACGCCCCTTTGAAATTGTTCTTTTCCCAAGGCAGTGCGGAAGGGTTGGGCACTTTCCAGCCGTCCTTGTCATATTCGCCGTACGTATGGATGCGCATGCCGTTCTTCAAAGTGAAACTTCCCATTTGCAGGTTGTCGGTAGAGCCCCAGAAGCCCGTCAGTCCGAAGGGGTTTGAACTGAAATACCGGGAGTTGCTGAGTGAGAATATGTTCGAAAGGCCTTGTGAATAAGTCACGTTCGGGTTCAACTGGAAGATGCGGCTATAGTCTTTGCTGGCATCCGGTATCTCCAAAGTGAATTTGGGAAGAGTGGGGGTGGACAGATTCATCAGCCCCATATCCAGCAGGAAGCCGTCGTAATTCTTCACGCCCGGCAGAAGCTCCTTTTCAGACGGAGACATGCCTTCGGGAGACGCTTCGCCACGTACTGCAGTACGTACCGTATCGGCAGGCATCTCGCTCTGTGCGCTGACGGATGACATGCCTGCAAGTAAAATGATGATGCAGAAGAAGATTCGTTTCATAGTTCTTTGTTCACAATTTCAGTTGCTGTCTGCCGCATAGGGGCAGACTGAACAAAGATACTCGTTTCCCTCTATTTCCGGAAATATCTTTGTATTATTTCTATTTCTTTATACGAATGGTAGGGGCGAAAATGGGCGAATTTACCCATTTCATTTTGGTGGGGTCGTATCTTCGTTCCATCCCTCCGTTGAGGTCGAGCCAGTCCGTCACTTTCAGTTCCAGTACCATGCCATAACCGCTTTGCGGATACATCGGGTTCATATATCCATGAAAGGAGTTGCTTCTCCCGTAGCCCGAATACTGGCCGAAGGCATGCAGGCGCATGTAGGGATTGATGCGGTAGGATACGGAGGCATTGTAGCCTATGTCCCATTGAGTACCTCGGGGGGCATCCCTTTTGGCATACTGGGCACCGGTAATGGATGAAGGTTGGGAGATGGAATAATGGGCGGCATATACCCCTCCGCTCAATTCCCAATGTCCGTCGGGACTGTAATAAGTAACTCCTGCGCCAGCCTGCATGATGGAGCCCATTGCAGGATAGGTGTTATGGCTGCCGTACATCGTCAGTACGACTTCCGGCGAGAGCAGGAAATCGGCGAAACGCTGGAAGTCCCATTCAAAGATGTTTTTCTGAAAGTGTATCTTCTTCATGTCCGTCCAGGGCAGGGGCTCCACATAGTCGGAGGGAGGGAGATGGAGATTTATCTCTTCCTGCTGTTCGCCCTGCAGACTTTGTTGGGGCTGGCTTTCATCAAGGCCCGTACGCTTGTTCTCTTTTGGAGAAAAGGGAATCTGCTCTTTCTTTACGGGAGGCTGGTTCTTTATTGTGTCTTCCGGAATCTCGCTCTGTGCATAGGCGCAGAGTGAGGAACAGATAAAAGTAATGAATAATAACTTTCTCATAAATAGTAGTTTAGTTTTAGTTTAGTTTACTATTAGTTTATATCCTATTCCCCGCACATTGACGATACGGATGCGCTCGTCTCCGGCCAGTTTATGCCGCAGTTTGGTGATGAACACATGCAGGCTGCGGGAGTTGAAGAAGCTGTCGTCTCCCCAGAGGTCGAGCAATACGTTCTGGGTGTTGACCACCTGGTTGCGGTTCTCGCAAAGGCGTTTCAGTATCTCGGACTCGCGGTGGGAGAGTTCCACTTCCGTATCCGCGTTAGGTGAAGTCGGGGTGCTGCCTGCAAAAGCAAGTCGTTGAGTGACGGAATTGAAACGGTAGTCACCGATTTCAAAAACGGTGGTTTCCTTGGGCTTTTCCTCTGTAAAGGAGAAAGCTTTGCCTACCAGGGCCTTTATGCGGATAATGAGTTCCTGCATTCCGAAAGGCTTTTTCAGGTAGTCGTTGGCACCCAGCTCAAACCCTTCCACCACATCGTTGATGGTGGAGCGGGCGGTAAGGAACAGTACCGGGGTCTGTTTGTCGGTCTGCCGGATGCGGCGCACCATCTCAAAGCCGTCCATGCGGGGCATCATCACGTCTGCCACCAGCACGTCGGGACGGAGGTCGAAGAACTTGCGCAATCCCTCTTCACCGTCTGCTGCGGTGTGGATGATGAAGTTCTGCCCTTCCAATGTGTCCTTGATAATCATGGCGAGGGTCTGTTCGTCCTCAACCAGAAGTACGGTTATCTTTTCCATAATTGTCGCTTTTGTTACAAGTAATGTAAAGCTCCTTAACAAGTAATGTAAAGTACCCTAACAAATAATGTTATCATATCCTTATCGTAAAGGTACTTCCTTTTCCCAACTCACTCTTTACCGATACGCTGCCACCATGCTTCTCTATCATGGTCTTCACATAGAACAATCCCAGCCCATAGCCTTTCACATCGTGCAGATTACCCGTGGGTACGCGGTAGAATTTGTCGAAGATGTGCTTCTGCTTCTCGGGAGCAATACCGATACCGTGGTCGCTGACAGAGATTTCGGTCTGTTCATTCTGCCCTTCGACGGCCATCTTGCGGCAATGGATGGTCACTTCGGCTTCTCCGTGCGAATATTTGATGGCGTTGTCTATCAGGTTGCTGATGATGTTGCTGAAATGCGTACGGTCGGCAAGTACGCTCAAATCTTCCGGTTCGATGTCCACCGATATGTGGACGGAGCTTTCCGCTTTCAGCTTGTGTTGTTCGATGAGCGTTTCCAGAATATCACGTATTGCAAACTCCTCCGGGTGCAGGCGGAAAGTCCTGCGGCGTTCCATACTCATGGAAAGTATCTGTTCAACCAGTCCACTGAGGCGCTGAAGCTGTTCCTGGCAGATACGCAGGTATTTGTCGCGCTGGGCCTTTTCCTCCGCTTGGTTGAAGTTGAGCAGAGCGTCGTTGGCGGCATATGCTACGGCGATGGGGGTTTTCAGTTCGTGGGTGATGTTGTTGGTGAAATCGCTCTTCATCTCTTCCAGTGTCTTCTGTTTCAGGATGGTGCGTATCAGGAACCAGAAGGAGAAAGCGAGTACGATCAGAATAACGAATGATGTGGTGAGAATGCCCGACATCTGTCGCAAGACCAACGTGCCGGCCGGTTCCATGATGAGACGGTAGCTTTGATTTGTATTGATGTCGAAAGAATAATTATATTCCACGGCTTTTGAGGTAGGCACATAGCCGGGGGTACCGATGTTTACCAATGTATCTATATAGAGAATGGTAGAGTCCCATTTGCTGCCTTTGTGAAGATGTAGCAGCCTATGGGGAAGATTGATGTTACGGTCGTGCAGGAATGAAGTCAGCAGGCTGTCATAAAGCATTACGTCGGGGTCGGAAATGATGTCCAGTCCCGAATGCAGTCCGCGCTGGAAGTAGGTGGCGAGTTCCAGCATACTGTTTTGGTCGCGCAAAATCACATCCAGTCCCCCTTTGGCACTCAATGCGGATTGGGGAGAGCTGTCTGAGTCCCTGACACTGACTTCCACGCGGGTTGAATCGTTCGGGTGGGTCACGTAAACACTGTCTCCTTTGGGCATGAAGGTTTCGTGCAGGGTGGTGTTGTCCAAAGAATCTTCACGGGAGATGGTGGTACTGCTACGGACAAATGATTTTCCGTCATCGCTGTATCCGGCTGATACGCTGACTTCACCGTGGTTTATGTCGTCCTGCTTCATTTTATCCACGCGTATCATCATTTCGTTATAGTCGCTCATGCGCATGGCTTCGGTGATGTCCCTCTCCATTTCACTGTGCATGGTATGGTAGAGCCCCGTCAGCCAGTAGGCTTGGTAGGCGAAGATGCCGGCCAGGGAGACGATGACAAGTATGGCAATATATTTGAATGGCAGTTTCATGTTTGTTTCCGGTTACTTTTATACATACAAAGGTAAGATTAATATTGTGAACCCTATCATCCGATAAGACTAAATAACACTCCCGATAACACTGGATAACACTTGGTAAGCCGCTGATAACACAAGTTTCTGCTGATTCTGCCGTACTTTGCAGACGAAGATTTACAGAAGAAGAATATGAACATAAATAAAAAGAAGAACATGAAACGATTCTATTTACTTCCTATTGTATGCTGTGCTTTGAGCATCAGTCTTTCGGCACAAGAGAACAACGGCACTGCAACCACCTCCGGTGCGGACGACAACCGTATCCTCAGCGCCGACAGCCTTATCACGACCGATGCCCGTCTGGACAGCCTTTATCAGACCTTGCCGGAAGTGATGATTACCGGTGAACGCCCCATCGTAAAGGCAGCGCAAGGCAAGCTGGTGTACGACCTGCCCCGCCTTATCCGGAACCTCCCCGTAGATAATGCCTACGATGCCGTGAAAGAGCTTCCCGGCGTCATCGAGATGAATGGAGGGCTGCAGTTGGCAGGTCAGGGAGTCACCGTTATCCTGGACGGCAAAGTAACCACCCTCAGCACAGAGCAGCTCTATTCTTTGCTGCGCAGCATCCCTGCCAGCCGCATAGAGAAGGCGGAAGTGATGTACAACGCCCCTGCACGCTACCAGGTGCGTGGCGCACTTATCAATATCACCTTGAAACAATCGGTAGGCGGCCCCGGCTCCTGGCAAGGCGAACTCTATGCCAAGTATCGCCAGAAGCATAACGAAGGCTTTGAGGAACGCGCCAGCCTGCTCTTCAGCAAAAATAAATTCTCAGCAGATTTTCTTTACTCGCACAGCCATGGCCGGAGCTACTCTACTACCGACAAAGAGGCTGTGCACACCCTGGCGGACGGCTCGGTTCACCCCATGACAACAGATGAGGTGGGCCGTGGCCGCAGCCATACCCATAATTTCAGGGTAGGGGCGGACTATAATATCGCCAAGAACCATCAGCTGAGTTTCGTCTATAACGGTGGCTATTCCACCTCCCACAACTGGAAGGGCGTGACGGGCACGCAGGTGTCCACAACTCATGGCAATAGCACCGACTGGCTGCACAACGGCCGTCTGGACTATCGTACCCCTTTTGGCCTCAAAGCCGGTGCCGAACTGACCTACTACCGTTCCCCGTCCGACCAGTTGCTGCATAGCCGCATGCAGGACGAGGAACTTGACTTCTACACCGAAGATTGCCAACGCATCAACCGATGGAAATTCTTTCTGGCCCAGGAGCACAGTCTGGGAAAAGGTTGGGACTTGAATTACGGAGCCATCTATACTACCAGCATCGACAACAGCTACCAATATTATTATGACCCCGAAACCGGCGGACAACTGACCTCATCGGATGCCTTGAGCAATATGAAGTCCCGCCGCCGCGAGCAGACCTGGAATATCTATGCAGGTTTCAGCAAGAGTTTCGGCGACAAACTTGCTTTGGACGCTTCTCTGGCTGTGGAGCATTACAAGACTCCCGTCTGGAACCAGTGGGACTGGTATCCCATTGTCAACTTGAACTATATGCCGGCACCGGGACATATCCTTCAGTTCTCCCTGAGTAGCGACAAGGACTATCCCGATTACTGGGCGGTGCAGGATGCCGTCTCTTACATCGGCGGCGGATACTCTGAGCTGCATGGTAATCCGTTGCTGAAACCGGCACAAGAGTATGAGCTGAAAATGACCTATATTTTGAAAAGCAAATACATCTTCAGCGCTTGGTTCAACCATACCAAGGACTACTCCGTACAGACACTCTACCAATCCTCCGAACGTCTGGTTGAAATCTACAAGACACTCAATTTTGATTATCAGCAACAAGCAGGAATACAAGCCTCTATCCCGTTTAAGGTGAAGGATTGGTTGAATTCTCGCCTTACCCTCATCGGCTTGTGGCATCGCGAAAAGGATGGTGATTTCTGGGATATTCCTTTTAACCGGAATATTTGTTATGGTATTGCCGTACTGACAAATACTTTCACTCTCTCTAAAAAGCCTGATCTGAAGCTGACACTGACAGGAATGGCTCGTAGTAAAGCGACTCAGGGAATTTATGATTTGCCGTCTTCAGGGTATGTAAATGCTGCTTTGCGGTATGGCTTTGCCAAAGGAAAGGCTATTCTGAATCTTTATTGCAATGACATCTTTGAGACGGGACAGATAAAACCACGTATCCGCTTTGGTACGCAGAACGTGACGAATGATTATGCTTGTTTCAGGGAAATCGGGGTGTCGTTTACGTATAAATTCGGAGGATACAGGGAGAAGAAGAGGGAGGAGGTGGATACGTCGAGGTTTAAGTAACGCGTGTGTACTTTTTCTTTCGGCTTGTCCCGAAAGAAAAAGATACCAAAAAGAAAGGGACCCCGGCTACGTCTCCGGTGCTACTCCGACACTGTCATTCGCAGACGGGGCTCGAACTCGCTTCGCTCAGACAGATCGCCCCTTACCTGCGCCTGACAGTGCCTACGCTTACGCACCTACACCTATGCCGGAGAGCTGCGCGGTAGGGGCGCTGCGCTAAAATTTCTTATCTTCTTCGAGGAGTTCTTGGCTAAATTGCTCTACAGCAAGAGGGGTAAAGAGTTCTATAAGATTTTCTTCGGGATCACGCAGGTACAGGGTACGCATTCCCCAATCGGGCATATCTGTAGGTTCGCTGATAAACGTTACGCCTTTTGCTTTTAGGGCGGTAAAGGTTTCGTCTACATTATCTACACTGAATGAAACCATTAATTTTTCACGCATTGCAACGGGCTGCTGCTTATCTGCATTGCCTACTGAAGGTGCCATCCAGTCGGATACAAAGAGGGCGAAGCCTTCTATTCCGTCGGCTACTTTAAAACTGGCGTATCCGCTATTTTCATCTCCCCAAGCTGGTTCTAAACCGAGTTGTTCGGTGTAGAACTTGAAGCATTTGGCGAAGTCTTTTACTAATAATCTTACGTTGCTGAATCTCATTGTTTACTGATTAATGGTTTGTAATCTGTTTCTTATAATCAAGATGCAAATATAACCATTCTATTATCATTTTATTGGATAGCGTTTCAAAAATCCGTATTTACCTCAACCCCATCAGAAAAAACAATCAATTCTCTCTCGCCATATGCCGCACGGTCCCCCGGCCTCACTGTAGGGGCGTTAAGCGTAGAAAGTGTTTTCGGCGTTAAGAAGGGCAGGCTGTTTGAGTGAAGCGAGTTCCTGCCCTTTAGCTGAAAATACTTTCGGAGTAGCCCCGGAAGTGCAGCCTTGATCTTTTCTTTGGTATCTTTCTTTTGCATCAAGGCAAAAGAAAGTACAATTGGTTATTTTTTCTTTTTCTTTCGCCTCCCACCAAAGAATAAATATATAAACTTGCACGACATCACATTTAGCTCTATATTTGCGCAGTTTTAACTAAAGTGTGCAAATTTAACAGATGGAACAGGAACAACACTTCATTGATTACATTGAACAAAGCATCATTCGGAACTGGAACTTAAACGCCTTGACTGACTATAAAGGTGCTACTCTCCAATATAAAGACGTGGCTCGCAAGATTGCAAAATTCCATATTGTACTGGAAAGTGCCGGTATCCAGCCGGGTGATAAAATTGCCGTCTGCGGTCGTAACAGTGCACACTGGGCAGTTACTTTCCTGGCAACCATCACTTATGGAGCTGTTATTGTGCCTATCCTTCACGAATTTAAAGCGGATAATATACATAATATTGTCAATCACTCAGAAGCCAGACTGCTTTTTGTGGGAGACCAGGTATGGGAAAACCTGAATGAAGACGCCATGCCGCAATTGCTGGGCGTTATTCTGATGACTGAATTCACCCCTGTAGTCTGTCACGACAAACGATTGATGGAAGCTTTCGAGCACCGCAATACACTCTACGGACAACGCTATCCTAAAAACTTCCGTCCCGAACACATCTGTTATCGGAAGGATAAACCGGAAGAACTTGCCATCATTAACTATACCTCCGGTACTACCGGATATTCCAAAGGTGTCATGCTCCCCTATCGGAGCCTTTGGTCCAACGTGAATTACTGCCATGAGATGCTTCCGGTGAAACCGGGCGATAATATGGTTGCCATGCTTCCTATGGGACATGTGTTCGGAATGACTTACGATTTCCTTTACGGTTTTTCGGCCGGGGCACACCTCTACTTCCTCACTCGCATGCCGACTCCTAAAATCATCGCACAGTCTTTCGCTGAAATCAAACCACGCGTCATCTCATGCGTGCCTCTGATTGTAGAAAAGATTATCAAGAAGAATATTCTGCCCCGTGTAGATAATAAAATAGGTAAGTTGCTGCTTCGTCTTCCTATCATCAATGACAAGATCAGAGCTCTTGCACGCAAAGAAGCAATGGAAATATTCGGCGGGAACTTCGATGAAATTATCATCGGTGGAGCCCCGTTCAATGCAGAAGTCGAGCGCTTTCTCAAACAGATAGGCTTCCCCTACACCATCGCTTACGGTATGACGGAATGTGGTCCTATCATCTGTTCCAGCCGATGGGAAACCCTGAAGCTGGCATCATGCGGTAAGGCAACCACACGCATGGAAGTGAAGATTGATTCGTCTGATCCGGAAAAGGTGGCGGGAGAAATCATTTGTCGAGGTACCAACCTGATGCTGGGATATTATAAGAACCCGGAAGCAACCTCACAAATCATTGACGTAAATGGCTGGCTGCATACAGGCGATTTAGGCACAATGGATGCGGAAGGTTATGTAACCGTGCGCGGGCGCAGTAAGAATATGTTGCTCACTTCCAGCGGACAAAACATCTATCCGGAAGAGATTGAAAGCAAACTGAATAATATGCCGTATGTGGCGGAATCATTAATCGTATTGCAACACGACAAACTGGTGGCGCTTATCTATCCGGATTTTGACGATGCATTCGCCCATGGTATGGAACAATCGGACATCGAAAAGGTTATGGAGGACAATCGGAATGAATTGAATCTGCAATTACCGGCCTACAGCCTGATTACAAAAGTCAAGATACACTTCGAGGAGTTCGAGAAAACGGCAAAGAAGAGCATTAAAAGATTTATGTATCAGGAAGTAAAAGGGTAAGGGGAATGTGTCAAAACCTTCTTTAACGCTTTATTTTAGGCGCGGATGACGCAGATTTCACGGATTTAGTTT
>OJPS01001744.1_pt1 | contig 13686 bp, 10 predicted proteins | sample 1598551 | NCBI WGS metagenome assembly OJPS01 (sample SAMN03922488, study PRJEB24848) | human gut metagenome | isolation source: stool sample | host: Homo sapiens | place: Germany | collected 2011-05 | reverse complement strand
AGTCGCAGGTATTGCAGTAGTAATTCGGCGGCGTAAGACAAACAGGTTTGTCATTGCGAGGAGGCCGGAGGCCGACGTGGCAATCTCGCAGAAACCAGTTGGACAACAGGCAGGCCTCGGCGAATTCGCAGTCTGGTGCGTGAGATTGCCACGGCCCCTTCGGGGCCTCGCAATGACAAATCTGGGGACTGGTGCGGTCGACGATGCTACCACATAACTTGCCGGTCTGCAAGGCGCTCAGGGAACGCCGCTACAGACGCAATCGGTTTTTACCATTTTAACGACAGCTATTCCAAATTGGAAGTGCCTTTCCGAGATTGCACCCCAAGGGCACTTCCTCGCGCTTCGCGCTCAGGGCGCCACGGGCGCAGAGCGCCCTCGCAATGGCAAATCCAGGAGCAGCTGCCATGATAACAACAGTCTGCGCCGGAAGGGACGCATCCCTCCCGGCGCAGCTCGTTTCATTTCCTTATTTTCCTTCAGGATACAGCGTGATCTCCGCGCCAGTGCAGTCGGCCGGGACGGGGATCAGGCAGACCATGCCGTTTCCGCGCACCTCTCCGGCAGTCGGCGCGGACATCCGCAGGACGATGTCCACCGTGCCGTCCTCCGCGCGGAGAACGACCGGGTCGAGCAGGGTGTCGCTGCCCAGACGGCAGAGGTCGATCAGAAGCAGCTTCTGCTCCGCAAAGAAGTCGGCGCTGCCGAAGGCCTCCGCGGGCGCGCTGCAGGCCTCGTCCGTCAGGTGCAGCACGCCGTCCTCCGCGCGGCTGCGCAGATAGGAGCAGACCGTCTGCAGCTCCTCCTGCGACGTGACCCAGCGGCCGCCCGCAAGGAGCGCGTTTGCCTCCCATTTGACCTCGACGGCATCCGTCTTTGTCAGGTTCAGGACGGTCGACTTTGTGACATGCGTCTGGTCCACCCACGAGTTGCTCGTCAGCTGCTCGACAGACGCATAGTACGGCACGAACACGATATCGGTCCTGTCCGTCTCCGTGTCCTCCTCCGCCGGAGTTTCGGCCCGGTGGATGGAGATGGCCTGCTTCGGCAGCATGCTGAGCGTGGAAACGAGCTCCTCGCCCTGCGTCTCTGGCGTTGTCTCCTCCGTCGGAACCGCCGCCGGTGCACAGGCCGAGAGGAGCAGCAGAAGTGCCGCAAAAATTCCGGATAATTTTCTCATAACGCGTCCTCCACGCTCCGAATGTCAGTCTCTTAAACCGTACACCGCTCCACGCGGTAGGTCTCTCCGATCGGGCTGGCGGCCAGGACATCCTCGATCGGGAATTCGATCTCCGTCGTGCCCGTGCCGGTGATGCGGAAATACTGCCGCTCCCGCGCGTGGGAGGTTGTGAGGATCTTATAGGTCATTTCCGAGCCGGACAGTTTGATATAGCCGTCGCGGAACTCAATGCGGGTAACGCCGGTACATTCCGTCACGGCATAAAATGCATCCCCGATCTCCGCACAGAAGGCACTGGGCGACGTCGTCGTCTCCAGCGTAAAGCTGTCACTGGCCGCAACCTCCCACACCTCCATCGGCAGGGTACCGGTACAAAAGCCATAAAGACCGGTGCTGTAAATCGCCAGATCGCCCTCCGGTCCGCTGTCATCCCCCTGCCGGACAGTCTGCCCCTCCGCGTTGGTGATCGTGCAATCACAGTTCACGGAAACCTGAATCTTCACAGTATGCTCCGGACGCTCCGGCGGCTCCGTCGGGGCCTCCGTCTCCTCCGGCAAAGCCTCGGTCGGCTCCTCGGTAGGGGCCTCAGTCGGAGGCTCGGTTGGTGCTTCGGTAGGGGCCTCGGTAGGAGCATCCGTCGGCGCTTCGGTAGGGGCCTCCGTAGGCGGCTCGGTCTGAACTGTCGCCGGGGCGCAGGCCGTGAGGAGCAGGATAATAGCAGTCAAAAACACAAATGTCCTTTTCATTATATTTTCTCCTCTCTCGGGTGTAACGGTCAGTTAAACGGAGTAAATTGAAAACTTTTCTACCTGATAAGTCTCACTGAGCGCACCGGTGCTTGCAATCTCCCCCATGGGAAATTCAATCTCCGTCGTTCCCGTACCGGTAATTTCAAAATAGTAATCCTCTCCTGCATCAAAAGTCGTGAGCATTTTATAGGTCATCTCCGAGCCAGTCAGTTTGATATAGCCATCGCGGAACTCAATGCGGGTAACGCCGGTGCATTCCGTCACAGCATAAAATGCATCTCTGATCTCCGCACAGAAGGCACAGGGGGACGTCGTCGTCTCCAGTGTAAAGCTGTCGCTCGCCGCTACCTCCCACACTTCCATTGGCAGGGTCCCGGTATCAAAGCCATAAAGATCAATGCTGTAAACCACCAGATCGCCCCTCGGCCTGCCGTCATCTCCCTGTCGGGTGGTCTGTCCCTCTGCATTCGTGACTGTATAATCACAATTGTCAGAGACCTGAATCCTCACGGTATGCTCCGGACGCTCCGGCGGCTCCGTCGGGGCCTCCGTCTCCTCCGGCAAGGCCTCTGTCAGCTCTTCGGTAGGGGCCTCAGTCGGCGCTTCGGTAGGAACCTCTGTCGTTGCTTGGGTAGGAGCCTCCGTCGGCGGCTCGGTCTGAACTGCCGCCGGTGCACAGGCCGTGAAGAGCAGGATCAGGCTCAAAAGCAGGCAAAACAGCGTTCGTCTCATGGTCAGCCCCCCGTTTCTTTTTGGGAAATCGCGCGCTTCCCTTCTGACTTCAGGATACCACGTTTTTCCCCGTTCGTCAAGCGTTTTCGTACATTGCATTGTTACAATTTTAATTCTGCGCCGTTTTTTTGCATAAAACGATCCCGCCGGGGAAACCAGCGGGATACAGACCATCAACTATCAAAAAAGGCCTCGCAGAGTTTGCGCCCGCAGGCGCAAAGAAAGTGGCAATCATTTTCTCCGGCGGCGTGTACGTCGGAGAAAATACCGCTCGGCTCGCAAACGTGCGAAGGGCGTGCCCTTCGTGCGCTGCAGCGAGCCGCAGCCCCTTTCAAACGAGAGCCCAGTGAAACGGGTCTCGTTTGAGAGCTTGCCAAAACCACGTTTTGGGCAAGCTCATCCCGCCGTGGGAAACCGGCGGGATCGATATCAGGGTTCCTGCGTGGGGTCCGCCGCATCGGCCGGCTCCGTGGGTTCGGCTGGGTCGGCCGATACATCCGTCGGTGTGGACGGCTCTGCCGCGCCGTCATAGGAGTGGTCGGCATCGGCCAGCGTGCGCGCCGTGGCGGCGTTGTGGAACACGCAGTCCACGCCCGGCGAGATGGAGGCGATCGCACCGCGGCTGACGCAGACCTCGTAGCTCTTGAACACGATGGGGCAGAACGGCACGGTGTCGAGCAGGCGCGCGCAGAGGTCGGCATAGCTGCCGGAATTGCCCAGTGCCTGCGTGCAGAGGCCGGCCAGGGAAGCGTCCGCCACGGCCCCGTAGCTGAGCGCGCCGCCCGTGCGGAAGAATTCCGACAGGTCGAAATTCGCCGTCAGGCGGACCTCGCCGAGATAGGCGTCGTAATTACCCGCCTGCAGAGCGGCCACATAGGCCTCGCGGCCCAGCGAGCGGACCTTGAGAAAGAAGCCGTTTTCCTGCATGGAGGAGGACAGATATTCCGCAGCGCGCACGCGCGCCGGGTCATCCGAGCACACAAGCAGCACGGGACAGTCCGTCTCGGACGTCGGCACGCCCGCATTGTGGATGGCGGCCTGAAAGGCCGTGGCCGAATAGGCATACTGCGCAGCAAGCTGCGCGTCATAGAGGTCGGAGGCAGGCGAGCAGGGCAGCGTCGCCGCCTGCGCAAAGCCGTTATAGACGGCGCTCGTCATCGCCTCGCGGTCGACGCCGTAGGTGAAGGCGCGGCGCAGCGCGACATTCGTGAACCAGCCGCTGTAGAGGTTGAAGCCGACATAGTGCAGGATGGGCGCCGGCGCTTCCCACGCCTCATAATCACAGCGGTAGCCGACGGCTGCCGGGGAATTCGGGTCGCAGTACACAAGGTCCGTGCTGCCGAATTCGAAATTGTCGCGGATGTCGTTCGGCGTTTTGGCCGCCTGCAGCTCGATGGTCTCGGCCGTCACGGCCGGGGCCTGTGTCTGCCACCAGCGGCTGCTGCGCCGGAGCACCTCGCCGTCGAGATAATACGGTCCCGTGCCGAGCGGCGTGCTGCTCTGTACCGTCGCCGCAGAGACGATGGGCACATCGAGCATCAGGGAAAAATTCTCATACGCCGTGTCGAGCGTGACCGTCAGAGTGCGGTCGTCATCCGCCGTGACGGACAGCATATGCGCCAGCCTGCCGGAATAGAGCGCGCTCTGCTGCGCCGCGCGCAGCGAGGCGGCGGCGTCCTGCGCCGTCAGAGGCGTTCCGTCGGAAAAGCTCACACCGGAAACAAGGGTATAGCGATAGGTCTTTCCGTCCTCCGAGGCCGTGAAGCTCTCGCAGAGCACCGGCTCGGCGCGGAAATGCGACGAAACGACGAACAGGCTTTCATACAGCAGCGAAAACGCCGCGCGGTTCACCGTTGCCGTGCAGGTATAGGGATTGAAGCCGTGCTCCGGCAGGTAGGACAGGCCGAACGTCTTCGGCGCGGCCGCCGTCTCCGTCGGGGCGGCCGCAGTCTCCTCCGTCGGCTGCTGCGTGGCCTGCGTGGGCTGACCGGCCGCAGAGCAGGCGCACAGCAGCAGGGCAAGCAGCAGGCAGAGGGCAAGCAGTCGCTTCATATCAGCCCTCCTCCCGCAGCCGGATGATGGCCGCCAGCGAGCCGCGGGCATTGCCCACGCGGCGGTGCGACCAGAATCGCTGCGGCTGGCAGGCCGTGCAGTCGGCGCTGACGTCGATGCACGTCACCCCGGCGCGGCGCAGCCAAATAGCATTGAGGCGCTTCAGGTCGACATAGAATTTTGCCCCGGCGGGCCGGATGGCCTGCCCGGCCTCGCTGCCGAGGGCGGCGCGCATGGCATCCGGCACATCGGCATCCGTCTCAAAGCAGCACGGGCCGATGCAAGGACCGATGGCCGCGCGGATGTTCTCCGGGCGGCAGCCGAACTCCCGCTGCATGGCCTCGACCGCGCGGGCCGCAATGCCCGCCGCCGTGCCGCGCCAGCCCGCATGGGCCGCGCCGATGGCGCGTGCTATTGGGTCAAACAGCAGCACGGGCGTGCAGTCGGCAGAGAAAATTGTCAGTGCAACGCCCGGCTCGTTCGTCACAAGGCCGTCGACGCCGTGCTCGGCCTCCCGCTGCAGGCCGCGGCCGCAGTCCGCGCGGCCGACCCGCTCGACGAGGGCGGAATGCACCTGCTTCGTGAACACGGTCTCCTCCGGCGCAAAGCCGACGGCCCTGCCGAGACGGGCATAATTCTCCAGCACGTTTTCCGGCCGGTCGCCCCGGTGCGTGCCGAGGTTCAGGCTGGCGAGCGCGCCCTCGCTCACCCCGCCGAAGCGGGTGGAAAAGCAGTGGGCCGCACCGTCCAGCACATCGCTCGTCAGGTATTCCAGCTCTCCTTCTCGATGGACGCGGAAGCTCATGACTTGGCCTCGTCCTTGTCGCGGCAGCAATACTTGTATTTCTTGCCGCTGCCGCACGGGCACGGATCGTTCGCGCCGATCTTGATCTTCTTCACGGGCTGCTGCTTGACGGTCTTATCGGCAGCGCCGCCGGTCGCCGTGATCTTTGCGACCTGCTTGCGGCGGATATCCTCCTCCGTGCGCAGGCGGAACAGATACAGGCGGCGGACGGTCTCCTCGCGGATGGCGTTGATCATGCCGTCGAACATCGCAAAGCCCTCGCGCTTATACGCCACGACCGGATCGGTCTGGCCGTAGGCGCGCAGGCGGATGCCCTGCTTCAGGTCCTCCATGGCGTCGATGTTGTCCATCCAGTACTCGTCGACGACGCGCAGCAGAATAATGCGCTCGATCTCGCGCATGCGCTCCGCGCCGAACTCCTGCTCCCGCGCGGCATAGGTCTGGCGGAAGAGCGGATAGAGCTGCTCCTTCGCCTCGTCGCGGCTCAGACCGGGCTGCGGGGCAAATGCGCCCTTCGGATAATAGACGCCCTCGAATTTTGCGTTGATCTGCGCCAGCTTCTCCGGGTCGTCGCAGTGGTCGGCACCGGCGAAGGCATCCTCGACCTCGGTGTCGATGACATAGTGGATCATGCCCTCGATCGTCGAGGAGAGGTCCTCGCCGTCGAGCACCTTCTGGCGCTGCTCGTAGATGACCTGACGCTGGGTATTCATGACATCGTCGTATTCCAGCACGTTCTTGCGCATCTGGAAGTTGCGGCTCTCGACGTTCTTCTGCGCGTTTTCAATGGCGTTGGAAAGCATCTTGGCGTCGATGGGCGTGTCCTCGTCGATGCCGAGCGAATTCATCATGTTCATGATGCGTTCGGAGCCGAACAGGCGCATGATGTCGTCCTCGAGCGACAGATAGAAGCGCGTTTCGCCGGGGTCGCCCTGACGGCCGGCACGGCCGCGGAGCTGATTGTCGATACGGCGGGACTCGTGGCGCTCCGTGCCGACGATGAACAGGCCGCCGGCCTCGCGCACGCGCGCGGCCTCCTCGGCGATCTCGGCCTTGTGCTGCGCCAGCAGCTGCTTGTAGCTCTCGCGCACGGCAAGGATCTCGGGATTTTCCGTCTCGGCATAGGAATTGGCCTCTGCCACCAGCTCGTCCGGCAGGCCCTGCTTGCGCAGGTCGGACAGCGCCATGTATTCGGCATTGCCGCCGAGCATGATATCCGTGCCGCGGCCTGCCATGTTCGTGGAGATCGTCACGGCGCCGAACTTACCGGCCTGCGCCACGATCTCGGCCTCGCGCTCGTGGTGCTTGGCATTCAGCACGGTGTGCGGCACGCCCTCACGCTTGAGGAGCTTCGAGAGATACTCGGACTTTTCGATGGAGATGGTACCGACCAGCACGGGCTGGCCCTTGGCGTGGCAGTCCTTGATCTGCTGGATGACGGCGCGGAACTTGCCCGCCTCCGTCTTATAGACGACGTCGTTGTGATCGACGCGGATAACGGGCCTGTTCGTCGGAATTTCGACGATGTCGAGCTTGTAGATGGCGGAGAATTCCTCCTCCTCGGTCATGGCCGTGCCGGTCATGCCGGAAAGCTTGGCATACAGGCGGAAGAAATTCTGGAACGTGATGGTCGCAAGTGTCTTGTTCTCGCTGGCAACGGACACGCCCTCCTTGGCCTCGATGGCCTGATGCAGGCCCTCGTTATAGCGGCGGCCGTACATCAGGCGGCCGGTGAATTCGTCGACAATGATGACCTGGCCGTCCTTGACGACATAGTCGATATCGCGCTTCATGACGCCGCGGGCCTTCATGGCCTGATTGATGTGGTGCACGAGCGTCGTGTTCTCCACATCGGACAGATTCTCCACGCCGAAATACTTTTCGGCCTTGGCGATGCCGCTGGCCGTGAGCGAGACGGTGCGGGACTTCTCCTCGACGTAGTAATCGCAGTCGAGGTCGTCCTGAATTTCCTTCTCGTCCGTCGTGGCAAACACCTTGCGGCGCAGGCCGGAGACAAAGAAGTCCGCCATTTCATAGAGCTTTGTCGATTCCTCGCCCTTGCCGGAAATGATGAGCGGCGTGCGGGCCTCATCGATGAGGATGGAGTCGACCTCGTCGACGATGACGAAGTTATGGCCGCGCTGGACCATGTCCTTCTTATAAAGAGCCATGTTGTCGCGCAGATAGTCAAAGCCGAGCTCGTTGTTCGTGCAGTAGGTGATATCGGCAGCATAGGCGGCGCGGCGCTCGTCCGGCTTGAGATCGTGGACGATCAGGCCGACCGTGAGGCCGAGGAAGCGATAGACCTTCCCCATCCATTCCGAGTCGCGCTTGGCCAGATAGTCGTTGACCGTGACGATGTGCACGCCCTTTCCCGTCAGGGCATTGAGATAGGCAGGCAGGATAGCGACCAGCGTTTTGCCCTCGCCGGTCTTCATCTCCGCGATGCGGCCCTGATGCAGCACGATGCCGCCGATGAGCTGCACGCGGTACGGCCGCATGCCGAGCACGCGGTCCGCCGCCTCGCGGCAGACGGCAAACGCCTCGGGCAGGAGGTTGTCGAGGTCCTCGCCGCCCTGATAGCGCTTGCGGAACTCGTCCGTCTTTTCACGCAGCTGCTCGTCCGTCAGCGCCTTCATCTCGTCCTCCATGGACTCGATGCGCGTGACGAGCGGCATAAGCTTCTTTACCTCACGCTCCGAGCGGGTGCCGAAGATTTTTTGAATGATTCCCATAGGATGCAAGACCTTTCCGTCGGATTTTCATCCGAAATTATATCACAATCCCCCACATAAGAAAAGTAAAATGCGGGGAAAGAAACAGAAAATTCACATTCCGGCGGCCGGTTTTACCGATTCAACCGCCGGTTGCTTGATAAAACCGCTGTTCCATGCTAAAACAGGCTCACGACCTGCACACCGGCTCGTCGAAGGTGATGACGGTATAATATTTCCGGTCCTCCTGCTGCACGCGCGCGTCAATGCGGTGCTTGAGCTCTGCCTGCTTCCCGACGAGGGAATACGGGATGACAAGGTCGAAGATCAGGTTCGTGTGCTGCGCGCCGCGCACCATGCGGAAGTCGTGCAGCGTCAGCTCCGGGTCAATGGCGCGGATCGTTTCCTGCACAAAGGTGCGCATATGATTGAGCTCGGCGTCATCCGTCACGATGGGATCATAGTGGATGACAAGGTGCACCCGCAGCTCCCGCAGGGCATCGCGCTCGATATCGTCGAGGACGTCGTGGCACAGCAGCGGGTCCTCGCGGCTGTCCATCTCGGCATGCACGCTGGCAAAGCACTGGCCGGGACCGTAATCGTGCACCATGAGGTCATGGATGCCGAGGATCTTCTCATGCGACAGGATGAGCCGGGAGATGGACTGCACCAGCTCTTCGCTCGCGGGCTCGCCAAGCAGCGGGCTGATGGTATCCTTCGCCGCGGACCAGCCGGACCAGAGGATGAACAGCGCCACGAGCAGGCCGATCCAGCCGTCCACCTGCCAGTGTAGCACATGGCCGAGCACGCAGCCGATGAGCACGGCCGCCGTAGTGATCACATCATTACGGCTGTCCTGCGCCGTGGCGCGCAGGGCGGTCGAGCCGATGCGGCGGCTCAGTCCGCCGCAGAACAGCGCCATCCACAGCTTCACAAGAATGGAAGCGCCGAGGACGGCAAAGCTCAGAGCCGAAAACGCCACCGGCTCGGGATGCAGGATCTTTTCGAAGGACGAGCGCGCCAGCTCCGCGCCGACGAGCAAAATCAGCACAGAGACGAACAAACCAGAAAGATACTCCATGCGCGCATGGCCGAACGGATGCTCCTCATCCGCAGGCCGCTCCGCCAGGCGGAAGCCCAGCAGCGTCACGAGCGAGGAAGCGGCGTCCGAGAGATTGTTCAGGCCGTCTGCCGTAATGGACACCGCGCCGGACAGCGTGCCCGCCAGCAGCTTGCCCGCCGACAGCAGCACATTGCACACGATGCCGACGATCCCGGCCAGCTTTCCGTAGCGGGTGCGCACGGCGGGATCCTCCGTGTTCCGGTAGTCCTTGACAAACAGGCGCAGCAGCAATTGCGTCAAATCCATCGCTCTCCTTTCAGGCCATGCCGTTATCTGTTTATTATACGGAACTTTGTGGAAAAAGTATATCTTTTTTTGCAGGAACCTTGCAATTCTTCGGATCTATGATACGATATGGTTTTAAGGAAGAGGGAGGAGCGGAGAAATGGAGAAACAGGATGCATTCACGCAGGCGCTTCTGCGCGCCATGGACGCCGCCGAGCAGGAGGCGGGCGTCCGCCAGCCGCGGCTGCGCCGGGCCGTGGAGCAGTACGGCGGCATTTCCGCCGTGCAGGAGCTCTGCCGCCGCGGGCAGGTCTCGGATGGCTTCGACCGGCTGGCCGAGCTTGGAAAGCTCGCGCTGTCCGCCGAGGCGCTGGCCGTTTCGGCAAAATTCAACGCCTGCTTTACGGACGATGAGGTCAATCACTGCTTTGCGCAGCTCTGCGCTGCCAATTACTTTGGAAAGGCCCGCTTTTAACGACAGATCAAAAAAACCGATGGATCGGCGGAAAATACCCGGCATCCGCCGCAAGGGGCCCCCTCAGCGTTTCCCAAAAAGGAAAGGAGTTTTATGAAGCAAATTTTACGATATCTGAAGCCATATCTAGGGAAGCTGCTCGCCGCGACGGTGCTTATTGCGCTGTCGACGCTGTGCGATCTGCTGCTGCCGACGTGGATGTCCGCCATTCTGAACGGCGGCATCGCCGCGCGCGATTTCCCGGCCATCGCCGTGCGCTGCCTGCAGATGCTGGCCATCGCCGCCGTCAGCCTCGCCAGCATCCTCGGCGGAACGCGGCTGTCGACCGAGGTCGTCGCCTGCTTCTGTGCCGATCTGCGCGCGGACGTGTTCCGCAAGGTCAACACGCTCTCGTTTGAGGAATTCGGCTCACTCGGCACGGCCGCGCTCGTCACGCGCGCCACGCACGACGTCGACACCGTGTCGTGGGTCGCCTCCATGCTCTCCGGCACGGTCGCAACGATCCCAATGCTGTTCCTCGGCGGCGTGGTGCTGGCCATGCGCAAGGACGTCGTGCTCTCGCTCGTGCTGCTGGCCTTTGTCCCGCTGCTGACGCTCATCGTCGTGCTGCTCGGCAAGCGCGTGCTGCCGCTGTGGGGCAAGTCCGACGACTACATCGACGTGCAGAACGCCCTGCTGCGCGAGCGCCTGCGCGGCATCCGCGTCATCCGCGCGTTCAACACGGAAAAGCGCGAGCACGGCCGCATTGCGGACGCCACGCATATCATGGCGGAGAACATCATCCGCGCCAACGTGTCCATGGGCCTGCTCACGCCGCTTGCCACGCTGTTTCTGAACATCTCCGCCCTGCTCATCATCTATCTCGGCGGCTGGCGCATGGTCCACGGCGTCAGCGGCGTGAGCGCGGGCGACATTTTCGCCATCATCCAGTATGTCACCATGGTCATGAACGGCGTTATCATGGCCTCGTTCGCCATCATCATGTATCCGCGCGCACAGGTCGCCGCCGGGCGCATCCATCAGGTGCTCGGCGCGGAGGGCATGGGCGATCCCATGGCCGGCGAAACGGCTGAGCTGCACGGCGAGATCGAGCTGCAGGATGTCAGCTTCTCCTACGGCGGCTCCGCGGACGCCATCAGCCACGTCTCCCTGCACATTCTGCCGGGGCAGCGCATCTCCGTCATCGGCGGCACCGGCAGCGGCAAGAGCACGCTGATGCACCTGCTGCTCGGCTTCCGCGCGCCGACGCAGGGGCGCATCCTCTTTGACGGGCGCGACGCCGCCGGGCTCAGCAAGCACACCCTGCGCCGCGGCATCAGCAGCGTCCTGCAGGGGGCTGCCATCTACTCCGGCACCATCGGCGAGAACATCCGCATGGGCGACCCCGATGCGGATGATGCCGCCGTCACGGAGGCCGCGCGCATCGCTCAGCTTTCGGACTTCATCGCCTCGTGCGACGGCGGCCTGTCCTACGAGATCCGGCAGGCGGGCAAAAATCTCTCCGGCGGCCAGAAGCAGCGCCTTGCCATCGCGCGTGCCATCATCAAGGACGCGCCCATCTACATCTTTGATGACAGCTTCTCCGCACTGGACTTCCTGACGGAGAAAAACCTGCGCACTGCCCTGAACCGGCGCATCGCCGGGCGCACGCAGATCGTCGTGACGCAGCGCATCACCTCCGCCATGAGCGCGGACTGCATCTTCGTCATGGACGGCGGCTGCCTCGTCGACAGCGGCACGCACAACGAGCTGCTGGCGCGCTGCCGCATCTACCGTGAGATCTATGCCTCGCAGACGGGAGGTGACCTCCAGTGAAGCAGCCGAAAAAGGAACATATCATCCGCCGCCTTCTCTGGGAGGCCCGCCCGATCTGGAAGTGGCTCCTGCTCGCCGCGCTGCTGTGCATCGGCGTGATCGTCTGCGGCGTGCTCGGCCCGAAGCTGCTCGGCGGCCTCATCGACCGGCTGTATGCCTGGTGGGACGGCTCCGACCGCAGCGACTTGCTGGCCGGTCTCCTGCGCCCCATGGGCTGGCTCGCGCTGGTCTACCTTGGCTACAGCCTGTTCAGCTATGTCAAGATGCAGCTGCTCAACCGGGTCGTCAGCCGCTACTTCACCTGTGAGCTGCGCATCCGCATCTCGGATAAAATTCGCCGCCTGCCCGTGAGCTATGTGGATCAGACGCCCGTCGGCGACATTCTCTCGCGCATGATGGACGACGTGTCCACCATGGGAAACTACGTTCACCAGATCATCGACACGCTCATGACCGGCTTTTTCATGATCCTGGCCATCGCCGTCATGATGCTGCTGGAGGACTGGCGGCTGGCTGCCATCGTCCTTGTGCTCACCCCGGCCTCCATCCTGCTGTCGACGCTCCTGTCCTCCCGCAGTGAAAAGCACTTCTACAGCATGTTCACGGAGTCCGGCAACCTCAACGCCGTGACGGAGGAGGCCTTTACGAACTTTGCCACGACAAAAGCCTATAACCTCGAGGATTACACGGAGCAGCGCCACGCCGAGCTGAACGAGCGCCGCCGCAAGGCCGAGACACGGGCCAATTTCACCTCGTCCATCGTCCGGCCGCTCATCGCCTTCACGAATGCGCTGGCCTACATCGCCATCTGCCTGTTCGGCGGCTGGCTCATCGTCCACAATGAGAGCGTGTCCGTCGGCATCGTCGTGACGATCCTGCTGTATGCCAAGCAGTTCTCCGGCCCGCTGGAGCAGATCGCAGGCGGCCTTGGCGACCTGCAGCACGCCAAGGCGGCCGCCCGCCGCGTGTTCAAGCTGCTCGACCTGCCGGAGGAGCCGCAGGCGGACGGCGCGCTCCCCGCCCCCGCGAAGGGCGACGTCCGCTTTGAGCATGTCTCGTTCTCCTATGACCCGGCCGTGCCGCTCATTGAAGACCTGAACCTTGCCGTCCGCCCCGGCCAGAACGTCGCCATCGTCGGCCCGACCGGCGCAGGCAAGACGACGATCGTCAATCTGCTCATGCGCTTCTATGACCTGAATGCCGGGCACATCCTGCTCGACGGCACCGACTGCGCCTCGCTGTCGCGCGAGGAGGTCCGCAGCCAGTTCGCCATGGTGCTGCAGGACACCTGGCTGTTCCGCGGAACGATTGCGGAAAACGTCTCCTACGGCACGCCGGGGGCCACGCGCGAGCAGATCGTCGAGGCCTGCGACCGCGCGTACTGCGACCACTTCATCCGCACGCTGCCGCAGGGCTATGACACCGTTGTCGGCGACGACATGACGAACCTCTCCGGCGGTCAGAAGCAGCTGCTGACCATTGCCCGCGCCATGCTGGCAAACCGCCGCCTGCTGATTCTGGACGAAGCGACCTCCAACGTCGACACGCGCACGGAGATCCTGCTGCAGAAGGCCATGGACCGCCTGATGAAGGGCCGCACCTGCTTTGTCATCGCCCATCGCCTGTCCACCATCGTCGACTCCGACCTCATCCTTGTGCTCGACCACGGCCATATCGTCGAGCAGGGCACGCACACGGAGCTGCTGGCCCGCCGCGGCTTCTATTACCAGCTCTATACGAGCCAGTATGCCATTTGAGTTCAAATCGAGTAGGAGGCTAGTTTCCTAGCCGACCTCTCACACCACCGTGCGTACGG
>OJPS01001737.1_pt1 | contig 13713 bp, 10 predicted proteins | sample 1598551 | NCBI WGS metagenome assembly OJPS01 (sample SAMN03922488, study PRJEB24848) | human gut metagenome | isolation source: stool sample | host: Homo sapiens | place: Germany | collected 2011-05 | reverse complement strand
CTTTTTTGATACGCTGAGACCCGAGGCGCATTTCGCCGCCCCGGGTCTGCTTTTAACTTTTTGCTCCATATTCAAAACGAAGAAATATTGCGTATTTGCGTAATTGATCGCTGCGCCGGAGACCCGGCGCAGCTTATTTTTTGCCGCTTTGGAACTATATCTTCATGCAGACGTCCCATGCGCGCCAGATGACCGTGCGCAGGTTGCCGATGGCAACGCAGTCGCCTACGCGGTAGGCCTTCTTGTTGTCCTTGCCGCCGACGGGAGTGGGAACAAAGCCGATGCCGTTTACAACGCTGTCGCACTCGACGAAGGTGGTCTCGCCGGTCTCGACATTTTTAACGGTGCAGCCCTTGTCCGTTATCTCGGTAACGGTCGAGTGCAGGTAAACGGGAACCTTGTGGTATTCCATAGCGTCGCGCAGGAACGAGGTGTTTGCAAGGCAGGTCGCCTGAGCGGCAACGAGGTCGCCTGCGTATTCGACGATTATCGGGTGCTTGCCGAAGTTGAGAAGCATATCGTAAGCCGCCTCGCAGGAGGACTGGCCGCCGCCGATGAACAGGACCTTATCGCCGACATCGACCTTGTCCTTGAGCACCTGGGTGAAGGTGAGCGCCTTGTCAAAGCCCTTGATGCTGGGCATCATGCGCGGGACCGAGCCGCTTGCAACGATGATATCGTCATAGCCGCGCAGCACGCCGAGGTCGTTGATTTCGGTGTTGAAGCGCACGTCGATGCCCTGCTTTTCGATCTCGTTTTTATACCAGCGGATAAGCTCCTTGTCGTTTTCCTTGAAGGTCATTGCCGATGCCGTGAGGAACAGGCCGCCGAGCTCGTCGGTCTTTTCAAAGATGGTGGGGATGTGGCCGCGCTGCTTGAGCACGAGGGCGCACTCCATGCCGCCGATGCCGCCGCCGATTATTGCGACCTTCTTGGGGTTCTTGGTGGGCACGATCTTGTAGCGCGTGTGCTGCATGGTGGTCGGGTTCAGCGCGCAGCGCGCAAGATGCATCGAGTCGTTGAAGTGCTGAACGTTCGGGGTGCCTGCGAATTTGGCCATGTTGAAGCAGCCGTTGTGACAGCGGATGCAGGGCTTTATCTCGTCCTCATGGCCTTCCTTGATCTTGTGGATCCAGTCGTGGTCAACAAGGTTCTGGCGCGCGATCGCGACAGCGTCGAGCTTTCCGGCCTCGATCTCCTCGGCGGCCTTCACGGGATCCATGCGGCCTGCGCACACGACGGGCTTGTCGGTGAATTTCTTTATATGCTCAACATACTCAAGGTTGCAGTTGTCGGGCATATACTGAGGCGGATGTGCCCAGTACCATGCGTCGTAGGTGCCGTTGTCGCAGTTGAACATGTCATAGCCTGCGTCGGCAAGATATTTTATGGCCTTTTCGGACTCTTCCATGTCGCGTCCGAACTCCTTGAAGTCCTTCTCGTAAGGCATGGCGCCCTTGCCCCAGTCCTTGGTCTTGGAAACAACGGAGTAGCGCAGGGAAACGGGGAAATCATCGCCGCAGGCGGCCTTTATCGCCTGAACGATCTCGACCGGGAAGCGGAAGCGATTCTCAAAGCTGCCGCCGTACTCGTCGGTGCGGTAGTTCATGTTTGAAATGGTGAACTGGTCGAGCAGATAGCCCTCGTGAACGGCGTGGATCTCAACGCCGTCAACGCCTGCGTCCATGAGCTTCTTCGAGGTCTTTGCAAATGCCTCGACCTGATCGTGGATCTCCTTGATGGTCATGGGGCGGGACTTGATCTCGTCATACCAGCGGTTCGGCGTTGCGGAAGCGGAAGCGGTTATGTAGTCAAGGTCGGCTACCGGGCTTGCGAGCTTGCCGAGAATGGGGTGCTTGAGCAGAGCTACCATGGGCTTTGTTATAGCCATCGAGCGGCCCATGCCTGCTGCCAGCTGGATAAAGAGCTTGGAGCCGGTCTTGTGGAACTCGACCATGTACTCCTTAAGGTCTTTGAACATCTTGTTGTTCTGATACAGCCAGCGGCCGCCGATGGGATCCTTGATGCACTGCATGCCGGGCAGGATAAGGCCGACGCCGTCCTGCGCGCGGTTGAGCAGGAAGTATGCCGCTTCCTTGTCGAGGTGGCTCGGCTCCATCCAGCCGAACAGGGACGTTCCGCCCATAGAGCACTGAACTATTCTGTTCGGTATCTCGACATTGCCGATCTTCCAGGGTGTAAATAGAGCGTTGTACTTGGAATTCATGTTTTTCCCCTTCCGTTTTTATGTTTCTTTATTTAATGGTCGGTGCACCGCACCGACAGGTCTGCAATTATGCTATATTTCGACATTTTTTGCGGCGAATGCCCGTGTGAACATTTCGCACATCGCGTACAGCCTTTCGCGCGCATCAAGCTCGCTCACGCTCGGCACGCCTACCGTGAGGCGCTGCATAAGCCCGAGAATGGAGTCATATGCGTTGTAATAAAGCTGCTTTATGTTCGCTTCGGGATTTACCGTACCGTCGGAAAGTCCGCGCACGATCGCCTGCGAGAGCGGGCCGGTGTACTCCTCGAATTTATCGGGAGGGCGGTTTATGACCCTGTCGTTTTTTCCGGCGTTAAAGAGCGCGACCTCGGCGTCGAGCGAAAAACGGATGCCCTCCGGGTCGATGAAGAGTATATTGGCGTAGCTTTTAAGTATTATGGATATCTGCTCGATGCCGCTCAAATGCTCATAGTCGTGCGTGTCGAGCTCCCAAGCTATGTATTCCTTGGCGCGCTCCCAGTAGCAGAAGGCAGCGGAAATAACAATGTCGCTTTTTGTCGGAAAATAGCGGTAAACGGAGCGCTCGGTAAGTCCTGCGGTCTTTGCGATCTCCGAGACCTTTGTATTTGTGATGCCGTTTTTAATAAAGCATACAAGTGCTTTTTCCGTAACGGTCCGGATATTCTGCGTTTTCAGTTCATCCAGGGACATACTTACCTCTCGTCAGTTTAAATGTCATACCGACTGACATGTATATTATACACCTTTTTTAACGATTGGCAACAGTAAATAATTATTTTATTCACAGAGATTTTACTCTTTGGGAAGAATTAACTTGACTGCGCCGAGGCAATACTCTATAATGTGACCATAAGGTTGTTAAATTAATAACCAATTCTATTTTAAAACAAGGAGGCAATTATATGGATCGCAAAATCAGAGTAGTACAGTACGGTGCAGGCAAAATGAGCCGTTATCTTATGCGTTACGTCCTTGAGCACGGTGGGGAGCTTGTCGGCGCGTTCTGCCGCAACAAAAATCACATCGGTAAAGATGTCTCCGAAATAATCGGCGACGGCTTCCCCCATGTCGGAGTCGCGGTCGAAAACTCTGCCGATACCGACAGACGCATGGGCGAGCTCAAGCCCGATGTGTGCATAATCGCAACGCGCAGCACGGTGGCGGAGCTTGAGGATATCTTCACTATCTGCGCAAAACACGGCGTTAACGCCATAACCACATGCGAGGAAGCGCTGTATCCGTGGAATTCCTCTCCTGCAATAACCGAAAAGCTCGATAAGCTGGCAAAAGAGGGCGGCTGTACCCTCACCGGCGTCGGCTACTGCGACCTGTACTGGGGCACGATGGTAACAAACCTCGCCGGCTCCTCGCATAAGATCACCAAGATCGAGGGCAGCAGCTGGTATAATGTCGAGGACTACGGCATAGCTCTTGCAGAGGGGCACGGCGCAGGCCTGAGCATCGATGAGTTCAATAAAACCATCGGCTGCTACAACGAAACTCCCTCCGATGAGATGAAGGAGCTTGTCGAAAGCGGCAAATACGTTCCGTCGTATATGTGGAACCAGAACGGATGGCTGTGCAGCAAGATGGATCTGCACATCACCTCACAGACGCAGAAGTGCATCCCCTGCGTTGACTCTGTCGATCTCAAATCCGAAACGCTCGGAATGGTCGTCAAGGCCGGCGACGCGACCGGCATGCGCGCCATCGTTACGACAGAGACCGAGGAGGGCATCACCCTCGTCACCGAGTGCGTCGGTAAGATATTCAATCCCGATGAGTTCGACAAAAACGTGTGGACGCTTTACGGCGAGCCGGACACGACCTGCATCGTCAATAAGCCTGCGACCGTCGAGCTTACCTGCGCAACGCTCGTAAACCGCATTCCGCAGCTGATCGACGCCCCTGCCGGCTACGTCACGACCGATAAATTCCCCTATAACGAGTATATGGTCCACCCGATGAACCGCTACGTTAAAACAAAGTAATTCGCATCGCATATAGCAAAAACCGCCCGATCGGGGCGGTTTTTTGCTGTTAATCAAGGCTTACATGTTTAATGAGATCGTCAAAGTATCCGTCGCTGCCGCGCAGGCTGACGTCGCCGCAGATGAGCCTGTTATCGAACAGGCGATAGTCGCCGGAATTGCCGTCGGCATCCTCGATAATAAGGCGGTAAGTCCAGCCGCCGGTTGCGATATGCCACATGCCGCGGATCTTCGTGGCCTCGAACGCGTTGAGCTTATCGATCGCCGCGGCTTTTTCGCCGCCGGTGAACTCGTAAAGCTCGCCGTTTCCGTTCTGCACGGCGATATAAGTGATCTTCTCCGCATCGAGCGAGAAAACCTGCTTTTCGGCGCGGGCAAAGTGATCGTCCATTTTAGAGGTCTGAACCTGCGTCAGAACAAACAAAACCACGGCGTATGCGAAGATTATCGCCGCAATGACGATGAGAACAGTCCTCAGCTTCCTGCTTTTCATGTGGGGAGCACCTCCTTATATTGCTGTAATTTATTTTACAAAAAAAGAAACCATTGTCAATGCTTTTCGGCCGCCAATCTTTGCTTGGCTTTAAATTCTTTTTACAAAAGGCTGCTTTCGGATTTGATAAAAGGGGCATAATCTAAGGATGTACCCGGAAATCAAACGAAAAAGAAAGGAGCTTTTTGAATGAAAAAGCTTATAAGTTTAGTTCTCGCAGCGCTCATGGCGCTTACTCTGTTCGCCGCATGCGGAAAGAGCGACAACGGCGGCACAACCGATAACAAAGACAACGCCGAAGTGACCGGCACAGTCAGCACCGACGGCTCGACCTCGATGGAAAAGGTCATCATGTCCCTCGGCGAGGCTTTCCAGGCCGACAACAAGGGCATCACCGTAGGCTACAACCCCACCGGCTCCGGCTCCGGCATCACCGCAGTCAGCGAAGGCCGCTGCGATATCGGCCTTGCATCCCGTGCGCTGAAGGACGACGAGAAGGCTTCCGGCCTGAAAGAGACCGTCCTCGCGCTCGACGGCATCGCGATCATAGTTAACCCCGAAAACAAGGTCTCCGACCTGAGCATCGAGCAGATAGCCAAGATCTACACCGGCGAGATCACCAACTGGAAGGACGTCGGCGGCGACGACGCAGAGATCGTCCTCATCGGCCGCGAGGCAGGCTCCGGCACGCGCGACGGCTTTGAGAGCATCACCGACACCAAGGACGCATGCAAGTACCGCCAGGAGCTGACCAGCACCGGCGACGTGATCACCACCGTTGCAGGCAACCCCAACGCGATCGGCTACGCTTCCCTGGCATCCGTTAAGGACACCGTCAAGGCGCTCTCCGTCGGCGGAGTCGCTCCCACCGAGGCCACCGTTTCCGACGGCACCTACGCAGTGCAGCGCCCCTTCGTTCTGGTGACCAAGGACGGCGCCGAGCTTTCCGCAGCAGCTCAGAAGTTCTTTGACTACGCAACAAGCGCAGCGGCAGCAGACGTTATCTCCGCAGCAGGCGCAGTCCCTGTGTCCAAGTAATTAATTAAGCCGACGAAAACCGGCAGCGGTTCGGTTTACGTCGGCTTATTTTTTGTATGTGTAGGATGTTGTTCATATGAAACTAAAAACGAAAAATCTCATTGAAAATATAGTCCACGGCATATTCCTTGTCCTCGGGCTTGTGACGGTGGCGAGCGTTTTGCTGATAACGGTCTACCTCATCGTTTCGGGCATTCCGGCGATAAAGGAGATCGGTATTCCTGACTTCCTGCTGGGCAAAAAGTGGGCCTCGACCGCCGCCGAGCCGAGCTACGGCATCCTGCCGTTTATCCTCACGAGCGTCTACGGCACCGCCGGAGCCATTGTCCTCGGTGTGCCGGTGGGATTTATGGCGGCGGTGTATCTTGCGAAAATGGCCAATAAGCGCGTGCGCGCCGTGGTCGTCGAGGCAGTGTCGCTGCTTGCAGGCATCCCCTCGGTCGTTTACGGCCTTGTGGGCATGATGGTGCTCGTTCCGGGCATACGCAAGGTGTTTAACGTTCCCGACGGCGCGAGCCTTCTGGCGGCGATGATCGTGCTTGCCATCATGATCCTGCCGTCGATCATCAAGGTCTCCATGACCTCGCTCGAGGCCGTTCCCAAGGAGTACGAGGATGCGTCGCTTGCCCTCGGCGCAACGCCGACAGAAACGTATTTCCGCGTGTCCGTTCCGGCGGCGAAAAGCGGCATTGCCGCGGCGGTTGTCCTCGGCGTGGGCCGTGCCATCGGCGAAGCGATGGCCGTTATGATGGTGTCCGGCAACGCGCCGAACATGCCGGAGCTTTTCCAGAGCGTAAGATTTCTCACAACGGCCGTTGCAAGCGAGATGAGCTATTCCTCGGGCCTCCAGCGTCAGGCGCTTTTCTCGATCGCGCTCGTGCTGTTTTTGTTTATCATGCTCATAAACGCAACGCTCAACTTCCTTTTGAAGAGGGATAAATCGAATGGATAATAAAAACGTAAAAGCAAAGCGCAGGGCTTACGGGATCGTTATGCGCGGCCTTTCGGGGCTGTGCGCCCTTCTGACGGCGGCACTGGTGCTGTTTTTAATAGCATATGTGCTCATTAGGGGCATTCCGAATATATCGTGGGAGTTTCTCTCGACAAAGCCGAGCTACCTCGCGGACTCCGTCGGCATTCTGCCGGATATACTCAACACGCTGTATATCGTCCTCGGAACGCTCGTGTGGGTGCTGCCGCTGGGCGTGGGTGCTGCGATATATCTCGCGGAATATGCGAGCAACCACCGCATCGTCGGCGCTATCGAATACGCCGCCGAGACTCTCTCTGGCATTCCGAGCATCATCTACGGCCTTGTCGGCATGCTGTTTTTCTGCAACTTCCTCGGCTTCCAGACCTCTTTGCAGGCCGGCGCCATGACGCTTGTCATCATGAACCTGCCGACCGTTATGCGCACGACTCAGGAGAGCCTCAAAACCGTTCCGCAGAGCCTGCGCGAGGGCGCGTTCGGCCTCGGAGCCGGCAAGTGGCGCGTTATCCGCACCGTCGTTTTCCCCGGCTGCGTGGACGGCATAATTACCGGCTGCATCCTCGCCGTCGGCCGCATTCTGGGCGAATCGGCAGCGCTGCTGTTCACCGCCGGCTTTGCGCACAATATCTATAACATTTTCGCTGACGGCCTGTCCGGCGCGGGAGCTACGCTCACCGTTTCGCTGTATGTCTACGCCAAGGAGCAGGGCGATTTCGACGTAGCCTTTGCCATTGCGGCGATACTCATGGCGCTGACCGTTATCATAAACCTTGTCGCAACGCTTGTCGGCAGATACTATCAGAAGAGGAGAAGCATATGAGCAGCATAATCAGCGTAAACGATCTGTGCCTGTGGTACGGCCGGACCCAGGCGCTTAAAAACATAAACATGGAGATACCCGAAAAGAGCATAACCGCGCTCATCGGCCCCTCCGGCTGCGGCAAATCGACGTTTCTCAAAACGCTCGACCGCATGAACGACCTCGTGCCGGACGTGAAGATAACCGGCGAGGTGAAGTATAAAGAGACGAACATCTACGCTCCGGGAACGGACGTAAACGAGCTCAGGCGCTGCATCGGCATGGTGTTCCAGAAGCCCAACCCCTTTCCCATGAGCATTTACGACAACGTCGCCTACGGGCCGCGCACGCACGGCGTGCGCAAAAAATCCGAGCTTGACGAGATCGTTGAGCGCTCGCTTCAGGGCGCGGCGATCTGGGATGAGGTAAAGGACAGACTCAAAAAATCCGCCCTCGGTCTGTCGGGCGGTCAGCAGCAGAGACTATGCATCGCGCGCGCACTTGCCGTCGAGCCGGACGTGCTGCTCATGGACGAGCCGACCAGTGCCCTCGACCCCATCTCGACCTCGAAGATCGAGGAGCTTGCAACGGAGCTTAAGAAAAACTACACCATCGTTATCGTAACTCACAACATGCAGCAGGCACTGCGCATTTCCGACAGCACCGCGTTTTTCCTGCTCGGCGAGCTTATTGAATACGATAACACCGAAAAGCTGTTCTCCGTGCCTTCGGATAAGCGCACCGAGGACTATATAACAGGGAGGTTCGGCTGATGAGAAGCAAATTCGATGCCCAGCTCAGGGAGCTTGGCGAAAAGCTCACGCTTATGGGCGCAATGTGCGAGGAGGCGATAGCCAACTCGGCAAAGGCGCTGCTCTCGGGCGACTCGGAGCTTGCAAAAAAGCTCGCGCCGCTTGACCTTGAGATCGACCGGTACGAGCGCGATATAGAAGCGCTGTGCCTGCGGCTTCTGCTCCAGCAGCAGCCCGTGGCGCGCGACCTGCGGCAGATATCGGCCGCGCTTAAAATGATAACCGACCTTGAGCGCATCGGCGATCAGGCAGGCGACATTGCCGAGATAATTCCGCATCTCGGCGGCAAAACCGGCAGCGAGTGCGCAGCAATGCGCCCCATGGCCGAGGCCGCCATCGGCATGGTCACCGACAGCATCGAGGCGTATAATAAGCGCGACCTTGCCCTTGCAAAAAGCGTCATCGAGCACGACGACGTGGTGGACGATTGCTTTTTGAGCATGAAAACCGCGCTTATCGAAATGATCCGCTCCGGCAGCGACGACGCGGAGTACGCGCTGGATCTTCTGATGATAGCAAAATACTTCGAGCGCATCGGCGACCACGCGACAAACGTCGCCGAATGGGTCGAGTTCTCCGTCACCGGTATCCACAAATCGAGCGAAATATGAAAAAATCTCTCCCGGTCGGGAGAGATTTTTTTCATGCTTAAATCGTTCTTCACTTTGCCAGGTCGCGGCAAAGGAAGGTTACGACGTGTGCGCGTGTGCATGCGCCGTTGGGAACGAAGGTGCCGTTTCCGGTGCCGACGGTGACGCCGTTTTCGGCTGCCCAGAGTATTGCCGGAGCATACACCGAGCTTTCGGAAACATCGGAAAACGGATTTGCGATGCTCGACGAGGGGCAGTCCTCATAACGCCACAGGAAGGTGACAAACTGAGCGCGCGTTACCGTTGCGTTCGGCGCGAACGTTGTTTCCGTTGTGCCCTTGACGATGCCGTTTTCATAGGCCCAGGCCGCTGCCTTTTCGTAGAAGCTGCCGGACTTTACGTCGGTAAACGGAGTGCTCATCGACTTAGGCTCCGGGCTGCCGGCCGCGCGCCAGAGGAAGGTCACGACCTGCGCGCGGGTAGCCGTTGCGCCGGGCGCAAAGGTGGTGGCCGTAGTGCCGGCGGTGACGCCGTTTTCATATGCCCAGAGTATCGCCGGGGCAAAGACGCTGCTTGACGAAACGTCGGTAAACGGATTGAAGGTGCCGTAAACCGGCCTGTCGAGATAACGCCAGAGGAAGGTCACAAACTGCGCACGCGTGACGGTAGCGTTGGGCGCAAAGTGAGTGTCGTCAACGCCTGTCGTTATGCCGCGCTCGGCAGCCCAGGTGACGGCCTTTGTGTAATACGCGTTATCCTTGACGTCGGAAAAGCCGCTCTTGGAGTTCGTCGGCTCGGGCTGACCTGCAAGACGCCAGAGGAAGGTAACTACCTGTCCGCGCGTGCACTGCCCGTCGGGCAGGAAGCTCGTTGCCGTGTAGCCGCTCGTTATATTGTTTTTCGCCGCCCAGATGATAGCGTCGGTGTAGTAAACGTGCTTGCCCTGCGCATCAATGTCGGTAAACGGGTTTTTGATGCCGCAGACCGAGCACTCGCCGTTTACAAAGTTGTGGCCGAGCTGGCGCACATAGCTTGATTCAAACTTTTCGTTACAGCTTTTGCACTCGTATATCGTGTAGCCGCGCTCGGAGCAGGTCGGCGCAACGACGGTGGTCTTATAATCGTGGACGTGGTTATCGTAGCTTTCCCAAACAAGGGAGCCGCCGTAGTTTTCGCCCTTGTGCTCGCCCCACTTCGTGCCGTTTGCAGGATAGACCACGGTGGTCGAAACGCCCTGGAATGCATTCGGCGCAACATAGCCGTATTCGCCGGAGATGTTTATGTAGTCGATCTTCGCGGACGATGGGAATGCGTTGTCGTCAAGGACAAGGCTGCGGCAGTCGATGGACACGGACTTGAGGCCCTTGCAGCCGGAGAACGCGTTTTTTGCTATGCGCAGGCTGTCGGCGCGGCTGTATATGCCGACCTCGCGCAGGGCGGTGCAGCCGTAAAATGCGTTTGTTTCTATCGTCATGCCGCTGCCGCCGTAGCTGGAGTCGTCCTTAACGAAGAACGCCTCGAGCGCCGTGCAGCCGGAAAACAGCGAGCCGGACACGGTCGAAATGCCGGAGGGCAGCTCGGCATAGCTGAGCTTTTTGCAGCCGGAGAATGCGCCCTCGCCGATGTTTGAAACACTTTTGGGAACTGATATGCTCTTTATCGCCGTGCCTGCAAAGGCGTAGCTTCCGACGCTTGTGCAGCCGGAGGGGATACCTATAGTCGAAAGAGCCGAGCAGCCGCGGAAGCAATCGTTGCCGATGATCCTGACGCCCTCGATGCCCTCGATATCGTTCAGCGCGGTGCAGCCGTAGAACGCACCGTCGCCAAGGCGCTTGAGCTCGGCGTTTATCTCAACGGATTTTAGATTTTTGAGGCCGGCAAAGGCATAATTGCCGACGGTTTTAACGCCAGAGCCGATGACAACAGACTTTATAGACGCGGCATAGTCGTGCCAGGGCGACTCAAGCCCATCGGCCGAGTGATAATCGCTCATCTCGCCGCTGCCGGTAATGCGCAGAACTCCGGTGTCCTCGTTGAGGCTCCATTTGAGGTTGCTGCCGCATTCTCCGCGGATGGTAGTATCCTTCCACTGAGCATAGAGCGTGATATCCTTCAAAACGGGAGTGCTCGTTGTTACCTTATTGCCGCCCTCGGGAGCGTCATACCAGCCGAGGAAACGGAAGCCGTCCATGGTCGGCGTGGGCAGGGAGCTTATCTTGCCGTCTATCGTCGCATAGACATACAGCGTGTCGCATTCGCCGCCGCAGGGGTCGAGCATTATGCACGGAACGCGCTGCCACTGAGCGTAGATGGTGGTGTCCTTTGTGAATTTATACGAGCTTGTGATCTTCGTTCCGCCGGAGGCGGCGTCAAACCAGCCGGTGAAGGCGTAGCCGTTGCGCGTGGGCGTCGGCAGCGATTTCACGGTGCCCTCGGCTGTGACATAGGCGTTTGCCTCGGAGCAGGCGCCGCCGTTGGGGTCGAGCTTGACCGTCAAAAGGCCGGGGCCGCCGCCGGATTTGTTGGTTATGTACCATATCTGCGTGATGTTCGCAATGACGTTATCCTGCGAGCCGCGGTTTGTTGCGTTCCAGCTCTGCGAAAGCTTGATGCGCTTTGCGGCCGTGCCGGGGTCGGCGCAGTAGAAGGTATCCGTATCGGCGTCGTAATCGGTCAGCAGCACCGCGTGGGGGATATTGCCGTCATAGATCTCAATGCCCTCGGGGTGCTTGTCCAGCAGGGCGAGCAGCGCGGATTTTTTCTCCGCAGCGCTCATGCCGGAGTATCTTTTTACGTCAACGGACATGCCCTTATAGGAGTAGCTGTATCTCATGCCCGTGTCGTTTACCCACGCGACCGAGCCGAGCGTTGACTCGGTTATCGACTCCCAGTCGGCGTTTCCGTCGATTATGGCGCGGCGGCGCAGCATCATGACAGCCGAGGTCAGCGTACATTTTCCGCTGCCGCTCTGCTTGAGGAAAACGTTATCGTCGTTTATTGTTTCGGCCAGCGCGCTTGCCGGTATCATCGTCAGCACCAGCGCAAGCACCAGCAGCATGCTAAGTATACGTTTTTTCATTCTTTCCTCCCGTGAATTTGCTGAGAATATTTTATAATTATATCTCACGGGAGCGGTTCAATCAAGGAATTTCAGAGATTGTTTACATTACAGCCGCCTACGCTTGGCATATTACAGCGCCGCTGCATCAGATCAGCAACGGCGCAAGTGTCAATATGCCCAAATTATCTTCGAAAATTTCGTCAAATTGCCCGATCGGCAGGGGGTTTGCTCCTCGCCCGGCCTCGATCGTGTAGCCGGGGCGGTCGAAATTTTGAATGAACCAGTCCTTATACCCGGCAAAGCCCGAGGCAAAGGGCGTTTCCTCGGCGGCATAGCCCGAAACGGCGGAAAATGTTTCGGCTATCTCGCGTGAGCGCGGCGGCAGAAGGTCGAGATAGCGCCAGTAGATCACCTCGCCCTGGGTGTGGTAAGCCAGCGTCAGCTGCGGCGAGAGCGCGAGCGTGAAATCATACATCGCGCGGCTCTCCGGCGCGGACAGCGGAGACGAGCCGACATAGTCGGCAGGAGCCGGGCCGACAACGCCGAGGGCGAATTTATTCTCCCGCGCCTGCTCCCACCCGGCAGGATATTGCAGATTTAGATCCGTGCCGCGGATATTTGCCTTCCAGCCCGACGGGAACGGAACATCGGGGTAGCTTTGCGCGATGCGCTTAGCGCCGTTGTAAAATTCGCCGCTTGTAAGCTCGCCGGTGACGAGGTCAACGCCGTCCGGGTCAACACAGGGGGCTATGTAAACGGCGGCGCTTTGGTAAATTTCTTTCGCGCTGCGGCCGAAAATTTTTCCGCCTTCGGCATATGCACACGCTAATTTTTCGGCAAATGAAAGCAGCAGCGGAACGGTTATCCACTCATTTGCGTGGTGCGCGGCGTTGTAGAAAACGCTTTTTTCTCCCTCGCCGATCGAAATATACCACAGCGGCCGGCCCATGACCGACTTCCCGATCTGCCCGGTTTTCACAAACGGATACCGCGCCGCGATGCCGCGCACGCAATAGGAAACGAGCGCGGATGTAAAACTGATATTTGTGGGCACAATATCAAACGGGAGCGGAATGACGACCGAGCTTCCGACGGCGAGCTTTTCCGGAGCAATGCCGGGATTTGCCGTCAAGATCGCCGACAGAGGCACATTATAAAGCTGCGAAAGCGCAAACAGCGTATCGCCCCGATGGATGCGGTGCGAGGCAAAGCCCGTGTAATACGGCATGAGCGCGCGATGCGTCGCAGGGCCTGCAACGCCGTCGGCGGCAAGACCGTTATCGGACTGAAAGGTGCGCAGCGCGGCTTTTGTTGCGTTGCCGAAAATGCCGTCCGGCGCAAGCGAGCGAGCGCCTGCACGCCCCAGCGCAAGCTGCAAAAGCTCCACCGACGGCCCGACAGAGCCAAGCTTCAAAACCTTCATATTATAAAACCCCCTTTTTTAATAGCGCTTTTAGGCTGCTACGGATACGCATATCTCTGGTGTCACGGTATCGAGACATTGGTGTAAACCGTATTCGTCTCGCGCTACGTTAGTGCGGCATAGCGTTTTGTTGCCCGGTGTCGAAGTTACCGACAAAACCGTAAAACTGCCGCCACACATTAGTGAAGTGTTAAATTCTGCACCGCACCCCATTGGCTCACCTGTCAAGGGGAGCAGGCAGCTTTGCTGCCGAGGGGTTTTAGT
>OJPS01001705.1_pt1 | contig 13927 bp, 6 predicted proteins | sample 1598551 | NCBI WGS metagenome assembly OJPS01 (sample SAMN03922488, study PRJEB24848) | human gut metagenome | isolation source: stool sample | host: Homo sapiens | place: Germany | collected 2011-05 | reverse complement strand
ATGCAATCCATTATTCTGTAAGGGATAATGGCGTGATCCGAAAGCTTGCTGCTTACGTGATTCTGGGAATCAACACGGAAGGAAAAAAAGAAGTTTTAACCATCAGTGTTGGCGATAACGAAAGCGCAAAATACTGGCTTTCCGTTATGAATGAACTGAAAAATCGTGGTGTCAAAGATGTATTAATCATCTGTGCCGATGGTTTAACCGGAATCAAAGAAGCGATAGCAGCAGCTTTTCCAAAGACGGAATACCAGCGCTGTATTGTACACCAGGTAAGAAACACGTTGAAATATGTCCCGGATAAAGACAGAAAAGCCTTCGCTACGGATCTGAAAACCATTTATCAGGCCACAGATGAAAAGAAAGCTCTGGCAGCCTTAGAGCGTGTAACAGAAAAATGGACACCGAAATATCCGAATTCCATGAAGCGCTGGAAGGATAACTGGGACGCAATCTCGCCGATCTTTAAATTTTCAACAACGGTCAGAACGGTGATTTATACTACAAATGCTATTGAATCCCTGAATTCTACCTACCGGAAACTGAATCGCCAGAGAAGCGTATTTCCAAGCGATACAGCTCTATTAAAGGCACTGTATCTTGCCACATTTGAAGCTACAAAGAAATGGACCAGTACGATCCGCAACTGGGCACAGGTGTATGGTGAACTGAGTATTATGTACGAAGGACGCCTCCCAGAGTAACGAATAAACAGGCGAATAAGACGGGCGGAAAACCGCCTGCTCTTGACATGCCATTCAACAACTGTTATATATAAAACAAAGGTGAGAAGCCTGATTTTCAGGCTTGCCACTCTTGCATATCATAGAAGAATCTTATTTACAGACTTTTTCTCACAGTCTCGGACTTGGAGAAAAAGGCTATCTAATCTCAATACATTTCTAACTCCCCATATATACTGGGGAATACATATCACAATTTGCGTAAACTACAACCAGCACATGGTGGAAGTGATCCCGGTAAGATTTCCACCTCCGGCGTCATGGAAAAGGATGTCAACCTCAGTATTGCAATGGCTCTTAAACAGCTGTTTGAAAACAGAGGCTTTACTGTTGTCATGACCAGAACCACCGACTGCGACCTCGCCCCGGATAATTCCAAGCATCCAAAGACAGATGATCTGACAAAGAGAACTGCCCTGATGTCTAAAAGCAATGTGGCAGTCAGCATCAGTATCCATCAAAACAGCTTTGAGGACAGTTCAAGCTGCGGTCCACAGGTATTCTATTATGAAGCCTCTGATGCAGGAAAAGAGCTCGCATCCTCTGTTCTTGGAGCTTTAAACACTTCTCTTTGTGTCGCAAAGCCACGAAGCATTAAGCCCAATAAAGAATACTTTATACTTAAAAAATCCACATCCCCGACCGTAATCGTAGAATGTGGATTCTTGAGTAATCCTGCTGAGACACTTCTTCTTACTGACAAAAACTATCAGGATGACCTGGCACATGCAATATATATCGGTGTTACAGACTATCTTGCGCAATCACCCTCTGGACATTTACAATAAACTGCTCTGCGATGTGATATAGTCTGGTTGTCTGGACACTTTCACTGCCATCAAGCTGCTTTTTAGTCTCATTATCTGACTCAGTATTTGATTTCATATCTGACATCTTAGACTCTTTTGCAGATATATCATGCTCCAGTGCCACATCTATGCGCACACGCTGTTCACCATCACTTATTCCTGCCTCAAACATAGTGATATTGTCTTCAAACAGCTTTTTAGTCTGCTCATCGTCTGTGACTATCATAGCAGATACTGAGTTTTCCTTTGCCTCAAAATATGCAGCTACCCTGCCGCATTTTTTATCCTCAAGGAATATGTCAACCAGTCCCTTTTTATCTTCACCTCTTACTATGCGAAGCTTCATCCCTGTGACCCCGTCAGCAGTCTCTATTGGTACAATATAGTTTTCCTGTCTCGACATATTTGAAGCTATCCTTAGCTGACTGCATAATAACTTCATCTGTCTGAGGTCTATTGAACCGGTGTGCCTATCCTCTATAATCATCGAATCCATAACATGCTCTGCTGTATCAGCCAGCGTTTCCTGCGCCTGCGCAAGCTTCTTTGGATTTTTGACCGACTCCGAAAACCGTCTGAGAGTCTCATCCAAAAGAGCCCTTGCCGTAGCACTGTCTCCACGCTCCCAGAGATTTCTTACTGCCTCTGACGGATTTTTCATTAGCCGTGACGCAGCCATGAGGTTTACCGCGGTTGTTTTTACATCATATTTCTCTAGAAAAGCATATACGTTCTCAGGCACCGAAACTGCCTGATTGAACTGTCTTAGCTGTTCTGTGGCATATTGCTCTGACAGTGCGTTATCCTCGTCTGCCTCATATACAGCCTGCCTTAACTGCTCCGGAGTCATATCAAGCCAGCTGTCATACTGCACAAACTCCATTTTCTCAGGTGAAAGTGTATCAAGCACATCCCTTAGGCAGTTTGTATGATATGCGCTTTCTATCTGTGAGTCAATTTTAATGCCCCTGCTTACACTGTCCACTCCGGCAAAGGTATCGTCCACCTTATAGTCCATGGCACTCTTTCCTCGTACCCGGACCGCTGTAAGCAGATTTTTCATTGTAATATCTGCTCCCTGATTAACAAGTGAGCCTATCACAGCACCATCTGACTGCTCCACCTGTGAAATAAGCCTGTATATGCCTATATACGAGTCTCTTTCCTCCTCTGAGATTTCATTTTTCTTTTCAAGCTTCCAGAGAAACTCGCTGAATTTCTCATCCCTTTCGTCAGGATTTTCTGATTTTATCCGTCTGGCAGTGTCACTTATGTCACTCATGCTCATATCAAGCGGTGATATGCCTCTTTTTATCATCTCAATCGTCACCGCCGGTGTCATATCGTTTAATGCTCTCTGCACCTGCTCATCTACAGACTTTATTTGCTTTATATTGTCCTCTGTGATCTCGGTACTGTTGTACGCAAGTATCCGCACAGCCCTGCGATTGCTTTCAGATGTATCTATCTGAAGCTCTTTAAGTATATCATCCACATTCTGAAATGCTTTTGATATACTGTCTCCCATATCTGCCCGCGGTGATGTCATAAGAGTCTCATATCCTGAGGCTGCTGCTTCTAATGACTGCTTCATTGCTTTGCCTGCTGTATACAGCTCATACACAGTGTCATCAGCGGATTCCAGGGTCAGTACATAAGCCGGCTGCTGCTTCAGCTGATTGAAAATATCACATACATTATTGTACATACGTACCCTATCATCAGATGCCTCTACACTGCTCTCACCAAACAGCGCTCCGTAGTATTTATTTTCCTGCTGCTTAAGCAGCTCCACTACACGTTCAATAGGCTCTGTGTCTATTGAAACTCCTTTTTTTATGAGTGAAAGGTTGGCTTCTGCTGTCATGGAAAGTCTCGCTTCCTCAAGCTTTCTTTGAGCTGTCACAAGCCTTGCTTCCCGGCTGTCTGTAATCTGATTATCCGCAGCTTTATTCGCTGAGGCTTGCGATGCTGCACTATCCTTGCCCCTTGCAGCTATAAGCTTTGACAGATTCTCTATCGTGACAGGTATGTTATCTGACTCTAATGTGACAATGTCATCTGCGGTCGCCTCACCTAATACATCACAGGCTTTCTTTGCCATGTCAAATGTCAGACCATCTTGTGACATAGTGGCATCTGTAGCCTTTTTTCCCATTGCCAGTGCTTCTGTCACTGCCCTTGCATAAAAATCACTGCTCACATTTTCTCCTGCTGCGGTAATGCCGTCTATCTGATTCGCAAGCAGCACATTGTCAGGTGTAACGGCTATATCTTCATCTATCAGCCATCTGCACTGATTCAGATTCTCATCACTACTGTCTATATGAGCTTCCTCTAATATCTGTTTAAGCTGTGGCTTAAGCTCATCAAACAGCTCATCTGATATCTCCGTCATTTTGGTTTTCTGCCTGTAATCTTGTACCTGACTGCTGCTGTACGTAGCCTTGTATACATTGGAAACCGTCGGATTCATGTTATTTCTGACCAAATATGCCTTTGTCTCATTGGATATATTTGTAAGGCTCTTTGCCCGGTCTATGGCATCTGTACCTGCCTTTATATTGTCATCTGTAGCAGGAATATCATATGCTTTCATCTGATTGACAAGCATGGCCGCTTCAGTCTGGCTTCCCGTGATGTCTGTAAGCTGCTCCCTGCTCAGATCATCTCCATATATGGATATATCTACACCTGCCTTTGCCAGCACTGCTTTTATCTTATCGGTCTCAGTGACAATGACATCATATCCGTCATCCTTTGCAGCTTTGTAATCATCACTCGTTGTGGTGCTTGCAGTGACAATCATATCATTTCGCCTGTTTTCTGAGGTCTGATTCATATCATTTAGCAGATTTTCTGCCATATCTGTGCCATCGTTGTTCCCGGCTTCGTTTTTAGCCTGTGGTCTTGCATATATCGTATCCGACATATCAACAGAGTTTGACGAACCGACAACAGCCGCCTTTTTTGACATATTGTCACTGCTGTCTGTCTTTATGTAGTCTGACACACGCATACCCGCTGTCATGTCATTTATGGTTTTTGTGTCCGTATTTTTCGTATCTGTGCTTTTATTAATCAAATTCTCTATCTGCATATTTCCTGCTCCGTGACCTGCATATATACCATCTCTGCAGCCTTTATTTATGGATATTTTTTGCTCATATGTGAGGGGGTGGTTCTGAATAGTTATCTTTTTATTTTATATCGACATATAATACGCAAAAATAAAGACCGCGCCTTAAATTGGCGCGGTCCTTTAGCCTGCTGTTTACCGGTATATTAGTATTTAAATACAGCAACTCCGTAAGGCGCAAGTGGATAAGCAAATGAAAATGGTCTGCCGTCACACTCTGATTTGACTGCCTTATAGTCCAGCTTCTTATATGACTGTTTTGCTGCCTTGCCTCTGCCCTTTGCAGCCTTCTTTACAGGCTCTTGTACCGTTTTGCCGGTAAACTTAGGATCCTCACTATCTAAAACAAGCTGATATGTCTTGTGCTTTGGAACTCCAACTCTGTAATCAGGTCTCTCTACCGGTGTGAAATTGATGACAAAGAGCATATTATTCTTGCCATCCTTGCTCTTTCTGATAAAGCTGAAGATGCTTCTGTCTGCATCGTTTGCATTTATCCATTCAAAGCCTTCCCAGCTTGAATCCAGCTCATACAGACAGCGGTTTCTCCTATAGAGGTGAAGCAGCTCCTTTACCCAGTTCTGGATCTTTTTATGCTCCGGATTCTCAAGCAGATACCAGTCGAGTTCTCTTTCCTCACTCCACTCCTGCTTCTGTGCAAACTCCTGTCCCATGAAAAGAAGCTTCTTTCCACAGTGTCCCATCATAAATGCATATCCTGCCATGAGGTTCTTGAATTTATCCCCTTCTAAGCCCGGCATTTTGTTGAGCATAGAACACTTCAGATGTACCACCTCATCATGTGACAGTACCAGAATATATTTCTCACTCTCATTATAGCTCATCGCAAATGTCATCTTGTTGTGGTTATTTTTACGGAAATATGGATCCAGCTTCATATAATCAAGGAAGTCATGCATCCATCCCATGTTCCACTTGTAGCTGAAGTTCAGTCCGTCTTCCTCTACCTTGCCTGTTACCTTTGGCCATGCTGTAGACTCTTCGGCTATCATTACAGTTCCGTGATTTCTTCCAAGTATGAGTGTATTGATATGCTTGAAAAACTCTACTGCCTCGAGGTTCTTATTTCCTCCAAACTTGTTTGGCACCCACTGTCCGTCGTTCTTTCCATAATCGAGATAGAGCATTGACGCAACTGCATCCACACGGAGTCCGTCTACGTGGTAATTTTCTATCCACATCAATGCACTTCCGATAAGGAAGTTCTTTACTTCATTCTTACCGTAGTCAAATATCTTTGTGCCCCAGTCGGGATGCTCTCCCTTTCTTGGGTCTGCATACTCATATGTGGCTGTTCCGTCGAAATTGGCAAGTCCATGCGCATCCTTTGGGAAATGTGCAGGTACCCAGTCGAGGATTACTCCGATATTATTTTTATGGCACTGATCAACAAAGTATGCAAAATCCTCAGGCTTTCCATACCTCGATGTAGGTGCATAGTAGCCTGTCACCTGATATCCCCATGAGCCATCAAACGGATACTCTGAAATACCCATAAGCTCAATATGTGTATATCCCATAGTTTTCACATAGGATACGAGTGATTTTGCAAGCTCCCTGTATGTATAAAAGCCCTCATCATCCCTGCCCGGATGTCTCATCCATGAGCCCGGATGGCACTCATATATAGCCATAGGTGAAGAATATACATCAGCATCTGACTTTGCTGCTCTTTTATCCATCCACTCTTTGTCAGTCCATGTGAAGTGCTCGATATCTGTGATGATTGACGCTGTTCCCGGACGAAGCTCTGCGTAGTTTGCGTATGGATCCGCCTTGTACAGCTTATCACCCTGTTCAGTGACTATAATAAACTTATACATCTGACCCTTTTGCGCTCCCGGTACAAAAAGCTCATACACTCCCATGGTTTCCGGCTCTACACGCTTCATCTCATGACTGGTCTCATTCCAGTCGTTAAACTCACCAAACACGTATACTTCCCTCGCATGTGGCGCCCAGACGTCAAAGCACACTCCTTTTTTTCCTTTGCGCTCAGCTAAGTGAGCACCCATCTTCTTGTAGATGTCATAGTGTGTTGCCTGACCAAACAGGTAACAATCCATTGCTGTAAAATTACACATATATATACCCCCATAAGTATTTATTTTTCCCTGAAATGATCCTCTTTGAGTACAATTCGGTCATCATCTGTATATCGCTTGGCTGTCAGAATACTTATAGCCTTCTTCAGTCCGCTGTGAGCCTCCCTGTCTATGGCCTCGTCAATTATATCCTTGACCTCTGTCAGAGTGGTAGCCTGGTCTATCCTCTCAATATTGCTGATTCTGTTATGCAATGCCAGAATAGCCATCTCATCTATCTTGTACCCAAGCTCTGCAGAGTACGATTTGGCAAACAATACGAGTTCATCATTTGTAAAAATAGGAACCGATATCTTTTCCGTGAACTTGGATGCAAAGCCCTCATCCATTGAGAGAGCCTTCTTTATACCCTTTGATGTATCCTCAAGTATATAGAGTGTTCCTGTAATATCATGCTCCATCAAAAATGATAGCTGGGCAGCTATGCTGCGGTCGATATCACCGGCTCTTTCTATGATGAGACAGCCTCCTGTTATCTTTCTGACTACCTGCTGCACATCCTTTTTATTGAGTGCAGCAGCATCAATCTTTCCCATCTTTCCTGTGAGCTGTTCACCATCTTTTTGTAATACCTTTATAAAGCTTGTAGCAAGCATTGTCTTTCCGCAACCCTGCTCTCCCTGTATAATGAGGTTGCCTGTGGATGCGTTTTCTTTCCTGTTGAAATGATCAAGCACTGCATTATATGCCTTGCAAATCTGATCCTCCATACCCTTTACCGGTATGAAATATGAAAATATAGCTTTCTGTTCGCTTGTAAGCTCTTTTATATGTTTTGTTTCTTTCAATTTCGAGTCATCTTCTTCGCTGTCTAAATCCTCCGGCAATGAAATATCCGGCATTTTTCTTGTCTTAGCCATATCCAGCTTCTTCTCCAGTCCCGGATTCTTTGCTGTCATCTTGGCTATTTCCTGCTCGATAAATGATGTCACATGATCAAAATCTCTCTTCTCAGAAACGTTTTCTTTCTCCTGTGAAGTCTCATCATCTGATGTATCATCATCGACATTTAACATATCATCTGTTATTTCAGGCATCATGGTAGTCGGCTGCATGAATATCTCGTCTTTCTCAGACTCCTCTGCCATAATTATATCCTCCGGCTCTCCAACCGGTTCCTTGACTTCATCTGCAGCATCTTCCGGTGCTTCCTGCGACTCCTGTACTTCGTCTATAGTCTCTTCAGGTGCTTCCTGCGGCTCCTGTGCTTCGTCTATAGTATCTTCCGGTGTTTCCTGCGGCTCCTGTGCTTCTTCTATAGCCTCTTTGGGTGCTTCCTGCGGCTCCTGTGCTTCGTCTATAGTATCTTCCGGTGCTTCCTGCGGCTCCTGTACTTCATCCACAGTCTCATCTGCATAAAGCTCCTGCATATCCGGTTTCTGCTCTTCTTCAGGCTCCTTCACGGCAGCTTTCTGCTCTATAATATCAACCGGCACCTTCAAATACTCCTCCTCAAGAAGTTCCTTCGGAGTGACACCTGCATCCAGCTTTGGAATGACATCATTTAGTCTCTCCATGATGTCTCCTGCCTCCTGAAGTGCTCTTGCCTTAGCTGACTCAAGCTTCTGCTGCTCAGCCTCTTTAAGTGCAATTTCAGCCGCATGTCTGGTCTTTTCCCATTCTTCAAGCACATCCTGTATAGACATCTGTCCTGTAATCTGATGCTCAAGCTGAGTCTTTTCACTCATGACCATAGACATCTGTCCGTCAGCGTCTTCACCCAAAAGCTCCTTGAAATTCAACTTAAGTGAACCATCTATCTCTTCATCTGTAGCAATATGCTCTGTCTCTTCCGGCTGCTGTACATACTCTTCCTGCTCCTTTTCGAGCTTGAGATAAGGAATATCCTCAACTATCTTTTTGATGGTATCCATCGTATCAGCAACTTCATTCTTGCCCTTGGCCTCCATGATCTGCTGCATACCCTTGGCAATCTCCTGCTGTAAATTTACAGTATTGAACTTCTCCTGATTTACAGTAATCTGCGGAATAGTTACGTCATCATGCACTATCTCTCCGCCCTTTACCATCTCCATGGCACCTATCTCAGTGACCTCAGCCTCATCCTTTATCTTAGCCGGCTTTTCCTTCTCTGCCTTGAATCGTCTGTACTTTTCCTCCTGAGCCTTGGTAAGTGGCTGATAAAGCATCTTAAGCTCCAGCGCACGCTCCACATATGGTCCGTCTCCGAACCACAGAATAAGCTCATCGCAGGCATCTATACACTTATCGGCTTTTCCGGCCTTGTGGTATAGATATGCAAGCTCATATGCCCACTCCTCAGTGTATTCTTCATCCTTGTACTCTTCAAGAATAGTGATAAGCTCATCAAATGAAGCTCCCTGCCCTTTTTTGATGGCATATCTTAATACATACTTCATATCATCATGAGGCGCTATCTCAACAAACTCATCATAATACTCTGTAGCAGCATCATAATCACCCATCTTGATGGCGACCTCAGCCAGTCTGTATATAATCATCCTGCCGATTGGTGAACGGTCATAGGCCATTAAAAGTATGTCCCTTGCATCCTGGTATCTTTCGGCCTTCTCGTAGATTTCACCGATTTTAACGAGTGTATTTACATTTTTAATTTTGTTCCAATTTATGCTATCTGCAATCTCTGCTGCGCTCATATAGCCCTCCTCGGCGCTTAGGGCTTTTATCTGATCCAGCTTGAGATTGTATTCGTATTTATCCACTTATTTCACCTACTCGTATTTAAGCTTATTATTTTTTGTATCTACGCCTGTTGTCTTTGTATAATCCCTTGTGTCCTCAGGAAGCTTCTTTTTCCTGAGAGCATAATTAACAACTCTTTTCACAATGTAGTATATCACAGCAAAGGTCGGAACACCAAGTAACATTCCAAGAAAACCAAACATTCCTCCGCCGATTAGTATGGCAAACATAACCCAGAAGGTCGAAAGACCGGTAGATGAGCCAAGTATCTTAGGCCCTATTATATTGCCATCCACCTGCTGCAGCACGACAATAAATATCAGAAGATAAAGCGCATGCCACGGACTCTGAATTACTACTATGAGTAACGATGGAATTGCACCGATAAACGGTCCGAATACCGGAATCACATTTGTGACGCCGATAATCACTGCAACGAGCACCGATGATGGAATCCTTAAAATCAGACATCCGAAATATGCAATCACACCTATAATCAGTGAATCTATAATCTTACCGCTTATGAAGCCTCCAAAAATCTCATTTGTCTTTCTGATCGTCTCAATGATGATATTGCCTGTCTTTGGCTTGCAGACAGCATATATTATCTTTTTACTCTGTCCTGCGAGAGTCTCCTGAATACTCATCACATAGACCATCACGATTATTCCGATAATGAAATTGAATAAACCTCTGACTACCGAAATCACACCGGTTGTAATCTGTGCAACATACTTCTGTGCCTCAGGAATTATCTTTTCTGTGGCATAATTCTCAATGTAGTCGGTTGCATTCTGTAAACCTGTGCTCGCGAGCTCAGCAATTTTGCTGTCCCCGAAATTGCCGTTCTTTATCATGTTGATGAATGCCGCAACATCATTTGGCAGTGTCTTCATAAGTCCTGATATACTTGCTATGACAGAAGGCACAATAGCCGCAATGAGAAGCGAAATAATCGCTACAAGAATAATAACCGAGCCTGTGATTGCAAGAGCTCTTGAAACCTTTCGCAGCTTGCTTTCGCTTTTCATCTTTTTGGAAAGAAGCTTTTTAAAGCATCTTTCCAGACACAGCATGACAGGATTCATCAGGTATGCAAGCACAAGTCCCATTATAATAGGCATTGCTGCCGCAAGCAGCTTGCTCCATATGCCTGCAAAGCCCTCAAATCTGTACAGTGCAAAGAAAAACAGTATACTGACTGCAAACGTGACAAATACCATGACACCTATTCTGATCAGATGTGGCCATTCCTCACGCCCCGGGTGCGAATTCTGTTTCGCACCCTTATCTGCATTTATCTCAATGTTTGATTTTTTACCAGCTTTTCCGGTTTCTTCCATCGGATTAAAATCTCCTTATTTACGGTTATAGTTGATGAGACATCCCTTTAATATTATCTCTCTTTCATCATCTGTGAGCTCACCCATCTTCAGTGTAAATGGCTTTAATTCACCATCCTTGACAACATATGCCTCAAACTCCGTCTTTGCATCCTCGATTTCCTTCTTGATTCCCGGAAGGAAGATATAGTCGAGGTTGTGGAACGGAAGCTCTCCCTCATCGATGATGAATGGAAGCATTCCCCAGTTGATAAGGTTTGAACGATATCTCTTTGTGGCATACTCGTTTGCGATATTTGCCCAGCCTCCGAGTACCTTCTGGCAGCTTGCAGCCTGCTCTCTTGCTGAGCCGTCACCCGGCTTAACAGCAAAAATTGTGCTTCCGAAGCCCATATTCTCATGGCTTGCCTCAGGGAATTTTTTCTTTACTACTCCCATGATTTCAGCAACCTCAGGAACAGCCTTTCCTGCGCACTCACCACTCTCTATAGCCTTCTGGGCCTTCTGGATTTCCTTTGCTCTGCCTACATACTCAGGATCCTTTCTTGAAAGTGCGAACTCTGCAAGGCCAAGAGGGTTTGAACGATATGATGATGTCTCTCCTGAAGGAATGAGCTCATCTGTTGTAGTAACAGGATCATGAATCTCTGAAACCACCTTAAGGAGCATATTCTCAGGAAGTGCACTCATTGCCGGCCAGTCCTTGATGTTTGGTCCGAACTGGATTTCAACTGAAGGATCTGCCACTCCATGGCTGTCAAATACACGGTTCTCATATATAGTCTTGTCAAAGAAATATTTTGGCTTTGTAAAGTTGACATCAATATCCGCTGCTGATGTAAGGAAGCCCTTGTTTGCTGCTGTTGCAGCGATTGAACGTGCATCCATGAGTGCCACTGAGCTGATCTGTCCGTTCTGTACCTTAGAACCCTCTCTGTTAGGGAAGTTTCTTGTTGAATGACGGATAGAGAATGCGTTGTTGGCCGGTGTATCCCCTGCACCAAAGCAAGGTCCGCAGAAAGCAGTCTTTACGATTGCACCTGTCTCAAGAAGCTTTGCTACAGCTCCGTTTTTCACAAGCTCCATGTATATTGGAGTAGATGCCGGGTAAACACTCAGTGTAAACTCGTCTGCTCCGATTGAATGTCCGTTTAATATGTCAGCCGCATCGCAGATATTCTCAAATCCACCGCCTGCACAGCCTGCGATGATTCCCTGGTCTACATACAGTTTTCCGTCTCTTACCTTACTCTTTAAATCAAGCTTCACCTTGCCGTCAAAGCTTACCTCAGCTCTCTTCTCACAGTCATCGAGAATATCCATGAGGTTTGCATTGAGCTCATCGATAGTGTAGGTATTGCTTGGGTGGAATGGCATAGCTATCATTGGGCGGATCTGGCTTAAATCAATCTCAATAAATCTGTCGTAGTAAGCCACCTCACCCGGATTAAGCTCCTTGTGATCCTCAGCCCTACCGTGAATCTCAAAGAATTCCTTAACCTGGTCATCTGTTCTCCAGATAGAAGAAAGACATGTAGTCTCTGTTGTCATAACATCGACCCCTATACGGAAGTCAACGCTCAGATTAGACACACCCGGTCCTACAAACTCCATAACTTTGTTCTTTACGAAACCATTTCCGAATACCTCTCCGATAATTGCAAGTGCGACATCCTGTGGTCCAACGCCTTTGATCGGCTCTCCTGTCAGGTAAATACCTACTACCTCAGGCATATCAATATCATATGTCTGTTCGAGAAGCTGCTTAACAAGCTCAGGTCCACCCTCGCCGACTGCCATAGTACCAAGTGCACCATAGCGTGTATGTGAATCAGAACCAAGTATCATTTTTCCGCCGCCGGCAAGCATCTCTCGTGCAAACTGATGGATAACTGCCTGATGAGGTGGTACATAGATTCCGCCGTACTTCTTTGCACATGTGAGACCAAACATGTGGTCATCCTCATTGATTGTTCCACCAACTGCACAAAGGCTGTTGTGACAGTTTGTAAGTACATACGGGATAGGGAATTTCTCAAGTCCTGAAGCTCGTGCTGTCTGAATGATACCTACAAATGTAATATCATGCGATGTAAGCTTATCAAACTTAATCTGAAGCTTGTCCATATTGCCGGATGTATTGTGCTCCTTTAAAATACCGTAAGCAATTGTCTCCTGCTTAGCTGTCTGTTTATCGATGTCCATGCCGGTCTTGCTTTTGACAGCTGCCTGAGCCTCCGGTCCATCAATTATTACTTCCTTACCGTTTAAAAGGTAAGCACCGTTTTCATATAATTTCACTTATTCTACCTCCGTATGTGTATTTCAAAATTCTTTTATTTACTATTATATAATATTATAGGTAATTGTGGCAATAAATAAATCACCATCTACCTTAATTTCGAATTTTCCTCCCATCAAATGGGTCAGATTCTTTGCAATCGAAAGTCCAAGTCCACTTCCTTCAGTGGTTCTCGACCTCTCTCCCCTCACAAAACGCTCTGTCAGGTCTACATTTCCGTTGCTTACTATGTCAAGCTCGTTCTTAGACACATTCTTTATTGTAAAAACTGCCTTTTTATCTGCCTTTTCAAGCTCTACATATACTCTGGTATTTTCCAGTGCATATTTTGCGGCATTAGTATACAGATTTTCAATAGAGCGGTAAAGCTGACGCCCATCCGCATATATAAATATCTGTTCTGATGGAATTTTTGTAACTATTGTCAGATTTCTCGACTCAAAGCGCTCATTGAATTCACCTCCGGTCTGGTATAAAAGCTCAACCAGATCAAGCTTTTGCATATTGAGCTTCACATTTCCCGAGGTAATCTTTGATGTCTCTACCAAATCCTCTGTAAGCTGCTTTAAGCGCTGTGACTTTTCCTCCAGCACATGTATATAGTATTTGGCATTTTCATTTTCCAGATTTTCCCTCTTAAGCAGGTCAACATAGTTGACTATTGAAGTCAGAGGTGTCTTTATATCATGTGATACGTTTGTTATTAGGTCTGCCTTTAGTTTTTCATTTTTAAGACTCTCATTTACCGAGCTCATAAGACCCTGGCGTATATGGTTG
>OJPS01001697.1_pt1 | contig 13996 bp, 10 predicted proteins | sample 1598551 | NCBI WGS metagenome assembly OJPS01 (sample SAMN03922488, study PRJEB24848) | human gut metagenome | isolation source: stool sample | host: Homo sapiens | place: Germany | collected 2011-05 | reverse complement strand
TAAAACAGTGGGAGCAGACCGTCTACTGGTATGCTCTTTCTATTTCTATTATACGCCAGAACGCCGCATTTGTCAAGGGCTTTTTTTTGTGGAAAATAGAGCCTGTTTGTCCGGCGGCTGAAATTACATTCGTTTCTAAAAAATCCGGTCTGCATTTCCACAGACCGGATTTTTGATAAATAGAATAAGTTGAAAAGCATTACTCATACCGCAGGGCATCGATCGGATTCAGATTCGAAGCTTTGATAGACGGGATCAGTCCAAAGACAATGCCCACCACCATAGAGAATACCACGGAAACCACAATGGACAGCGAACTGATCGCCACCGGCACCGAGGCAATCTTGGAGATCAGCTGTGCCAGAGCGATGCCGATTCCCACACCAATGATTCCGCCGATGCTGGTCAGCACAGAAGCTTCTGTCAGGAACTGTGCCAGAATGCTGCCCTTTTTCGCACCGATTGCCTTTTTCAGCCCGATCTCGCGGGTACGTTCTGTTACCGATACCAGCATGATGTTCATAACACCGATACCGCCCACCAGCAGAGAAATGCTGGCGATCCAGATCAGCATGGTGTTGGTGGAGGAACTCAGTTTTTGCAGGGACTTCGCCTGTTTCAGCAAGTCCTGACTGTCATATTTGATCTGATTGCTGTCCCCTTCTTTTCCGACGCTATTGGTGCGAATCGTGGCGTTCATCAGTTCCGCCACCTTTTTTCCCACTGCCGGCATGCTGTCAGTATCCACTGCCTTTGCCAGACAGTTTTCCGGTTCATCATACCGATACGCGATCGGCCACGACTGACCGGGGATAAACATCTTGCCGCCGGAAGTGCCCATATACGTCCAGTAGTCCTCCTCGGAATTGATGACCGGTTCAAATCTGCTGACCTCTGTCACGACGCCAACGACCGTAAAGGGTTCCCCGTTGATGTCGATGACGGAACCGATCGGGCTCTCAGAGGAGTACAGGCTCTTGACTGCGGTGCTGTCCAGAATCACTGCCTTGGCGTTATTGGTATATTCCTTGCTCAGGAATCCCCTGCCCTGCTGTACTTCATAGCCTGCCGTATCGAAATAGGCAGCATCAATGCCATACATGGAGCCACTGAACTGGGTGTTCTGATAATACACATTGTCGCAGTAGGAACGTGTGCGGTAAAACGAAGCAGATTCCACATTTTTCAGGCTGGTGATCTGATCCCGCACTTCCGCGGAAACCACCTGTACCCCGTCCGGTGCCGCCTGATAGCTGAAATCATAGGGACTTTCCCCCTGATACAGCTGCACATTAACAGTGTTGTTGCCGGAACCAATCAGATTGTTTTTGATCTGCTCATTGGTGCCCTTAATGGTAGACACAATGGCAATGATCGCCGCAATACCGATGATAATGCCCAGCATAGTGAGAATGGAACGCACCTTATGGGACAAAATGCCCTGTAACGATAACCGAATATTTTCCAGCATAATATGTCCCCCTTAATATTCTGATGAGCCGTTGGTTTCGTTGACCAACGCTCCCTCTACGGCATACTTGCCATAGGGGAAACAGATATAATCTTCCTGACTGACACCGGAGAGAATCTCAATGGCATAGCCGCCGTTGATGATCTTGCCGGTTTGGACATTCTGCCGTTCCAGCTTCTTGTCCTTGGATTCCCGCAGCACATAGTACTGTCCGTTTTCCTGCCGCACATAGCTGACCGGCAGATAGAACGTATCTCCGACATCGTCCGCCGCACCGGAAAAGCTCAGGCTGACATAGCTGCCCACTGACAGGCTGGTGGAATCGGTCACTGCCGCCTTAAACGGATAAGCACTGTTGTTCGGGTTTTCACTGCCGTTCTGATTGGTGTAGGAGGTCGGTGTCTTGTCGATCTCCGTCACCTCGGCGGTGAGCATTTCACCGGTATCCCACGAGTTGACAGTCACCGTTGCACCAACAGTCAGCTTGTCCAGATTTATTTCGCTGACAGTGCCCTGCACCATAACGCCGCCGCTGCCCTGTACTACCAGATACGGTTCGTTTTTCTCCAGCGATTCCACTGAAGCCGCTACCTTGGTGACAACGCCGTCGATCTTCGCCAGTTCCTGTCCCTTTTCCTGCTTTTCTGCCGCAGCATCATATTCGATCTGTGCCTTCTTCTGGTCGATCTGTGCCGACTGAATAGCGATCTGCTGCTCTGCCACCTTCTGTTTCAGCTGGGCACGGGTATAGACATAGTTGTCATTGTCCGTACCCGAAGATGCCATTGGAGTGACTGCCGCCATTGGCATTGCCGCCGCCATTGGCTGCACTGCCGCAGTCGGCTCTGCACTGGTGTCTGTATCTGCCGGCTGGGTGTCCGGCTGGGTATCCGGAGATGCTGTGCTGCTCTCCGGTACAGTACCAGTACTGCCGCCGGTAGTGCCGGAAGAAGCCGGTTCTGTTTCCGCGGGGGTGTTATTGGCAGGGTCATAGGAGAACGTACCGCCCACCTGCAACGTGCCGTACCACGTTCCGCCGCCGGAGATCTGCACACCGCCGTCCTCGGTCACCTTGATGTTCTGTCCCAGTGTCCAGTCACCGGTAGTGGCCAGCTGATCGCCGCGTACCAGCCAGCCGTAGAGCACGCTGCCGCTCTGGTCATACACCACGAAAACGGCACACTGCTTTGCCGTTTTCAGCTGCTCCAGAGCTGCCTGTGTCACAACAGTCTGACCGGTGCAGGCAAACTGATAGGGATCGTCCGGCGTGCCGGTACCGGCTGCCGCCTGTGTCAGAGCGATCACTGCTGAAAGTGTATCCTTGGGAGAATCCGGTGTATCCGGCGTGTCCGGTTCGTCTGGTTCGTCCGGCTCATCGGGGTAATCCGGATCGTCCGGCACCACCGGTGCTTCTTCTGATGGACGCAGCTTTTTCAGACGTTCCAGCTCTTTCTGAGCCTGCCGCACATTTTCCTGTGCCACCGCCAGTGCCGTCTGTTTCTGGGCAACTTCCAGCCCTACTGCTGTCATATCATAGTCCAGCAGCGGTGTGCCCTTGGTCACATGGTCGCCCTCTTTTACCAGCACCTTTGCGATCATCTGGTCGTCGGAGGGCGTGACATTCTGCACATCACCGGAAACCACCTGCCCGTCCATAGAGAGATCATCTCCCCACCAGTACTGGGTCAGATTTGCCACCGGCATCACATCTACGCGGTTCTTTTTCGTCTGCTGTGTCCGGTAAATCACCGTACCGCCGACAGTGCCGCCGGCAACGACTGCCAGGCAAACCGCCACTGCAACGATCTTTTTTCCTTTTGTCATGAAGCATCGCCCTCCTGTTCTGTCCGGCGTTCTCCGAAGCCGCCCTGCTCCAGCATGCCGTCCCGAATGGTCACGATCCGCTGGGCATGCCGGGCGATCTCCGGTTCATGGGTAATCATGACAATCGTCACGCCCTCACTGTGCAGTTGGGCAAACAATTCCATGACCTGTTCGCCGGAACGGGTGTCCAGTGCACCGGTCGGCTCATCTGCCAGCAGCAGACGGGGCTGGCTCACCATTGCCCGTGCAATTGCCACACGCTGTTTCTGTCCGCCGGAAAGCTGAGTCGGCTTGAACTGTATCCGTTCTTCCAGCCCCACACGTGCCAGCATTTCCTTTGCCCGTTCCAGCCGTTCCTTTTTCCGCACGCCGGCATACAACAGCGGCAGTGCCACGTTTTCCAGCACAGACTGGCGGGGCAGCAGGTTGAAGTTCTGGAACACGAAGCCGATCTTCTGGTTCCGTATCGTGGAAAGCTGGTTGTCGCTGCACTGTGCCATGTCCTGTCCGTCGAAGAAATAGTCCCCGCTGGTCTGCTTGTCCAGCAGCCCGATAATGTTCATCAGCGTGGATTTTCCCGAACCGGACGGTCCCATGATCGCCAGATATTCCCCTTCTTCCACCTGTAGCTGAATGTGGTGCAGAACGGGGACAGGTTCTTTTCCCTGCATATAGGATTTACAGATGTCCCGCAAATCAAGTACCATCTGCCGCACCGCCTTCCGCTGTATCTGCTCCGGCTTCGTCTGCCGGCATCTCATCAACACCGTCGCCGGCATCTTCTCCTGCTCCGGAGATCACGCCGTCTGCGGTGTCGCCGTCTGCACCGTCGCCTGCCATGCCGGCTTCATCATCTGCTCCGCCGATCACGCCTTCGTCCACAGGGTTTCCGTTTTCGTCGTAGGAAATATCCTCATTGCCGTTGCCGTCCACGGTATCATCTGTGCCGTCATCTTCCGGTGTGGCTTCGTCAGGGTTGGTCGTGGTTTTCATACCCTCCTGATAGGAATCCGACGGGAATGCGATCATATCGTCCTCCGACAGACCGCTTTTGATCTCGCAGTCGCCCATAGTGTCGTCTGTCTGTCCTACTTCTACTTCCCGCTTTTCCAGACGGTCTTTCTTATCGGCAGCCCAGACATAGGTCTTGCCGTTTTCATCAGTCTGTACGTAGTCGGAATACAGCCAGATGCCGGTTTTTTCAATGCTTTCATCGGCTCCGATATCTGCCGAAACCAGCAGATGCTGCCCCAGCATCAGCCCGTCACTGGAATCCAGCGTCACATAAAAAGGATACTTGGAAGCGGTGGTCATCTCATCGCTGCCGCCGTAGTACATGTTGTTGTTCTGGCTGTTGTCGGCTTCAGTAGAGATCTCCGAAATAGTGCCCGTCCAGCTGGAATCGTCTACGCGGGAGTGCAGCACCATGGCTTCATCTTTATAAATCGACTGTACATTCTGCTCGCTGATCGTGCACTTCACACGGAATTCTCCGTCGGACATGATCTTCATCAGCACATCTGTGCCGTCCGACTGAAGCTGTTCGGTCGTTTTCAGGGACTGCACCGTTCCGGCGATCTCCGCAGTCACTGTGGCATTGTTAATGGTATTCTGTAATTTTTCCAGTTCGATCTTCTTGGTCTTGATGTCGTATTCCGACTTGGCAATATCGGTTTGCAGGGACTGGATCTGCGTGGTATAAGTCAGCTTATCGTCTGCACTGGCACTTTTCTTTTCCGTTTCCAGCTGGCTGATCTGCTGCTTGTTGGACTCGATCTCATTCTGCATGCGTTCGATCTCCACGTTGCCCTGCTGCAATTCCAGCTGCATGGATTCCACATCATAGGTGAACAGCGGATCACCGGCGTTGACATGGTCGCCCTCCTGCACGACAATGCTGGAAACTTTCTTGGAGGTGTCCAGCTTGACTTCCTTGGTTTCCTGCGGTTCTACCACGCCGGAAAACTGCAAGTCGGAAATCGTTGTTGCCGCAGAATTCACATCTTTTATCGGCATCACGTATGCCACACCGTCCACATCACTGCCCCTGCTGTAGTGCCGCCACACCAGCACGCCGCTGACGCATACCGCCGCAGCTGTAACACCGGCAACTGTGCCGATTATGATTTTCTTGGATTTTCCCATATTCCTTCCTCCCAGTCCATGCTCCGCAGCAGTGCGTTCTGCCGGCGGAGTTTTTTGAAGCAGTCCTGCACAAATCTAGGGCAATACCGCACAAAGAGCGTCTGGCGAATTTGCACACCATCTGCTTGCAGTGTTTCCCTAGATGCTGATTTCATCTTTTTGGCAGCTGTTTCAACTGTTGTATTCCTCATGCAACGGATTGCCTTTAGTATACCACACCTCTTGACGGTTGTCAAGAGGTTTTTCAAAATTTCTGCGGAAGATTTATTTGGGAAATTTGTGCAAAGGTGAGAGGCGGGAGAGGGTTGTGCGGTGTTCCCCTAGAACGGAGAAAAATCACCTCACAAAATTCGCATATCATTATCGTATCACCCTCTCCTGAACAGATGCTCTCACGCCGAAATCCGACAATACCGTTCCCCTTCCAGAACCTGCTGCATATACTTTTCCGGTGTTGTCATGCAGACAGCACTCTGAAACGTGAAAGGACTGCAGCCGGACACCAGCACTGCACCGGTATCGTCTTTCTTCACCGGAAACTGCCGGTTTCTGCTGCACACGTTCCAGTAGACCACCGCAGGCAGCTGATACCCTGCCGCCTGATATTCCTGCTTCATCTGCTGGAATATCGTCACGCCGTTGCCGGACTGCTTATCGAATTCCATGTCCGAGATCACGTAGATCACTTTCGGCAGTTCCTCCGGCGGCACGTGGTGCTGAACTGCACTCTGAAGTATCAGACGAAATACTTTTTCCAGATCGGTATTGCTGACTTCATTATAGGACATACAGTGCTCCACCTTTTGAAAAATGTCCTCCCCTTTCAGAGCAATCAAGCGGGGGTTGTCGGAAAAGGTGATAAAGTGGTTGTGGAAGTATCCCTCATTTCGTTCGGCACAGTAAATGCCCAGCGAAACGGCAACATGAATCGGCATCACATCGCCGGAATAGTTCCAGTACATGGAACCGGAACCGTCTACCACGGCAATGGCATTTTGTTCCGGCATATAATCCGGCAGGGATTTCCATGTCACGTCCAGTATCCGCTGTTTTTGTGCAATGTCATCATAAAACATTGCGTTTTCCTCCAATTCGATGCAGTCCCGAACGATCTCATAGGGGAAAAGCTGACCTGCTTTCAGCAGTCCCTTTTCCTGCTCTGCCCGTTCCAGAAACTCGGAGTACCGCTGTCTGTCATGCTTGCAGAATGCTTTCTGATACTTGTACAAGGCTCTGGAGGGCAGTTTGGCATAATCAAAGGTGTAATCCTTCCGGCAAAGCCGCTTTTCCAGCACGTCTGCATAGGTGCGAAGCTGGGAGAGCATTTTCCGGTAAGCCTTTTCCGAAAGATGCAGCCGCTTACAGAGCAGCTTTGCCTGCCGGCACACGTTCTGATTGGAGGTGTGCACAGAGGGCAGCCACTTCGCCAGCAGAGAGATCGGCTTTTCTTCCAGCATGTCCTGCCGGTCTTGCTGTAGCTGCTTCTGAATCAGCTGTATCAGTTCCGGCTCACAGGGCGTGTTCAGCAGTACCATACAATCATCAAACCGCCCGTACTCCGGAATCCACTGCAAATTTTTCCGGACACTTTCGGGATAGATCGTTGCCGCATATTGCAGCAGATGCCGGAATACGCTCCGTTCACCCAATCCGCCGCGGGTATCCCGCTGGTAAAACAGGATCCGCATCGCATATACCGGATTCTCTGCATATGCCGCCAAGAACATGTCTTTCAGGCGTTTTGCAGAAGCTTCCCGCAACGCACCGGCTGTGGAAAACAGGTTCAGGCACGCATCGCCGGTATCGTGATACGCCAGTGCTCCGTTTTCGGTGTTTGTCCAGTTTAGTTCTTCTGATAATGCATTCAGCATGAAAAACACGTCCTTTCTTTTTATGTACTGTACAATTGTTGAAGAAACCCCACACGAAACCGGCTTCATGGCTTCGTGTGGGGCTGCCTTAAGGCTCCACGATGCTGTTTTGACGGAGAACCCATCTATTTAATTGTAAAGGGAATCGCAAAAAAACGCCATACGGCTGCATCATAAGAATGACGCAAAAACAAAAAAATAAACAACATTTATAAAATATTGCTGTAAGCATCGTTCTGACAAGGGAAACACGGCACAAAACCGTCAGGCGGGCTTGATGCAGTGTTTTCCAAGGTTTCCAGCGGGATTTTCTCTTGTGCTGTGCACAATTTCGGCAGCAGGTACGCAAGTCTGGTGACCGCAATGCATACTATCTGCTGCATCAAATCTTTGGGTGTTTGAGGCGTGATATGCAATTGTCAAGATGCAGGAAGGAATAAAAAAAGGAATATTTATTTAAAAGCAGACATAACAACCCCCTAATTACACTAGGGTTTCATCACGTCATTCTACTTTTAAATAAATATTCCTTCTCTCGCATTCCTTCCTCGAATTTGAGATTGCTCTTATTATATCACTTCCTGATCGACTTGTCAAGCCTTTTTTCAAATTTTTTGGAAAAAAATCGAAATGGCTCAAATTCCGGGGAATCCAAGCCATTCTGTTTCTCGATTTTGTTTTCGGGTGTGTTGACACGAAGCCTGACACGTATCTTTTGGGGTGATTTTTCCCCGTTCGTCGTTAAGGAAACACTGCATAAAGCCCGCCTGACGGCTTTATGCAGCGCTTCCTTAATCTCTGCGGAAAATATCTCTGGTATAGACTTTGTTCTCCACATCGTCCAGACAGACATCATACCGGTTGGCAATGATTGCATCTGCCGCCGCCTTGAATTTTTCCAGATCGTTGACCACAACGCTGCCGAAGAACGTTGCTCCGTCCTGCAATGTCGGCTCGTAGATAATGACTGTAGCACCCTTTGCCTTGACACGCTTCATTACGCCCTGAATCGAGGACTGCCGGAAATTGTCACTGTTGGATTTCATAGTCAGACGGTACACGCCAATGGTAACCTGCTTTTCCGTGCCGGCATTCCAGTCATTGTTCTGGCTATAATCATAGTACCCTGCCTTTTCCAGCACGCGGTCAGCAATAAAATCTTTTCGTGTCCGGTTCGATTCTACAATTGCCGACATCATATTCTGCGGCACATCGGCATAGTTGGCGAGCAGCTGTTTGGTATCCTTGGGCAGGCAGTAGCCGCCGTAGCCGAAGCTGGGGTTGTTATAATGCGTTCCGATCCGCGGATCCAAGCATACGCCGTCAATGATCTGCTGCGTGTCCAGTCCCTTCAGTTCCGCATAGGTGTCCAGTTCGTTGAAATAGGACACGCGGAGAGCAAGATAAGTGTTGGCGAACAGCTTGACCGCTTCTGCTTCGGTGAATCCCATGAACAGGATGTCGATGTTCTCCTTGATTGCCCCCTGCTGAAGCAGTCCGGCAAAGGTGTGAGCCGCTTCTACCAGTCTTGCATCGTCCATGTCCGTTCCCACGATGATTCTGGACGGATAGAGGTTGTCATACAACGCCTTGGACTCCCGCAGAAATTCCGGACTGAAGATGATGTTCTTACTGCCGGTCTTTTCCCGAATGCTCTTGGTATAACCTACCGGAATGGTGGACTTGATGACCATAATGGCATTCGGATTATACTGCATGACAAGGGCAATGACCGCTTCTACAGCACTGGTGTCAAAGAAATTTTTCTTGCTGTCATAATTGGTCGGGGCAGCAATGACCACAAAATCTGCATCTCGATATGCCGCTTCTGCGTCCAGCGTTGCCGTCAGATCCAGTTCCTTTTCTGCAAGGTATTTCTCAATGTAATCGTCCTGAATCGGGGACTTTTTCTGGCGGATCAGTTCGACCTTTTCCGGTATGATGTCTACCGCCGTAACTTTGTTGTGCTGGGCAAGCAGTGTAGCAATGGATAATCCCACATAGCCGGTTCCTGCAACTGCGATATTCATGGATCAGAATCCTCCTCATTTCTGTACTGTGTCACCTATATAGTATACCACTATTTTTTTACATTTTCAAGAAGTTTCCCGCATTCTCATGAAAATTCGTTTCAAAACGCCCCCAGCTGCCGTCTGATCCACGCCGTTTCCAGCACATCGTAGACATACTGATTGGGAGAACCGGTTTCAAAATACCTTTCGGAATTGCCGCCCAGCATTTCCACAGCAAAAGCTCCCACGGCTCTGGAACGGGATTGTCCGCCGTAGCAGTGCACCAGCAGTGTTTCCACAGACCGATGTGCCAGAACAAATGCAATGATCTGATCTGCCATTTCATCGGTAAACAAAACTGCCCCGTCCACCTCTCGGATAATGTCATCAAAGTACAGCGTCAGAACACCCTTGCAGAACTGGTTCTCGCAAAACTGAAATCCGAATCCCTGCGTGTGCGTATCCTGAATCGAAATGACTGCATACGTATCCTTTCGTTCCGCCATATCCGCCTGTCCGAAACAGTAGAAATGCTGCATAACATATTCAAAGGCATCATATACAGACTTTACCAGAACCCGTTTCATGCTCTGTTCAGGCTTTCAAACACCATGGTTGCCTGAATGCGGTCACCGCCCAGAAATCCCTTGCTTCCGGAAGAAGAAGTGGTGATCGTGTGCATACGGTATCCCTTGGCAGCCTGTGCGTTGATGACCTTTTCCAGTTCAGACAGATTTCCGGAACCGGTTCCGATCAGCTTCTCCTTCAGAACGACCTGTAAAACAACATAATTTGGCACATACATTCTCCTTTACAAAAATATAGATATATTATAACATGAAATTCCGCATATGTCAATATTATCATTTACATCTTTCCGAATTTTGTGTTATAATATAAATATCAAATTTTACGAAACTTATTGCACAGGAGGAATTTCCAATGTGTACCGCTGCAACTTATCAGACAAATGATTTTTATTTTGGCAGAACGCTGGACTACGAAAGTTCCTACGGGGAAGAAATCGTCATTGTGCCGCGGCAGTTCCAGCTGTCATTTCTGCACATGGGCGTATCTGCACAGCACTACGCCATGATCGGCACTGCACACGTTGCCCAGGGCTACCCGCTTTTTTATGATGCCGTCAACGAAAAGGGGCTTTGCATGGCTGGGCTGAACTTTGTGGGCAACGCCTGCTACGCCTCCCGACCTGCGGATCATTCGGACAATGTGGCACAGTATGAATTGATCCCGTGGATTCTTAGTCAGTGCTCCAGTACTGCCGAAGCCAAGGAAAAAGTGGAAACGCTTTGCCTGCTGGGCACGCCGTTTCACGAAAAGATGCCTGCGGCACAGCTGCACTGGCTCATCGCTGACAAGCACCAAGCCATTACAGTAGAAGCCACTGCCGCGGGAATTCAGGTCTATGACAATCCCGCCGGTGTCCTGACCAACAATCCGCCTTTTCCGGAGCAGATGTTCCGCCTCAACGACTTTCTGCACCTCTCTCCCAAGCAGCCGCAGAACAACTTTTCGGACAAGCTGCCGTTGCAGACGTACAGCAGAGGCATGGGAGCACTGGGGCTTCCCGGTGACCTCTCCTCCCAGTCCCGCTTTGTACGGGCAGCTTTCGTGCGGGCGAATGCCGTTTCCGGCAGTTCCGAAGCGGAAAGCGTCAGCCAGTTTTTCCACATTCTCGGAGCCGTTGACCAGCCACGCGGCTGCTGCGAAGTGAAAGACGGACAGTACGAGATCACCATTTACACTTCCTGCTGCAATGCCGACAAGGGCATCTACTACTATACCACCTATGAAAATCACCAGATCTCCGCAGTCTGCATGCATCGGGAAAATCTGGACAGCGACCAGTTATGCCGCTATCCCATGCAGACCGGAGAACAGATCTGTTACCAAAACTGAAAGGACAACATCGATGTCAAATGTAACCAAACGGGCTCTGGAACAATCCCTGAAAAATCTGCTGCTGAAAAAACCGCTGACAAAAATCACTATCGGCGATATTACCGAGGACTGCGGCATCAACCGCATGACCTTTTACTACCATTTCAAGGACATCTACGACCTTGTGGAATGGGCTTGTCTGGAAGATGCCAGACGGGCTCTGGACAAAAAAAAGACCTATGACACGTGGCAGCAGGGACTTTTGCAAATCTTCGAAGCAGTACAGGAAAACAAGCCGTTTATCCTGAACGTCTACCGCTGTGTGCATCGGGAACAGGTGGAGAAATACCTACAGCCGCTGGTAGACCAACTGCTGCTGGACGTTATCGACGAGGAAGCCGCAGGCATGACTTTGCGGGACGAGGACAAGCAGTTTATCGCCAAGGTCTACGCCTATATTTTCATTGGCGTGATGCTGGACTGGATCAAGAACGATATGCGGGAAAATCCGCAGGAGATCGTCAGCCGGCTGGGAAAGCTGCTGCAAGGCTCCGTCACCGCAGCCATTTCGCGGTTCCGGTTATAAAGGGAACACTGCATAAAACCCTGAGTCAATACCTCACAAAGAGCGTCTGGCGACTTTGTGCGGTATTACCCTGATTTTATCATTTTCGCATTTTTGATAGAATTTTTTACACTTTTCGGCTCTGTGATAAGTTTTTTATCACGGAGCCTTTTTTGCTGATTGTGAATTCCTGAAAATCGGGTATAATAGAATTATACCAATGGCAATACCACAAAAAATTATTTTTATAACTATTTTTATTTTATAAGGAGGCATTGTTATGTATTATTCCGCAGGAACTTATGAAGCATTCGCACATCCCGAAAAGCCGAAAAATGTGGACAAAAAATCCGCGTATATCATCGGCACCGGTCTTGCCGGTCTTACCGCAGCATTCTATCTGGTACGGGACGGACAGATGAAGGGCGAACATATCCACCTGTTCGAAAAACTGGAACTTGCCGGCGGCAGCTGCGACGGACGCAAGGACATCACCAAGGGCTTTTTCATGCGTGGCGGACGAGAAATGGACAACCACTTTGAAGTCATGTGGGATACATTCCGCGATGTCCCCTCTCTCGAAACGCCGGACGTTTCCGTGCTGGACGAGTACTACTGGCTCAATAAGCACGACCCCAACTATTCCCTCTGCCGTGCTTCTGTTGACCGCGGCAAAGATGCTCACACCGACAAGAAATTCGCTCTGGACAAGGCATCGGCTCTGGCACTTTCCAAGCTGTTCCTGACACCGGAAAAGGATCTGGAGGACAAGAAGATCTCAGATGTTCTGCCGGACACATTCTGGGACACCAACTTCTGGCTGTACTGGCAGACCATGTTCGCCTTTCAGCGTTGGTCCAGTGCGTTGGAGATGAAGCGGTATCTGTGCCGCTATGTGCACCACATTGACGGGCTGCCGGATTTCAGTGCACTGCGGTTCACCAAATACAACCAGTATGAGAGCATGATCCTGCCGCTGGTGAAATATCTGGAAGCCCATGGCGTACAGATCGAATACGGCATGGACGTGAAGAACGTCATCATTGAAACCGTAGGCAGCAAAAAGGTTGCCAAGCAGATCGTATACCGGAAAGACGGCAAAGAACAGACCATTGACCTGATCGAAGACGATCTGGTGTTCATCACCAACGGCTGCTGCACAGACACCTCCTGCTACGGCGACCAGACCCACGCACCGGATCTGTCCCATCTGAAAAACGGCTGCGGAGAATCGTGGGATCTGTGGAAAGCGATTGCGGCTCAAGCAGTTCACGGCGAATTCGGCAATCCGGAAGTCTTTTGCAGCGACATTGATGCGACAAACTGGATGAGTGCCACCGTTGCCACCGCAGACGAAGAGATCATTCAACATATTATCAACGTTTGCAAACGGGATCCCCGTGCCGGCAAAGTCACCACCGGCGGTATCGTCACCGTAAAGGACAGCACCGACAACTGGTATCTCTCGTGGACGATCAACCGGCAGCCCCAGTTCCACTCGCAGGACAAAAACATGGTGCTGATATGGCTGTATTCCCTGAACACCAACAAAGAGGGAAACTATGTCAAAAAGGCAATGCGGGACTGCACCGGCGAAGAAGTTTGTCAGGAATGGCTGTATCATATCGGCATACCGGAAGAAAAAATTGCATCGCTGGCGAAAAACGCCTGCAACACCACGACCTGTTTCATGCCGTATATCAACGCCTTTTTCCAGCCCCGCAAGGAGATTGATCGTCCGCGTGTGGTTCCGGAGGGAGCCGTCAACTTCGCTTTTATCGGACAGTTTGCAGAAACACCCCGTGACACCATTTTCACCACGGAATATTCCATGCGTACCGGTATGGAATCTGTCTACACCTTGCTGGACATTGACCGCGGTGTGCCGGAAGTCTGGGGCAGCAAGTACGACGTGCGGGAACTGCTGCGTGCCTGCTATTATGCCATTGACAAAAAGCCACTCACCGACGAAGAGCTTTCCTTTGTGGAAAAGAAGCTGCTCAAGATCGTTCTGAAAAAAGTCAAGGGCACGGATATTGAAATCCTGCTGAAGAACAGCGGACTGATCGAATAACGGCAGTCCATGTGATAAGATATTACAAAAAATGCGTACCGACCAAAAATCGGTACGCATTTTTAGAATTTGCATGTTTCAGGGCAATACCGCACAAAGATTGTGCGACAGATGCGTCGTCAAATTTTTCGT